>Ga0315338_1003300_pt1 | contig 14306 bp, 12 predicted proteins | sample ASW8metaG_FD_204518 | JGI IMG/M metagenome (GOLD analysis project Ga0315338, IMG submission 204518) | Ammonia-oxidizing marine archaeal communities from Monterey Bay, California, United States - ASW #8 | ecosystem: Environmental > Aquatic > Marine > Coastal | place: USA: California | collected... | reverse complement strand
CTCTTTTTTGATTTAAGATTTATATTGTTTGCAAGGTCATTTCTTACGAAGAACGCATTTACACCATTTTTATCAACTCCAACTAAAGTATATTTTTTTTTCCTTCCTAGTTTTTCTAAAGCTTTCAGAGAAGCTCCATAATAAGATCTTTTTTTTTCATAATCCCAAATAAATTTAGGATTGTATGGAATGGTGCAAGATATTTCTGACCCAAAAAAAGAATTATATTCTATAACTACCAATCTTGGATTTATACAATTAATTTCTTTCCAAACCCAAAAATCATTTCCATCAATATCTATAGAAAGCAAATCTACTTCTTTTTTAAATTTTTTTTTTATAATTTTATTAATATTTTTTTTTGTAACAAACGAATTTACTAATTTTATATTCTTTATTTTTTCTCTTAATTTTTTTTTTAATTGTATTTTTGCTTTATTGTATAACTTCTTATCACCTTCAATTTGCATACCACTCCAATCAAAATATTTTAATAAATTAGTTGTATTACATTCCGTTCCACTTTCTGAACCTATTTCTACAAATTTCTTTGTTCTAATGCCAATATGTTTTAAAATGTATAAAATGATGCCATCTTCTTCGTTTTGTGAATAAATCTTAATTCCAAATTTAGAAATATTAAAATTATTAGGGTTATTTAATTTAATTGGTTCTGAAGCATTCAAAACTTCAGGAAATAATAGATGTAAAAAAAATTTTACAATGGAATTTATAAATTTATTATTATATCTTTTAAATTTAAAATGTTTATTAAATACAATATTTTTTAAAATAAGTTTCATATAGTTTTTTTGATAGCTTTATTTTCTATTTAATTTATTATTTTTATATTTTATTTTTATTAATTTTTTTTAAAAGGATTACTTATGTTAAATGGTAGACACTTTCTTCATGTTCCAGGCCCAACTAATATTCCAGAAAGAATAACCCGAGCTATGGCAAGTACAATGGAAGATCAAAGAGGAGCTAATTTTCCAAAATTTACAAAACCTCTTTATCAAGATATGAAAAAGATTTTTAAAACAAAAGATGGAACAGTGATAATATGGCCTTCAAGTGGGACAGGTTCTTGGGAAGCATGTTTACTTAATACATTATCTCCTGGTGATAAAGTTCTAACTTCAAGATTCGGTCAATTTAGTTTTTTGTGGTTTGATATGTGTAAAAGGCTAGGCTTAGAAGTAATAGATATTGAAGTTGAATGGGGAGAAGGAGTTCCTTTAGAAAAGTATTCTGAACATCTTAAAAATGATAAAAATAAAGAAATTAAGGCTGTTCTTGCATGTCATAATGAGACAGCTACAGGTGTAACAAGTGATATTGAAGGCGTTAGGAAGGTATTAGATGATACAAAACATCCAGCTTTATTATTTGTCGATGGTGTTAGTTCAATCGCTAGTATAAATTTTGAATTTGATAAATGGGGTATTGACTGCGCTGTTACTGGATCTCAAAAAGGTTTAATGCTTCCGGCAGGACTTGGAATTTTATGTGTGAGTAAAAAAGCCCTAGAAGCTTCTAAAACGTCAAAATTCAAAAAATGTTATTTTGCATTTGAAGATATGTTAAATACAAATTCTGATGGTTGGTTTCCATATACACCAGCTCTTGGAATCATGTACGGCCTCAGAGAAGCATTAAACATGATTGATGAAGAAGGTTTAGAAAATGTTTTTAAAAGACACCATAGACTTGCTGAAGGAGTTAGACAAGCAGTGAAAGGTTGGGGTTTAAAACTTTGTGCAAAAGAAAAAAAATGGGAGTCAAATACGGTAACTGCTATTTATGTACCAGAGGAATTTGACTCAGCAAATGTTATTAAAACAGCATATCTTAAATATAATTTAGCTTTAGGAGCTGGCTTATCAAACGTAGCTGGTAAAGTTTTTAGGATTGGACACTTAGGAGATTTAAATGAACTAATGTGTCTAGGTGCAATTTCAGGAGCAGAAATGGCAATGCGTGATGTTGGTATTGATATTAAACCAGGAAGCGGAATAGCAGCAGCTGAAGAATATTATAGAGAAACTGCACCTGCCTTACCTAATGATTAAATTTTAATATCTTTAAATGAAACATAAAATAGTCTTTTTAGATAGAGCAACAATTGAAAAAAATATTGTAGTCCGAAAACCAAGTTTTGATCATGAATGGACTGATTTTGATTATACCAATCATAATGACAGCAAATTGATTTTAGAAAGGCTTAAAGGAGCTACCATTGTTATTATCAATAAAGTTCCAATGAGGGAAGAAAATCTTAAGAAATTACCTGATTTAAAAATGATTGCAGTGGCAGCAACAGGAACAGATGTGGTTGATAAAGATTATTGCAAGGATAATGATATTATAGTTTCAAATATTAGAGGTTATGCAATTACAACTGTACCAGAGCATACTTTTGCTTTAATTCTAGCATTGAGAAGAGGCATAATTGGTTACAAAGAAGATGTTATTAAAGGCGAATGGAAAAAAGCTGATCAATTTTGTTTTTTTAATCATGAAATTAGAGAATTACATAACAGTACACTTGGAATAATTGGTGAAGGGGCTATTGGGCAAGGAGTAGCAAATATTGCTAGAGGATTTAATATGAATATTTTATTTGCTGCGCATAAAGGCGTTGAAGGTCTAGGACCTTTATATACTCCATGGGAAGAAGTTTTAGAAAAAAGTGATGTTATAACACTTCATTCTCCATTATTGCCACAAACTAAAAATATGATTTCATTACCAGAATTTAAAAAAATGAAAAAGAAACCTATTTTGATTAATACTGCTAGAGGTGGACTTGTAAAAGAAGAAGATCTTGTTGAAGCTATTGAAAAAGGTTACATATCAGGTGCCGCGTTTGATGTTCTAACTAAAGAACCTATTCCAGACGATCACCCTTTTTTTAAAATAATTAAAAGACCAAATTTTATTTTAACCCCACATGTATCCTGGGCTAGCATGGAAGCAATGCAAATTTTATCCGATCAATTAATTGATAATATAGAAAATTTCGTTACTGGCAAACCAAGCAATGTTGTTTCAGGTGATTTTTAATTATATTTTCATAATAACTCTGTAGTCATTAACATTAGTTAAAGTAGGTCCGGTATGTATCAGAGAATTAAGTTTTTTAAAAAAACTATAGGAATCATTCTTTTTTAAAAAAAATTCAGGATCTAAAGATAATTGTTTTGCTTTTGTAATTATTTTATTATCAAAATAAACTCCGGCATTATCTTCAGATCCATCAATGCCATCAGTATCACATGAAATTGCAGCAATACGATCTGTATTTTTAACCTGATTAAATAAAGATAATGCATATTCAGAATTTCTACCACCTTTACCATGTCCCCTAACTGTGACCGTTGTCTCTCCGCCAGATATTATAGCAAATCTTGTTTTATTAATTTTTAATATTTTTTTTGCGTGTTCTATTGCGATTTGGCTTGATTCACCTTTAATACTATCTCCTAAATTAAGGGTTTGTATTTTATTTTTTTTTAAAAATAATTCTGCTTTATCGAGCATATTTTTGCCTGATGCTAATAAAATATTTTTAACATTTTTAAAAATAGGGCTATTTTCTTTTGGATTTTCAATAATTTTTCCTTTCAATCCTTCTTTTAGAAATTCAAAAATTTTTTTATTTTTAATTTTGTATTTTTCTAAAATATTAATTGCATTCTTAAAAGTAGTTGGGTCAGGACAACAAGGGCCAGATGCTATATCTGTAATTTTATCTCCTGTTACATCTGAAATTATTAGAGAAACAATTTTTGCTTTTGTATACATTGGTACTTTACCACCATGAATTTTTGAAAGATGTTTTCTTACCGTATTTATTTCACTAATTTCTGCTCCGCAATTTAACAAATTTTTTGTTATATATCTTAAGTCGTTAATATTTAAACCATTTTGAGGTACTGTCATTAAACTGGATCCACCACCACTTATCAAACATAAAAGTAAATCATTACTATTTAATTCTTGTATACTGCTGATAAAGTTTTTAGCAGCCTTCATGCCCACTATGTCCGGCATAGGATGTCCTGATTCATAAATCTTTATTTTTTTAGTTTTTAATGAATGTTTGTATCTTGTTATTACACTTCCACTTAAAGGCAAATTTTTTGGCCAATTTATCTCAATTGCTTTAGCCATAGATGCTGCAGCTTTACCAGCACCAATAACAAACGTCCTTCCTTTTGGTGGTTTCGGTAAATTATTTTTTATTATGTTTTCAGGTTTGACAGCATCTAAACCTATTTTAAATGAATTAATTAATATTTTTTTTGTATCCATAACGTAAAAATAATATGAAACTTTGAGTTACAAAATGTGTATTGTAAAATAATTTCAAAAATATGATATTTATTTAATTATTAATTAGGATAATTTTCTATTTTTTTTCAAAATAATCTTTAGTTATATATGATTAACAACTCTCTAAAAACAATTATTTTAGCTGCTGGGGAGAGCAAAAGAATACTATCATCAAAATCAAAAATTTTACATACAATTGGAGGCAAAGTAATTATAGAACATGTTTTGGATAATATAAGAAAAGTAGTTAATAAGAAGAATATTAATGTAGTAATTAGCCCTAAATTAAATCAATTAAAAAATGAATATAAAAAAATTAGTTTTTCTTTTCAAAAAAAGCCATTAGGTACAGCTCATGCAGTTTTATCTTGTAAAGGTTTTTATTCAAAATCAAATCAAGATATTTTAATACTTTATGCAGATAATCCTTTTATCGATGAAACAATAGTTAGAAGTATGATTAATTTAAAAAAAAAAAAGAATTCCGATATTATCTTGCTTGTTGTTAATACAAATAAAAAAAACGAATATGGTAGAATTATATTAAATGATGAAGATACAGTGAAAAAAATCGTTGAATTTAAAGATGCAACAATTAATCAAAAAAAGATCTCATTATGTAATTCTGGAGTTATGTTATTAAAAAGTGAAGTTTTGAGAAAATTAATTATAAAAATTAAATCAAAAAATAGAAAAAAAGAATTTTACTTAACTGATATTATTGACTTAGCAAATAAAAATAATTTTAAAGTAGATTATGTAAAAAGTGATTTTCTAAAAACTTTAGGAATTAATACAAATAAAGAATTAGCAATCGCGGAAGAACATTTTCAAAACACCCTAAGAGAAAAATTTATTTCTGCAGGTGTAAAGTTATTAGATCCTAAAAGTATTTTTTTCAATTATGATACAAAAATAGGTAAAGATGTAATTATTGAACCAAATGTTTTTTTTGGTCCAGATGTAATAATTAAAAACAATGTTCATATAAAAGCTTTTTCACATATCGAAGGAGTAAAAATTTTAGATAATGCAGTTGTAGGACCTTTTGCAAGATTAAGGCCTGGAACAGTTATAGGGCCTAACAGCCACATAGGGAATTTTGTAGAAATAAAAAAAACACATATAAAAAAAAATTCAAAGATAAACCACTTATCTTATCTGGGAGATAGCAATGTTGGTGAAAATGTAAATATTGGTGCTGGTGTTATTACATGCAATTATGATGGTGCAAAAAAAAATAAAACTAAGATTGGGGATAATGTATTTGTGGGATCAAATGCATCATTAGTTGCCCCAATAAAATTAGGTAAAAGTAGCATAGTTGGAGCAGGTAGCGTGATTACACAATCAGTAAAAGAAAAAGCTTTAGCTGTCGAAAGGAATTTGCAAAAAACATTTCCAAATTATAGAAAAAATAGGAAAAAATAAATTATGTGCGGAATAATTGGTGTAATAGGCCACAATAAAGTTTCATCTTTATTAATAGAAGGTTTAAAAAGATTAGAATATAGAGGGTATGACTCTGCGGGTATAGCCACTTTGTTAAATGGAAAAATTGATAGAAGAAGGTCTTTGGGAAAAATAGAAAATTTAAAAAGATTGTTAAAAAAAAGTCCTATTAAAGGAAATGTCGGTATTGGTCATACTAGATGGGCAACTCATGGTATTCCAAGTAAAACTAATGCCCATCCGCATTCGAGTGGCGATGTTGCAGTAGTTCATAATGGAATAATAGAAAATTATGACGAATTAAGAAAAAAATTAGAAAAAAAGAATTTTATTTTTAAGTCAGATACAGACACAGAGGTCATTGCACATTTAATTAGTTATTTTTTAAAGAAAAATTTAGCTCCATTAAAAGCAACTATTACAGCGTTAAAAAAAGTCGAAGGAGCTTTTGCATTAGGAATAATATTTTCTGGTATTAATAATTATTTAATTTGCGCTAAAAGAGGAAGTCCTCTTGCAATTGGTAAGGGAAAAAATTGTAATTATATTGGATCTGACAGTATTGCTTTAGCTCCACTAACTCAGAAGCTATGTTATTTAAATGAGGGGGACATTGCAGAAATTACTTCGAAGGATTTTAGAGTATATAATCAAGACGGAAAAAGAGTTAAAAGAAGTATAACAATTACATCCTTAGCAAAAAACAAGATTAAAATGGGCGGTTATAACCATTTTATGCAAAAAGAAATTTTTGAACAGCCAGCTGTAATCGGAGATGCATTAAAATATTTTATTGATACAAAAAAGAAGAAATTGTTAATTACATCTTTTGTCAAAAAACTTAAAACTATAAAAGAAATTTATATTGCAGCATGCGGTACTTCATATCACGCGTCTCTCATTGGGAAATATTGGATTGAAAAATATGCCAATATTAAAACTGAAGTTGATATAGCATCAGAATTTAGATATCGAAATATTATTAATATAAAAAATAGTTTAGGTGTTTTTCTGTCACAATCAGGAGAAACCGCAGATACTTTAGCGGTATTAAGGTACTTTAATCAACAAAAAGCTAAGACTTTAGGAATAATTAATAGTGCAGAAAGCAGTATCGCCAGAGAGTCTAAGAATGTAATAGAAACTCATGCTGGTCCAGAAATTGGCGTTGCTTCAACAAAAGCATTTACTACGCAATTAATAGCCTTGGGAGCATTGACTTTATTTATGTCTAATTTTAATAAAACTATAAATAAAAAAGAAATTAATAAACTGACCAATGCATTATTGGAGGTTCCTGGTTATATTAGTAATATTCTTAAAATGGATACAGTGTTCCATAAAACAGCAACTAGTATCAAGAATGCAAAAAACGTTTTATATATTGGAAGAGGTACAAATTATCCAGTTGCTTTAGAAGGAGCATTAAAATTAAAAGAAATTTCATATATACATGCAGAAGGTTATCCAGCCGGGGAAATAAAACATGGCCCTATTGCTTTAATTGAAAAAGGGGTACCTGTTATTGTTATAGCACCTTCAGATAAGTTAATTGATAAAACAATTAGTAATGTGGAAGAGGTTTTATCCAGAGGTGCAAAAATAATTTTTATAAGCGATAAGAAAGGGATTAAAAAAATAAATAATAAAAAAATAACAACTATATGTTTGCCAGAGACTCATGAATTAATTTCCCCAATACTTTATTCCATACCAGTTCAATTAATTGCTTACCATACAGCAGTTCTTAAAGGAACAGATGTAGATCAACCTAGAAATCTTGCGAAATCAGTCACTGTGGAATAACATTTTTACTAATTGTAAAATGAATGCAAATTTTAAAAAAATAAAATAAATTGAATAATTTACTTATATTATTAATTATATCACTAATAAATTATAGAATTTTGATATGACTAATAAATGGAAACCAAGCGATTGGAGAAAAAAGCCTATAGTTCAGGTACCGGAATATCCTGATAAAAAGGATTTGGAAAATGTTGAGAAAACTCTAAAGAATTTACCTCCTTTAGTATCCGCAGGTGAATCTAGAAAATTACAACAATACCTTGCTGATGCATCTGAAGGAAAATGCTTTGTTTTACAAGGAGGAGACTGCGCAGAAAGTTTTGCTGATTTCCATCCAAATTATATAAGAGATACATTAAGAGTATTATTGCAAATGTCTGTAATTTTAACTTTTGGGGCATCTTTACCTGTTATAAAACTAAGTAGATTAGGTGGACAATTTGCTAAACCAAGATCAGAGCCAACAGAAAAAAAAGATGGCAAAGAATTAGATTCATATAGAGGGGATATTATAAATGGATTAGATTTTACTGATGAGGCTAGAACTCCTGATCCGAATAGAATGATTAGAGCATATAACCAGTCTGCTTCTACATTAAATTTATTAAGAGCTCTTTCTCAAGGCGGTTACGCAGACTTAAATCAAGTTCATAGATGGAATTTAGGATTTGTTGATAAAAGTCCACAAGGTGAAAAATATAAAGAAATTGCTAATCAAATTACAGAGTCACTTTCTTTTATGGAAGCATGCGGAATTAATTCTGATACTGTTCCAGAAATAAGGGAAATGAAATTATTTACTTCACATGAAAGTTTACTTCTTTCTTATGAGGAAGCTCTTACAAGAATAGATAGTACTAGTGGTAAATGGTATGATTGTTCTGCTCATATGTTATGGGTAGGAGATAGAACAAGAGATATAAATGGAGCTCATATAAACTTTTTAAGCGGCTTAGCCAATCCAATAGGATTAAAAGTTGGTCCAACGTTAAGCATTGATGATTTGTTAAAATTAATTGATAAATTAAATCCTGAAAATGAAAAAGGCAGATTGACTTTAATAACAAGACTGGGGCATGACAATGTTTCTAAAATGCTTCCCCAATTATTAAAAAAAATAAAAAGTGAAGGAAAAAATATCAATTGGTTTTGTGATCCTATGCATGCTAATACAATTAAATCTTCAACTAATTATAAAACTAGACCATTTAAAAATATTTTAAAAGAAGTAGAATTATTTTTTGATATTCATAAATCAGAAAATACTGTTGCAAGCGGAGTTCATTTTGAAATGACTGGGCAAGAAGTAACGGAATGTACAGGTGGAGCTCAAGAAATTTCCGATGAAAAACTAGGCGATCGTTACAGAACACATTGTGATCCACGTCTTAATGCTTCTCAAGCTCTAGAAATGGCATTTTTAACTGCAGAAGCACTTAAAAAAATTAGAGAAGAAAAAAATAGTCAAAAAAAAAATATTATTGCTAACAATTAGAATTTTTTTTTAATTTTTATACTTTATAATTTTCATTAAATGAAAGTATCAAGGAAAATAGAATATATTAAAGAATGGATATTGAAATATTGTAAATCAATGCCCAATGAAGCAAAATCTCTTGTAGTAGGAGTTTCAGGAGGGATAGATTCTTCAGTTGTAAGCACGATCTGTGCGTTGACAGGAAAAAAAACATTTGTTGCTTCGATGCCTATACAACAAAATAAAGAACAATATAATTTAAGCTTAAAACATCAAGAATGGTTAAAAAATAATTATAAAAATATTGAACCAATTGTTATTCCACTTGATATTATTTTTAAAGATTTTCAAACTGCGCTATCAAATTTTAATAGTTTGCACGGTTTTGCAAATTCCCGTGCTAGACTAAGGATGGCAACATTATATCAAATAGCTCAAAGTAACAATGGTTTAGTAGTTGGCACAGGAAACAAAGTTGAAGATTTTGGAGTTGGATTTTATACTAAATATGGAGATGGGGGAATAGATATTTCTCCAATAGGAGATTGTGCCAAAACAGACATTTGGGAAATGGGAAAAGAGTTGGGAATAATTAAACAAATAATAGATGCTGTTCCAACTGATGGACTTTGGAACGATGCACGAAGCGATGAACATCAATTAGGCTTATCTTATGAAAATATAGAAGAAGCCATGAAAAATTCTAAGAGCAAATATTATAAAAAATATTCTAAAGTAAGAGAACTAAATTTACATAAAATGAAACCTATTCCAGTATGTAAAATGAAAAAAAGATGATAAACAATAACAAGATATTTTTATATGACAGCACATTAAGAGATGGTGCGCAAACTAAAGGTGTGGATTTTAGTCTTAGTGATAAAATTGCAATAGCAAAAGAATTAGACAAGTTTGGTTTGGATTATATTGAAGGTGGTTGGCCAGGTGCTAATAATACTGATACTGAATTTTTTAAAAAATCTCCAAAATTAAATTTTTCTAAACTTGTTTCTTTTGGAATGACTAATACAAATACAAATATTTTAAGGAAAAAATTTAATGAATTAAAAAAAAAATTTAAAGTAAACACTATATGTATTGTTGGAAAAACTTGGGATTTTCATGTTAAACACGCTCTAAATATAGATGAAAAAGAAAATCTAAAAATAATTAAAAATAATATTTCATTTGCTACAAAGTTTTTTAATGAAGTTTTATTTGATGCAGAACATTTTTTTGATGGATTTAAATCAAAAAATGAATATGCATTAGATTGTATAGAAGCAGCGTATTCTTCTGGAGCTAGATGGACAGTTCTTTGTGATACAAATGGAGGAACATTGCCAAATGAAGTAGAAGAAATTGTAAAAGAAGTTTCGTTGCATATACCTAAAAATAAACTAGGTATTCATTGCCATAATGATACAGAAAATGCAGTAGCAAACACATTAGCTGCGGTTAGGTCGGGAGCAAGACAAGTTCAAGGAACTTTTAATGGATTAGGTGAAAGATGCGGTAATGCAAATTTAACTACTATTATACCTACGTTAATTTTAAAAATGGGGTTAGAAACTTCAATTAATAAAAAAAAACTAAAAGATTTAACTAAAGTGTCAAAATTTATTGATGAAAGACTTTTAAGAAAGAGCAATCCATTTATCCCATATGTTGGAGAATCTGCTTTTGCTCATAAAGGTGGCCTTCATGCATCAGGTATTAAAAAACATGTAAAAACTTATGAACATATTGATCCTGAAATAGTTGGAAATAAAAGAAATATTATTTTTTCTGACCAATCAGGTAAATCAAGTTTATCAATTAAACTAGAAGAACTAGGATTTAAAGTAAGTGAAAAAAAACTTGATTTCTTAATTAAAAAATTAAAAAAAAAAGAATTTGAAGGTTATTCATATGATGGTGCTGAGGCAAGTTTTGAGCTTTTCATAATAAGAGAACTGGTTAAAGTACCAGATTATTTTAAGTTACAATCATTTCAAGTTATTAATGAATTCAAAGACTTAAAGGATAATCTTAAAGCAAATAATACTGCTAAAGCAAATGTAGTTGTTAAAGTAAACAAGGAATATTTTTCTAATGCTGTTGGTAATGGACCAGTAAATGCATTAGATAATGCTTTAAGAAGTGTTTTAATTAAGTCATATCCTACTTTGAAGAAAATGAATTTAATAGATTATAAAGTTAGAATACTCACACCAGATCAAGGAACAAAAGCAATTACCAGAGTTATTATTGAAAGTTCAGATGAAAAAAAAAAGAATTGGTCAACAGTCGGAGTTTCTTCTAATGTTATTAATGCATCATATATGGCATTAAAAGAAAGTATTACTTATAAATTAATTAAATCAAAAATTAAGTCATCATTTGAAAAGTAATAAAAAATTTACTCCGATAATAATTTTATTAGAGCCGCAATTAGAAGAAAACATTGGTGCTGTAGCAAGAGCAATGTTAAATTTTAATTTTCACAATATCAGAATTATAAAAAAAAAATGGAAACCTAGTAAAATCTCATTTAGAACATCAGCAAAGGCTGATGAAATTTTAAAAAAAGCAAAAGTATTTAACAATTTATATGAAGCAATTAGTGATTTGCAATATGTTTACGCAACTTCTAATAGAAAGAGAGATTTGAATATAGAAGTTGTGAATCTAAAACAAGGAACAAAAACTATTAATAATTATAAAAATTTTAAGGTCGGTATATTATTTGGTCCAGAAAGGAACGGATTGAGTAATGAACATATTTCATTATGTGATAAAATTATTGAAATACCATTAAACAAAAATTTTAAATCTCTTAATTTAGCTCAAAGCGTATTGTTAGTCGTTTATGAATTATTTAATTTGGGTTTTAACAAATATAACCTTGTTAAAAAAAAGAAAATTAAAAAAAAAGAACTATTTATTTTTTTTCACGTTTTACAAAATTATTTAGAAAAAGGAAACTTTTTTAAGGTTAAAGAAAAAAAAAAAAATATGGTAAGAAATATTAAAACAATTTTCAATAAAGCAGAATTGAATGAAAAAGAAGTAAAAATTCTTTTAGGGGTTATAAAAAATTTAGCAAAATAAAAAACAATGTTAATTTATTGACATTTTATGTTTTTTTTAATATCTCTATAATCAAAATATGAGTACAAGAAAAAAAGCAAAATATAAGATTGATAGACAATTAGGGGTTAATCTTTGGGGTAGGCCTAAAAGTCCTTATAATAGAAGAGAAACTAGACCAGGAGAGCATGGTCAAAAAAATAGAAAACCATCAAATTACGCCCTACAACTATTTGCAAAGCAAAAATTAAAAAAATATTATGGGTATGTAACTGAAAGGCAATTTAAAAAGTATTATATTGAAGCATCTTCAGGAAAAGGAGATTCCGGACAAATTTTAATTCAATTACTTGAGAGAAGGCTTGATTCAGTTCTATATAGAATGAAGTTTGCACCAACAATATTTGCTTCTAGACAATTTATTTCCCACGGACATGTAAGAGTTAATGAAAAAAAAATTAATATTCCTTCTTATAGAGTAAAAGATGGAGAACAAATTTCACTAGTTGAAAAATTTAAACAAATTCCTTCTGTCATTTTAGCTGTTCAATCAAAAGATAGAGAGATTCCAGAATATCTAACAGTAGATTATATAAAAATGAAAGGTGTTTTTGTTAAATCTCCAGCATTAAAAGACGTACCATACCCAGTAGAAATGGAGCCTAATTTAGTTGTAGAATTTTATTCCAGATAGAATTAAATTTTTACATTAATGCCTTTAGTGTTAAATAGTTCCAGCAATTCTCCACTTTCAAACATTTCTTTCAATATATCGCAACCACCAACGAATTCTCCTTTAACATACAATTGAGGGAAAGTAGGCCAATTAGTAAATTTTTTCATATCTTCTTTAAAAGAATCATCATTAAGAACATCTATATCAATATATTCAACATTCATTCTATTAAGAATTTGTACAACATTTGCTGAGAACCCACAACCTGGCATATCTTTTGTACCTTTCATAAATAAAACAATATTATTCTTTTTTATTATTTCTTTTGCTTCATCTACATTTTGTATAGTTAGTGTCATTTTTTCTCCATAGTTTTTATTGATAATGCATGCAAATCTTCTTTTAGTTCATTACTTAAACTATTATAAACCATTTTATGCTGTTCTAGTCTAGTTTTTCCGTTAAATTCTTTCGACGCTATTTCCGCGGAAAAATGATTGTTATCTCCAGCTAAATCTTTAATAACAATTTCAGCATCTGGAATTTGTTTTTTTATTAAACTCTCAATATCTTTAATATTCATTGCCATTTAATTATTTATATAGTTAAAGAAATTATTTTCAAAAGTTTTTTTTAATTCATTTAATTTAATTATTTGATTATTAATATTTAAGTAATTTCTTTTTGTTACTCCAATTTTAAATAAACTTACTTTATTTTTTTTTGCTAATTCTTTTACTTTTTCTTCATTATTAGTAATTACAATGTAATTGCCAGCATTTTCACCAAATAATGTTTTGTAAAATTTCTTATTGTTAGTAGAGTTATTTACGAAACTTGCTTCAACTTCAACTCCAAATTCTTTATTAATTAACATTTTTAATAAAGATATAATTGTTCCTCCATTCGAAACATCATTACAACATTTTATTAAGTTATTTTTGAATAAATTTAGAATAAAGTTTCCATTTTTAATTTCTTCATTGTAATTTAACGAAGGCGGAGGCCCAAGATTTTTATTATTTTTTAAAATAATTCTTTCTAAAAAACTTGAGCAAGAAATATTATTTGTTTTTTTTCCAATTAAATAAATTTTATCATTTTCTTTTATCAAACTTTTTTTATTTCTAGAGTTTGTATTTTTTATTAAGCCAATCATCCCAATAACAGGAGTGGGTGAAATTCCAATTTTATTTGTTTCATTGTAAAGAGATACATTACCAGAAATAACTGGAAGAGAATATTTTTTACATGAATTTATCATTCCCTTAACGCTCATAACAAATTGACCCATAATATTTTTATCTTCTGGATTACCAAAATTTAAATTATTTGTAATTGCTAAAGGGACCGCTCCTGTAGAAATAATATTCCTCCTTGCTTCACTCACTGCATGGATAGTACCAATAAATGGATCATATTTACAATAATTTGAGTTGCAATCAGTTGTCATTGCTAAAGATTTTTTTGTACCGTGAA
>Ga0315338_1003299_pt1 | contig 14320 bp, 12 predicted proteins | sample ASW8metaG_FD_204518 | JGI IMG/M metagenome (GOLD analysis project Ga0315338, IMG submission 204518) | Ammonia-oxidizing marine archaeal communities from Monterey Bay, California, United States - ASW #8 | ecosystem: Environmental > Aquatic > Marine > Coastal | place: USA: California | collected... | reverse complement strand
TCGCGAAGTACTTCGCGATGTGGGTAGCGAACACGTTCGGTGGCTCGTGACCGTAGAGCCAGGTCGGGATGCCCAGCGAGATCGGCGAATCGTCTCTTGCAGGGAATTGAGACCTCACCGCGAACGCGGTGGCAAGCCACTCGAACGTGGCCTCGAAGCCGGGGGCTGTTCGGAGAGCCGTGAGGGCTGAGCCGAGGTCGTCGTCGTCATACGGAGCCATCCAGCTCCCGAGGTGGGTGGCTTCCATGGCACCTGGCCCGCCGCCGCTGGCCATGAGCACGCCGAGTCTCGCCAGCCGCCGCGCAATCCTGGCTACGGCCGCGTATCCGTCATGGTCGCGTTGCAGGCCGTGACCGCCCATGATCGCCGCGACGTTGCGACCATCGATGAGACCCTCGATCGCGTCGGTGATCGAGTAGTCGTGGATCCTTCGGCCGAGGTTTTCGAGGAGGTCGGTGCATTCCACGCCGCCCGTTTCCTTCCAATGCCGGTACACCTTGGCGTCGAGCGTGTCGGCGTAGCTGTCTTGGCGGAGCGGGTCGAAGCTGTCGTAGAGGTCGAGAGCGTCATACAGGCTCCTGCGATATGGCCGATATGGCATTTCGCCGAACGACGGGAAGACAGCGGCCCCTGACAAGGTGGCGAATGCCAGCAGCTCCGGGCTGGCTGAACAGCCGATGAGCACGGCTCCTCGTAAGTTGCATGATCGGAGCTGCGCCGAGACGTGGTCGAGTTCGAGCCCGTTGAGAACAACCCCGGACAGATCGACTCGTTCAGCGAGCAGCTGGGCGAGATCGGCGAGGTCTTCGATCTCGATTGTTGTGTCGTGCATCAGTCGAACGTTCGTTGTGCTGGCTCGTCCCATTGATGCACGGCAACGACGGCGTCGATGGGCAAGGGGGCGTAGAGGTGCGGAAAGAGCTCACCGTTCGTGCTTTGCTCCCAGCGGAGATCGGCTTCGATCGGCGCCGGGTCGACTTCGAGTAGAACGAGGCCGTCCATTGCCGCGTAATACCTCGATGTGGTGGCGACGACCTGATCGCGCTTCGACAGGTGGATGAAGCCCTCGGAGTCGAGCGAATCGTGGGTGTAGCTGCCGGCTGCGACTGCTTCGCTCCACGCCTCTTTCTCTGTGATGTGAAAGATGGTTGTCATCGCCAACGATGCTGGCTGATGGCCAGGCAATCCACAACCTGCGTGCCACAGTGGACGGTGGTGAATTCGGCTCGACGAAACAGACACCACATCGCACGATCGTCCGGCATTGGTTTCGCGGCCGCGCTCGTATTGGCTTGCTGCTCTGGCTCGACTTCTTCGACGTGGTGCGACGATGCCACGACGTTGACCGATGTTGTCTCCAGATACCGTGGCGCGGTCGACTTCCCCGACCCCACACAGCTGCGACGCGATGTTGCGAGTGCGATCGGAGCGCGAGACCGCGCCGCGTCTGATGCCACAGAGGCCGTGGCTGACGCTTTCGAGACCATGGGGTTGGCGGTGGTCGATCTCGACCGCGTGCTCGATGGCTACGGCTATGACCTTCTTCGCGCTCAGTCCGAGTCCGACAGTGCGGAACAGGACGAACTGTTTGCGATCGAGGGGCAGCCGGTCACTGATGCGTTGGCGACTGGCCTGGCCGAAATCGCTCGTCGCTGCGACGGCTGAACGTCTTTGGGTCGAACGCTTGACCCTGGCTGAAAGCAGTCGTCAGGTCGAGTGTGATCCGACGTGTCATCTGCAGCATCGCTGTGGTCGCCGTCGCGCTCGGACTCGTGATCTGGCCCGGTTCAGCTGGCGCCGGCTCGCAGGAATCAGCCGAGGATGCACCAGCGCCTGACCCGTACTCGCTCGTACCCGTTGAACGCGTCGTCGAGGTTGCTGCGCGCCGTCAAGGCGAGACCGCGGCCGACACCATCAGAAATCGGGTTCGCGAGGCAGCAGAGACCAGGATCGAAGCCGCGCGAACCGGATCTGCCGAAGCGCAGCAGCGCGTCGCAGAGCTGCGTGCCCGGCTCGAAGGTGCGGCGGCAGCGGTGCAGACTTCGGGAACCGAGATCGACGCAATCCAGTTCGAACATCGTGAAGTCGTCCACCAACATCGCGAGGCAGCGGTGATGCTCGAGGATCGGATGGCCGTGCTGTACGCGCAGGGACCCTCTCACGCCACAGGGGCTCTCGGCGATGGCTTCAACTTCGTCGAAGCCGCTTCTCGCAACATCCTTCTCGACGCCATTCTTGACGCCGATCGCGACCGACTTCTCGACACGTACTTGGCCGCGACCGCTGATGTCACTGACGTTGCAGCGTTGTCGGACGATCTGCGAAGCGAGGTCGCGCTCAGGGAGTCGCTCGTCGCGCAGCGGCGCGACGCGATTCAGCTGAGCGAGAGCGAGACGGCGGCACTGATTGAGGTTGAACGGCTTCGTTCAGATCTCGCATTTCCTGTCGTTGGCGACTATTCGTTCGTCGACACCTTTTTGGCTGCCAGGATGGCGGGAACCTCTGATGTACATCGTCACCAAGGCATCGACATCTTCGCACCGGAGGGAACACCGCTCGTGGCCGTGGAGCGAGGCATCGTCGTGAAGATTGGCGAGGTTCGCCTCGGTGGCCTTCGGCTGTGGCTCATCGGCGAGTCCGGAACGCACTATTACTACGCACATCTCTCTGGCTTTGCTGACCTCACGGAGGGCCAGTTCGTCGAGACGGGGCACGTACTCGGCTATGTGGGGAACACCGGGAATGCCAGGACGACACCACCACACGTTCACTTTCAGGTCCATCCTGATGGCGGGGGAGCGGTGAATGGCTTTCCGCTCCTCGACGCCCTCAGAGCTCGAGACGCTGAGCTGAGCGCAGCAGGAGACATCGCGTACGGGCTCTGCCCGCGGTCAGGCAGTGAGCTGCACGAGCTGTGTCAACGGCGTTCCGATCCAGCTAGCTGAGTCTGGCGACATAGGCCCGGCAGACGTACGGCACGGTGATTGTCCCGTCGCCAATATCGTCGATCACGTCGGCGATTGCGCCGAGCAAGGCGTCCCTGTACGCATCGTTGAGCAACCGGTGATCGGATTGCGTGCTGAGCAGCTTCGCGTATGCCTGCGAGTCGTAGCGTCTTGTCCATTGGTGCTCGACCACCTCGACCAACTCGAACCGATCGGCTTGTTCGATCTCTTCATCTGGAGCGTTGCCGCCGAGGCCGGCTTTCGAACCTGGCGGCCCACCGAGCATGCCAGGAGCGTGCTCGGCGTAGGCCTCATCGAGGGCGTCTTGAAGGGTGGCTTCGAGCGGCTGAGGTGTGTTCCAGAAAAGCCCAAGATGACCGGTGTCTCGCAGCGCGGCCGCTGCGTCGGCGAACCGGGTCGCCGGGTCCATCCAGTGCCAGCTCTGGCCGGCGACCACGAGATCGAATCGTTCCCGTCCCGGCGACCATGCTTGGAAATCGACGAGATGTAGTCGAAAGTTGGGATTGCCTGCGAACTTCCGTCTCGCCATCGCTGCCATCTCGCTCGATGGCTCGATACCGAGAACCTTGTGGCTTCGGCCGATGAACGCCTCCGAGAGAATGCCGGTGCCACAGCCGACGTCGAGAATCTCGCAGGGTCCTGAGAGCGATGTCAGCTCCACCACTCGATCGATGGTCGCGTCGGGGTACGAGGCCCTGATCTCGTCGTAGGTGGAGGCCACCTCGCCGAACACGGTTCGTTGTCTGCGATTCACAGTTGCTCTTTCATCGGAGCTGATGGTGCCCCGTTGTTGTGACGTCCGTCGTCAGAGCGTGGTGGCTTGCTCGACCAAGCTTGCCACCGACCCCTCACGCGCTCGAGTTCGAGTTCGAGACCGAACGTGGCCGTGAGGTTCGATGCGGTCATGACGTCGTCGATCGTTCCGGAGTCGACAGTGAGTCCTTCTCGAAGCAGCAGGGCGTGGGTGAAGTGGTCGGGGATTTCCTCTGTGTGGTGTGTGATCAGCACGACTGGCGGCGTGTCCACGCTGGCTGCGAGTCGTTCGAGATCGCCAAGCAGTTGCTCGCGGCCGGCGAGGTCGAGACCGGCCGCCGGTTCGTCGAACAGCAGCAAGCCAGGGTCGGTCATCAGAGTTCGGGCGAGCAGTACGCGCTGTTGCTCGCCGGACGACAGCGATCCGAACGTTCTGTCTGCAAGCGACTCGGCCTGAAGCTGCTCGAGGCACCATTGAGCGCGCTCTCGATCGTTGGCTGTGTACGAGTGCCACCAGGTCTCGAGCGCTGCGTGGCGGGCCGTCATCACCACATCTCTGGCGACGAGGTCGTCGCGAAGCTGCTCACGCATGGCAGCGCTGGCCATCGCGATGCGCTTTCTCAGCTCTCTGACATCGGTGCGGCCCCAGCGTTCGCCAAGAACCTCGACGGTTCCCGTTGACGGGTACTGGTAGAGCGACAGGATCCTCATCAGCGAGGTCTTCCCGCTGCCGTTCGGCCCGAGCACCACCCAACGCTCGCCGGCGCGCACAGTGAGATCGATTGGGCCCAACACAGTTGTGGTGCCGTACCGCACCGACACGCCTGCGAGGTCGGCGACTGCCTGCTTGGACATCTGAAGAGCTTGGCGCACGCTGCGCCAAAGGGGAAGCTCGCTCAGTCGGACATGAGCTCGGCGGAGTTCAGCGGCTCAAGACTGTCAGCCAGCGCCATGAGTTCTTCGACGTCGACATCGGACACATTGCTGATGGCCAGCGCCATTCTGATGCTCTCGGCCCTGAGCGTTGCTCGATTGATGGTCTCTGGTGCCGTCGCCGCGATGAAATCGATGTGGCGGAACAGGCTGAGGCCCAGACCGCGCAGGCAACTGAGTGTGAACGCGACGTCGCGAGAAACAATGTGTCCGGCCGCGAGCGCCGCTGTCAGCCGTTGTTCGAAGCCAGCGTTGACGTCGTCGCGATACAGGAATCCACCGAGACCGACCGAAACGAAGAATCGGCGGTGCTCCGTATCGTCGATGGCCAGGTCGACGAGGTAGGCGAAACGATGCGCCACGCGAACCGCGTAGCCCCCATCGGGGATGTTGCGGTCGAGCAGCTGCTCCTGGCGATCGAGCACGTAGTACTGCACAAGTTCTTGGAGGAACTCGTCACGATCGGCGAAGTGGTTGTAAAAGCTGCCGAGTGCCACGTCTGCCCGGTCGGCCAGATCCGAGATCGGCCAGTCGCTCACACCCTGCTCACCCACCATTGCGTGTCCTGCATCGAGTAGCGCGAGATGGGTTTGTTGTCGGCGCCGCTCTGTTCTCGACATCTCTATCACGAAGCTGCTGGCCTCCTGCTGCTGTTCACCTCGGTGAAAACCGATTACCGCTCGCTGCGGTCGCAAGGCCACGTTTTGTAGCAGTTGCTCGGAAGGCAACAGATAGAGGATGTATTCACCGTTGACACACGTGTTCAGCGGTGGGTCGAGATCAGAGTCGACTCATCCCGAGATCAATCGACGTGCGGACCATCTCGTCATCGGGCCACTCGACCCGTTCCGGCAGCGACATCGCGTACCGGATTTCTTCAGAAACGACATCGGCTGGGATCTCGAGGGCGCCGAGCAGAGACCTCAGTGCTTCGCTGAGCAGGGCGTTGGTGGGTGACTGGCCTGCATCGGCGGCGAGGTGTCTCACGAAGGTTGCGAGCATGGTCTCCATGACCTTGGCCGCCCACTCCGCGTTGGCCAGACCAACCATCGAGCGCTGCCGCGCATCAGTGGCGAACGCGACATACATCGCGTGAACCTGTGGTCCTGGCCACCAACCGCCCTGCACGAGGGCGTCGGACGTTCGGATCCAACGCTGGTCCGAGCGGGCCTTCTGGGCCACCACACTGAAAGTCGTGGTCATGAATCGGGGCAACTCATCGGAGTGTCCATCGAGGGCACCCCTCGCTGTTCGAATTGCCGCGAGTTCGACCTCGGCGAGCGCACGAATGGCCGCTTCTTTGTCTTCGAAGTGGTTGTAGAACGTACCGAGAGCGACATCAGCTCGGTCAGTGACGGCTTGCACAGTTGTTGCGTCGAGTCCCGACACCGCAAGCTCGTCCCTGAGTGACTCGAAGAGTCGCTGATGGGTTTCGACTCTTCTTCGTTCGGCCCTGTTCATGTTCATGACGCCCTCCGAGCACTGAGCCAGTGCGAACTCAGGTGTACCGACGTGTACGGCCGAAGTCGATCATCGCGAGTGTCATGGGTGTGCGGGCTCCATAGTCATGTGTGATCCGCTCAGATCTGAACGGTTCTTCAGAAGCCCTGCTTCGAAGGCGAGTTTTGGCTCTCGGAATGCGACGCCCATGTCGCATACATCGCTGCGTACAGACCGTTGGCACTCACCAACTCGTCGTGCGTTCCGAGCTCGGCGACGACGCCGGCCTCGATCACGGCAATCCGATCGGCTTTCATCGCGGTGGCCAAACGATGAGCGATGATGATCGCCGTTCGTCCCTCGAGCAATGCATCAAGTGCTGCCTCGATCTTGGTCTCGGATTCGAGGTCGAGCGACGAGGTTGCCTCGTCGAGCACGAGTACACGTGGCTTGGCGAGGAAAGCTCGCGCCAAAGCAAGCAGCTGGCGCTCACCGGCCGCCATCGAAGTGCCTCGTTCATGTACGAGCGAGTCAAGGCCATCGGGGAGTCGGTCGAGAAGCTCATCGAGGCCGACCAACTCGATGGCCTCCATCAGTTCGGCGTCGTCGGCCTCCGGGGCAGCGAAGCGAAGATTGTCTGCAACGGTGCCACCGAACAGGAATGGCTCCTGAGGGACGACACCCAGTTGTGATCGCAGGGATCGAAGCGTGACGGTGGTGAGATCGTGGCCATCGATCACAACACGTCCGTGTTGTGGGTCATAGAACCGGGTCACCAGCTTGGCGATGGTCGATTTGCCGGCTCCAGTTGAGCCAACGAGGGCAAAGGTCTCTCCAGCTTCGATGGTCAGATCGACTTGGGTCAGCACCTCGGTGTGTGCGTCATACCCGAACGTGAGCCCATCGAGCTCGATCTTGCCGACGATCGGGGGAAGTTCAATGGCGTCCTCGCGTTCGGCGACGGTTGGCTCGGTGTCGAGGACGTCCGCCAACTTTCTGAGCGCTGCTGTGCCTTGTTGATAGGTGTTGTACAGCTGCACGAGCTGCTGGATCGGAGCGAAGAACACCGTGACGTAGAGCACGAACGCGGCCAACTCGCCGAGTTCCATCTTCCCCTCGAGTACCAAGTTCCCGCCGACGAGGAGCACGATCGCCTGGGCAATGACGCCGACGGCTTCGGTCGACGGTGCATAGATCGCGCCGATTCGGGCGGTGTAGAGGTTGGCGTCGCGGTACCGGCCGACGACCTCCCGGTGAGCGACGAGGTTTCTTCTCCGGCGATTGGTCGCCGCGATCACCCTGATACCGCTGAGACCCTCACTGAGGTCGGCGAGCACCTCTGCGATGCGGTCCCTGACACGGTTGTACCCACGTTCTGACGCTGTTCGGAACCACAGCGTCATCACCAGCAAAGGCGGCAAGACAATGACGAGCAGGATCAGCGCAAGCGTCACGTCGTAGCTGAGCAGGATCGCCGTGACCACGACGAGAGTGAGGCCTTGAACGAGCAGGTTGGTGAAGCCTTCGGTGACGAGTTGGGTCAACGCATCGACGTCTGAGGTCATGCGACTCAGGAGAACTCCTGCCTTTTCTTTCGTGTACCACTCGAGGCTGAGTCGTTGGAAGTGACTGAAGACGCGCACGCGGACCTCGTACACCAACGCTTCGCCGAGCGAAGCCGTCCAGCGGATTCTCGCTCGGTTGATGAGCGCGTGGCCGACCACGACACCGAGGTAGATGCCGACAACCGCAACGAGCACGCCCTTGTTACTGGCCCTCACGCCGTCGTCGATGCCCTTCTGCGTGAGCGCTGGCCCGGCCAGCATCGTGAGCGTTTCGCCAATCAGCAGAGCGAGCGCAATGGCCACCTGCCATCGGCGCGGACCGAACAACGAGCGCAGATTGAAGCGATGCTGTTCGCGTGCTGTCTGGTCGAAGCTGATGTCGGCGCTCTGATGTTCCGGCTCTGTCTGCAGTACCAGGTCTGCCCCTGCCTTCAGTTCTGAGGGCACGCCGGCGAACGGAAGTCCGGCTGCAGCTGAGGTTGCGGTGGCGCCAGGTCCGCCAAACGGTGAGCCGGGTGGTGGTCCTCCCATACCCATCAGCGCTCGCCTCCTGCGTCGGCGTCGGCGTCGGCGTCAGACGCGGCGAGAACGGCGCTGTATCTCGGCTCGTTTGCCAGCAACTCGCTGTGTGTACCGTCGGCAACGACGCGTCCGCCTTCGATCAACACCACCCGGTCAGCGAGGCTGATCGTCGAAAGGCGGTGGGCGATGATGATGGTCGTTCTGTGTTCCATGAGCGCCAGCAGCGCATCGTGGATTTCGGCCTCCACCTGAACGTCGATTGCGCTTGTGGCATCGTCCAGAATCAGCACCCGCGGGTTGGCCAGGAGCGTTCTGGCGATGGCGATTCGCTGACGCTGGCCACCGCTCAGGTCGTAGCCGCGTTCGCCGACGACGCTGTCGTATCCGTCGTCGAGGTCGCGAATGAAACCGTCGGCATTCGCCGCCGTCGCCGCTGCGATGACCTCGTCCCGCGTTGCATTCGGCCTGGCGTAGGCGATGTTCTCGTGCACGGTGGTCGAGAACAGGAATGGTTCGTCAGGAACCAGTCCGACTGCGTGGCGCAGGCTGCGGCTGGTGATGTCCCGCACATCGTTTCCGTCGATCGTGACGCGGCCAGTCTGCGTGTCGTAGAAACGCAGGAGCAATCTCGCGATCGTCGACTTTCCGCTGCCGGTTCTGCCGACGATGGCAACCCGTTCGCCCGGTGTGATGTCGAGGTGGAAGTCGTCGAGAATGTTCCCGGAGTCGACGCCGTCGGCTCCGCCGATGGTCTCGGTTCCATAGGCGAAGGTGACCGAGTCGAAGGCAACGGCTCCTGTCGGGTCGACCAAGTCGAATGCGCCGGGCCTGTCGACGACGGTGGGCTGCTCGTCGAGCACTTCGAAGATCCGTTCGGCTGACGCCTTGGCCCTCTGGCTCATCATCAACAGCATCCCGAGGAAGCGGAATGGTGCCTGGAGGATGACGATGTACAGGTTGAACGCAACAAGATCGCCGATGCTCAGGTTGCCGTCGATCACCTCGAGACCGCCGTACAGCAGCATGAAAGCCAGGCCGAGTCGTGGGATGTTCTCGATGATCGGGTTGTATTTCGCCCGTGCGTAGTGAGCCTGCATCTGCGCCCATCGAAGACGGAACGCAGAGTCGGCCAACGTGTTGATCTGGCGCTCTTCGGCCGCAAACGACTTCACGACCCTCACGCCGTTGATGTTCTCGTCCACAACAGTGGCGACATCGGCCATTCGCGATTGCACGATCCACGAGATCGGGAAGATCAGCGTTCGCAGCTTCTGGCCGAAGATGAATACGCCTGGCAGGGCGATCATCGCGACGGCGGTCAGCGTCACGTCGATGCTGACCATGATGACGATAGCGATGACGAAGCTCACCAGCTGTACGGCCATCATCGGCGCAAACGTCAGGAACATCTGCACCGAGCGGATGTCGCTGTTGGCTCGCGAAATGATCTGGCCGGACTGGACGCGGTCGTAGAACGAAAACGACAGCGTCGACAGGTGGACGTGCAGCATTGTTCGGAGTTGGTATTCGATTCTGAACGCCATCCCGTACAGGCCGTACCGGTATCCGAACGTGAACGCTGCTCGGCTCACGCCGAGAATGATCAGCAGGATGACGAAGGTCGACAAGTTCGACGTACGGGCGTCGAGGGCCCGGTCGATCGCGTTTCGGGTGACCAGTGGGACGACTGCGCCGATGCTCATGGCGACCGCAGCGAGGCCAAGCGACCCGATCATGATGACGCGGTGGGTTCGAAGAACCGGGGAGAGCCTGGCGATCCATCCCTTTGATTGATCTGGATCGATCCCCGAGGGCGGCTCCGGGTAGTCAGTCGTCGGGATTTCCGCTTCGAATGCTGTGGCTGGCTCTCGTGCCGGCTGCTCGTCGCCGTGAGTGGCGTGATCGACCGTCGAAGTCAACGCTGCAACCTCTCGCGGAGTGAGCCATCGAGCGCGTTGTGCCAGTTCCCAAGCGAGTCGACGAGGTCGACTCGGTCAGGATCAAGCGCCTCGACGTGTCGCAGGCGTTGAGCGGCGACAGCGTCGGCGAGTTGGAGCAGTCGTTTGCCGTCTTCGGTGATCACGATCTTCACGCGACGACGATCGTCGAGGTCTGCGCTTCGGTCGACCAGCGATCTCGCCACCATGCCGTCGACGAGTGCGGTCAGAGACGGCGGCCGTACATGGAGTTGGGTGGCCAGACGGTTGGCAGCATCTGGGCGCTGGTCGAGGAACACCAGCAAGCGGTACTGGGACAGTGTCAGGTTGGCTTCGCCGAGGGCTTGTTCGAGATGTCGCGCAAGGCGAGCGAGGACGTGTGCAGCCAACGTCGCTGGTTCCGCAACACTGGGTTCTGCAGCACCATGTTCTGCAATTCCTTCAAGGCTCATAACAATGAGGGTATCTAACTAATCCGTGAACTCTCGCGGCAGCGCTACTCTCTAGTGAGCCCAATACCCCGAACCCCCGACTGATCGAGGTCCACCGATCGACACGCTCATCGGCCTTCTGGCCGTCGTTGTTCTTGTTGCGATCAATGGCTTCTTTGTTGCTGGTGAGTTCGCGCTCGTGGCGCTCGATCCTTCGCGGGTCGAGCAGCTCACCGAGCGGAGGCCGCGTCGCGCCCGAATGGTTTCGGCCATGCTCGGACGGCTCAGCTTTCATCTCGCCGGAGCCCAGCTCGGCATCACAGTCTCATCGCTCATTCTCGGGTTCATCGCCCAGGACGCACTCAGCGGTGTGCTCGATCTGCTGCCTGGCATCGACAGCTCCGGCACACAAGCTGGCGTCATCGCGCTTGTCATCGCGACGGTGTTCCAGATGGTCTTCGGTGAGCTGGTTCCGAAGAACCTCGCCATCGCGAAACCGGACGGGGTGTCGTTTGCGCTGGCGCCTTTGCAGCGCATGTACGGCGTGTTCGCGGGGCCAGTCATCGCCGGCCTCGATGGTTCGGCGAATGTCCTGGTTCGCCGACTCGGCATGGAACCCGTCGAGAGCATTCAGTCGACCAGATCTCGCGAGGAGCTCGCTCAGCTCATCGTCAGCAGTGGCGAGAGCGGAAAGCTGAATGAGGGCGAGGGCGACCTGCTGATTCGGTCAATTCGGTTTGGGGATCTCGATGTCGCCGACGTACTGACCCCTCGTACCGACATGGTGGTGTTGCAGCGAGACGCAATGATCTCTGACCTTCGTGCAGCTTCGCTACGTACCGGTCACTCCCGATTTCCGGTCTATGGCGATGATGTCGACGACGTCGTGGGAATCGCCGACGTCCGCGATGTCTTCACCCTCGCCCCAGAGTTGCGCGACGCGACGCCGGTCGCTGCGATCTTGCGCGACGTCGTTGTCGTTCCGGAGAGTCGAGAGCTGTCGGAGGTGCTCGGCGACCTCCGTGGCGCTCGCAGCCGGACAGCGTTGGTCGTCGACGAACACGGCGGAACGGCCGGCTTGGTGACGCTCGAGGACTTGCTTGAAGAGCTCGTCGGCGACATTGCCGATGAGTACGACGTTCCGACAGAGGTGACGGCGACACCGCGCGCCGGAGCACACGAAGTCGACGGCTCCTTGCACACTGACGAGGTACTGGAAGCCCTTGGTGTCGAGATCGCCGATGGCCCGTACGAGACGCTTGCTGGGTTCATGCTCAGCGCATTCGGTCGCATCCCAGAGGTCGGTGAAGCGGTCGATGTCGATGGCTGGCGTTACACCGTGCTCGTGCTGGACAAGCGACGGATTTCCAGAGTCGAGGTTCGAGCCTTGCCCCACGGCGAGCCGGACACGGGCTCATGACCACGTTCGCGCTGCTGTCAGCAGTCTTCTTCGTGATCACCAACGGATTCTTTGTTGCCGTCGAATTCGCGGCTGTCGGTGCGAGAAGGACCGAGGTCGACGCGAGGGCGGAGTCAGGAGGCGTCGTCGATCGCGCCGCTCAGCGGCTTCAGCAATCGTTGCTCGTGACCCTCGGCTCATCGCAGCTTGGCATCACCGTGTCGAGCCTGGCGCTCGGCAAGATCGGCGAGCCGGCGGTTGCGCATCTACTCGAAGATCTCTTCCACGACCTTGGTGTTGGCGAGAATCTCGGCAACAAGCTCGGCTTCGCCATAGCGCTCACCATCGTCGTGTTCATTCACACCGTTGTCGGCGAGATGGTGCCGAAGAACATGACCATCGTCGACGCGGGAGCAGCACTTCGGTGGCTTGCGCTTCCGATGGCCGCCTTTGTCTATGTGGCCCGTCCGATCGTGATCAGCCTCATCACCATCGCGAACGGTGTGCTCCGGCTGTTGCGCCTCGAGCCGGTGTCAGAGCTCGATGGCTCGGTAACTGCCGCCGAGCTCGGGTCGATGGTTCGTGCATCGGCGGCCGAAGGACTGATCGACACCGATGACTCGTCTCTTCTGGCAGGGGCTTTGGCGTTCGGCGGAACAACCGTTGACTCCGTGATGGTGCCGATCGACGACGTCGATGCGGTGCCAACCTCGGCGACCGTTGCCCAGACCGAAGCCACGCTCGTCGCAACCGAACACGCCAGGTTGGTCGTGTACGAGACCGTCATCGATGAGGTTCGAGGCTTTGTCCACGGCAAAGATCTCCTGGCGCTGTCGGGTCCTGCGCGCGAACTGCGCCTTCCTCACTCGATCATCAGGCCGATGGTGCACGTGCGCGCGTCGGCATCTCTGCCCGAGGTCGTGCTCACCATGCGGCGCCGCCAAACGCATCTCGGGGTCGTGCTCGACAACGAAGCGGAGCGAGTGATTGGTGTCGTCACGATGGACGCTGTGCTCGCTGCTTTGGTCCCGGAGTCTCCAGGCGAGTCACCTCCCGGCTGAGAGTGTTTCCGCTGAGCAGTCGGTAACGGAGAGTGTTCGACGACCACGTCGGGTGAGACAACCGGGCCGTGGTGTCGATAGTCTCTCGGTGTCGTGCGACGCTGGCTGCCCCTGCTCATCGTCGGTGCCGTCCTGGGAAGTGCACTTCCCGCGAGCGCCCAATCGGAGCTCGATCAGGCGCGCCAGAACGCGGAACGCGCCGCCGAAGAGTCCGACATCGCCCGCGAGCAGGCGGCCGAAGTCAGGGCACGCGCCGATCTCGTCGTCGGCGAACTCGATGCTGCCGCAGAGATGGTTCACGACCTCGAGTTCAGGATCGAAGGAGTTGCGGCCCAGGCGGTGACGGCCAGAGCTGAGCGCGATCAGCTGCGAGACGGCGTCGCCGATCTCTTGGTTCTGCAGTACGTGTACCTCGATCGCACGGAGTTTCTCGATCGAGGCGCTCCGTCAGAGCAGGTGAGGGCGAACGCCCTGGCTCATTTCGCCAACGTCGGGATCGGTGACGAGATCGACCGCTATCGTATCGTCACCGACGACCTGATCGCCGCCGACGCAGCACTTGTCGAGCTGAGGGCTGCCGAACAGCTGGCGATTGCGACGCTCGAAACCAAGAGCGCGCAGCTCGTCGCCGAGATCGACGAGATGGTGAGGCTCCTCGACTTGGCCGAAGCCAAGGAACAGGAGTTCTTGCGGGAGGTGTCGCGCCTCGAGGAAGAAGAGCGGCTCCGACTCGAAGCAGAGCGCGCGGCAGCCGCTGAAGCCAGACGGCAGGCGAAACTTGCTGAACAGCGAGCAGCTCAGGCAGAACTCGATCGTCAACGCGAAGAGGCCGAGGCGATTGCCGCAACGTCGATCCCAACGTCAACGAGCACCACGGCTGCGCCTACCACGACACCTGAATCGACGGCCACCACGGCTCCAGGCGATACGCCTGGCACGACCTCGACGACGTCGGCCGAGCAGCCGACGACAACGACCACAACCACAACCACAACCACAACCACAGCACCATCACAGACCGGTTTCCGATGCCCGATCGCGGGGCCGACCACGTTCTACGACACCTGGGGCGCGGCGCGCTCGGGTGGTCGGCGACACAAGGGCGTCGACATGTTCGCTCAGCGCGGGACACCAGTGGTCGCTCCGGTATCTGGTGTGGTGCGTCAATCGAGCCGTTCAGCTCTCGCAGGCCTCGCGTTCTATCTCGACGGCGATGACGGAAACGTGTACTTCGGCGCGCACCTCGATGCCTTCGGCGAGAGCGGCACCGTGGCTGCTGGCACGATCATCGGCACGGTCGGTAACACGGGCAA
>Ga0315338_1003298_pt1 | contig 14324 bp, 12 predicted proteins | sample ASW8metaG_FD_204518 | JGI IMG/M metagenome (GOLD analysis project Ga0315338, IMG submission 204518) | Ammonia-oxidizing marine archaeal communities from Monterey Bay, California, United States - ASW #8 | ecosystem: Environmental > Aquatic > Marine > Coastal | place: USA: California | collected... | reverse complement strand
CGATCCACTCAGGATCGTTTTCGCCGTCGGCCACGACCAGTATCTCCGAAGGACCGGCGATCATGTCTATACCGACCTGACCAAAGACCTGCCGTTTCGCCGCGGCCACATAGGCATTGCCGGGCCCCACGATCTTGACCACCGGCGCGATACTGTTCGTGCCATAGGCCAGGGCGGCCACGGCCTGCGCACCGCCGATGCGGTAAATCTCGTCGATACCGGACAAGTCCGCGGCCGCCAGAACCAGCGGGTTGATCCTGCCTCCCGGTGTTGGGGCTACCATCACGATGCGGGGGACGCCGGCGACTCGCGCGGGGATCGCCGTCATCAGGACCGAACTGGGATAGGACGCGGTGCCGCCCGGCACGTAGAGGCCGGCGGATTCCATCGCGGTCCAGCGCGCGCCGAGCCGGACGCCCTGCGCGTCGGTGTAGTCGATATCTTCCGGTCTCAGCCGCTCGTGGAACGATTTGATGCGCGCGGCGGCGATGTCGAGCGCGTCGAGGGCGCCGGCATCGCATTGCCCCCGTGCCGCGTCGATCTCCTCCCGGCTGATTCGCAAGGTATCGGCCTTTAATTCAAGCGCATCGAACCGCTTCGTATAGTCCAGCACGGCTTCGTCGCCGCGCCGCCGGACATCTTCGATGATTTCCGCGACAACCGACCCGACTTCTTCGCTGACTTCCCGTTTTGTCGCCAGGAATGCCGCAAACGCATCTCCAAAGCCAGGATCGTCCGCGGCGAGCCTAAGCGGCATCGGCGGCCTCGCGGAATTTGTCGACCCAGGGTTGAATTTCCGCCGGCCGCGTCTTCAGCGCTGCCCGGTTGACGACGAGCCGGCTGCTCACGTCGGCGATCTTCTCCACTTCCACCAAGCCGTTCTCGCGCAATGTCGCGCCGGTCGAGACCAGATCGACGATCCGACGACACAGGCCAAGCGTCGGTGCCAACTCCATTGCACCGTTCAACTTGATGCATTCCGCCTGCACGCCGCGCGCAGCGAAATGCCGCCGCGTGATCCCCGGGTATTTGGTCGCGACACGGATGTGGCTCCATTGGCTGGGATCGTCGCCGTCCACCATATCGCGCGGGGCCGCAACCGAGATATGACAATGGCCGATACCCAGATCGACAGGCGCGTATAGCTCCGCGTAATCGAACTCCATCAACACATCGTTTCCGGCGACACCCAAATGCGCCGCACCAAAAGCGACAAAAGTCGCCACGTCGAAGCTGCGGACGCGAATGATCGACAGATCGTCGACATTGGTCGAAAATCGAAGCTGTCGCGCATTGGGATCGTCGAACGCCGGCTCCGGTACGATACCGACATCGTCCAGTAACGGTTTGACTTCCTTCAATATCCGGCCCTTCGGCAAGGCCAGGACCAGCGGTTGGTTGGCGCGCACGCACTTTGCTCCAGTATTCAAGCCAAAATTCGGCCTTTAAATGGCACAAGGTCGCGTTGGACACAATCTTGCTGACAGCGCGCGCGACGCCTAATTTGCCGCTGCGGGCCAGTCGCGCCGTATCGAAGGCAAGGAATAATTCGGCGATGAAATTCGAGGATCAGCAATGAACGAGACCTACCAAACAATCCTTTACAGCACCAATGACGGCATCGCGTCGATTACGCTGAACCGGCCGCCGGTGAACGTTATCGACGAAACGATGACCCTGGAATATTTCGACGCTCTGACGCGGGCGGATGGCGACGATGCCGTCAGAGTCATCGTGCTGTCCGGTGCCGGCAAGGGCCTCTCGGCGGGTGTCGATATCCGTTATCTGGAAGAGTTCGGGACCGAGGAAATGGCCCGTTTCCTGGAAATGTTCTATGTCGAACAGGTCGAACGGGTGCGTGGCCTCAGCAAGCCGATCATCGCGTCGGTGCACGGTTTCGCGCGCGAAGGCGCGTGCACCATGGCCTTCACCTGCGACATGATCGTGGCGTCCGACGATGCCTCCTTCGGCTATCCCGGCGTGCCCCATCTCGCCGCGCCGCCCGGGATGCATGTCTGGCATTTGCAACGCCTGCTCGGGCGCATGCGCGCGACCGAACTCATCCTCACCGGCGACCCAATCGGTGCCGAAGAGGCCGGCCGGCTCGGGTTTGTCACCAAGGTCGTCCCGCGTGCCGACCTCGAAACGGAAACGCGCAAGCTGGCGCTCAAGCTCGCTGGCCTGTCACCATTGGCCCTGCGGGTGACCCGCGACCTGATCTACGAGATGGAGAGCATGAACTTCAAGGACGTGCCCCGCCGCGCATTGGAAGCGACGTCGGCCGCCTTCGCGTCCGAAGACAGCCGCGAGGCGCGGCGCGCCTTCAACGAGAAACGTCCCCCGGTCTGGAAGGGCCGGTAACCATCAGCCGCCACCGTCTTTCAGAAACGCGCCAAAGCGTTTGAAAAGCGCGTCGAACGAGTCAGGCTGACCTGAGTAGCGCAGCGCATCCAGCGGCGGCTCGAACCAGGGTTGCGCGCTACCGAGCCAAAGATGACCCATCGGCCGGACCCATGACGTATCGTCCAAAGTGCCCGGTTTCACATTGACGATCTTCGGGTTACGAGCCGGTTCGTGGAACAACCGGATGCCGCATTCGACGCAATAACTGATCTTCACCGTCCGCCCATTCGCCGCCGTCTTGGTCCAGGATTCAAGAGCACCAAGGTCAGCATGAAGCCCTTCCCGAGGAACCGGCATCGACATGCCCAACGTGCTGCCCGAATGGGTCTGACAATCCGTGCAATGGCAGGCATAGAGCGTCAGCGGCAACGCGGTAATTTCATAGCGGTGCCGGCCGCACTGGCAGCCGCCTTGCATCGGCAGGTGAATTCGCGTCACGTCGCCCAGCTCGACCGGGCTTCGATGCCCCAGCGACCGTCCTTGTTGGTGACGACGTAGAGCGATTTGTAGCTGCCGATCGCCGAGCCATCTTCGCGGAACCGGGTGAATTGGACGCGAAAATGGACCTTGTCCGGGCCGGCGTCGATCACCTCGACATAGTCCCAGGCAGTATGCGCCCAGTCCGTCGCCTGCCCTTCCCGCTCCCAGACCCACACGATCAGGTCTTCCGGTCGCTCCATCACCGAAACCTTGCCGCTGTGCAGCCGGACATGCGGGAAATGAAACCAGCGCGTCCGCAGCGCCTCGGCGTCTTCGGCGTTGAAGGCTTCCATGAAACCATCCATGACCGCGCGGGCGGCAGCTATGTCGGTACTCTCATCCATATTATTTGCCCTTGTAATCAGCCTTGCGCCGATCGGCGAAGGCGTTGATGCCCTCCATGTAGTCATCGGTCCAGCGCAGCTTTTCGTACGAGTGTCCCTCGATATCCAGCGCGACCTTCAGGCTGGTGTCCGGCACGGCGTTGAGAACGCGCTTACAGGCGCGCAGCGAGATCGGCGCCAGCGCGTTCAGTTGCTTGGCGTATTTCGCGACCATTTCCGTCAACGCGGCGGAATCCTCGGCGACATCGGTCAACAGGCCCCAATCGCAGGCCTTCTCCGCCGGCAGCCGCTTGCCGAGCATCACCATATCCTTGGCCCGCGTCATGCCGATCAGTCGGGCGACGCGCACGCTGCCGCCGGAACCGGGCATCTGGCCGATCGCGACTTCCGGCAGGCCGACTTGGGTTTCCTTGGTGGCGAAGCGAAAGTCGCAGGCGAGCGACAGCTCGAAGGCGACGCCGAACGCGTATTTCTCCAGCACCGCGATGACCGGCTTCGAGCAACGTTCCGGCGCACCGATATTGTCCGCCAGATCCGACATCTTGTTCTTCGGAATTTCCGGAAAGCGTTTCACGTCGCCGCCGGACGAGAACACGCCGTTGGCGCCACGGATCACGATGACGCCGACATCGTCGTCTTCGTCGAACGCCTCGATCAGGGCGCATATCTGCGAGCGGCCCGTATAGGAGACGATGTTAAGCGGCTCGCGGTCCAGGATCAGATAACCGATCCGCTTTTCCGCGTCGACTTCCGCCCGCAGCCCGTCCAATTCCCGCAGGACGTCGCCGCGCCGCTCCGCATAGTTCCGTTCCGTTGCCATCGTCGCTTTACTCCTCAATCGTATGTTCGAATTTTTCCAGTAATTCGTAGTTTCCGAGCCGCAGCTCACGGCGCAATAGCTTGCCCGAGGCGGAACGCGGTATGGCCTTTACGAACGCGTAGCCGCGCGGTCGCTTGAAGCGGGCCAAATCGCTGTCCAGGCAATACTTATCCAGCGCCGCCGCGCCGGCGGCATCCGATTCCGGTTCGATATAGGCCACGACCCGCTGTCCCCACCGGTCGTCCGGCACGCCGATGACGGCAATACCGCGCACCAGATCGCACTTCGCCAGTAGATCCTCGACCTCTTCGGGATAGATATTTTCGCCGCCGGAGATCAGCATGTCGTCGACCCGGCCCAGCACGTAGAGTTCGCCGTCTTCGTCGAAACGACCGAGATCGCCCGTAAAATACCAGCCTTCGCGGATTGCCTTTTCGTCCGCGTCGGGACGTTTCCAGTAACCGGCGAAGGCGTCGAGCGCATCCATGCGGGCGATAATCTCACCCCTCTCGCCCTGCGGGATAACATCGTCGGGACTAACCCTCGCGTCCGGGTCCCCACGGACGATACGGATCTGCTGTCCCATGCCGGCGCGACCGGCACAACCCGGTTTTTCCCGCGCCCGGTCGCACATCGCAAAGGTGTAGATTTCACTGGAACCGTAGAAATTGCTGAACCAGTCCGGCTTGAATCCCTCGGCGCATGCCTCGACCAAGGCAGTGGTCATCGACATGCCCGCATAGGCCAGGTTGCGGACAGGCGCCGGATCGAAGGCGGCGAAGTCCGGATGGTGCACCATGTCGTGGAACATGGTCGGCACCAGAAACAGATTGCCGATCCGCTCGCGTTCGATCAGCGATAGCGCTTCCGCGGTATCGAATGTCGGCATGCAGACGAAGGTTCCGTTCGAATACACCGACATCGCCAGCGCCCGAATACCCATCGTGTGAAACAGCGGCATCACGCCCAATGTCACGTCGCCATAGCCGTAGTGCAGTTGGGCGATGCAGCCGATCGACGCGATCCGTTCCGCCGCGTGGCTGCGCGGCACGCCTTTCGGGCGCCCCGTCGTCCCGGAGGTGTAGAGCATGAGGCAGATCGACTGGTCATCCGATGGAAGCGAGCCCTCAAACGGATCCGCTTCCGTTAGATCACGGTAAGGCGTCCCCTCCCCATCGTCCAAACACACCACCGCGGCGGCCGGGGAATCGCGCAGCGCCGCACCGACCGCTTCGCTGGAGCGGTCCTCGTAAACGACCAGTTTCGCTTCCGCGTCTTCCAGCACGAAGGCGATGTCGGCCGAATTCGCACGCCAGTTGAACGGCGTAAAGACAGCGCCCAGCGTCTGGCAGGCCCAGAATAGCGATGCCGTTTCATATCGGTTCGACAGAACCGCAACCAGATGATCGCCTTCCGAAAGCCCAAGGCGCGACAATCCACCGGCAACGCGCGCGATCTCATCGGCCCATTCGACGTAGGACAGGCGGCGGTCGTCTTCAACGATGGCTATCGCATCGGGATCGCGCGCGACCGAAGCATCCAGCATGCGCGCCAAGGTCACGGGGCTTCTCCCGCCACTGACAGGATGGCCCGAACCATGCCTTCGTAACCAGTACAGCGGCACAAATGCCCACTTAGCATCTCGCGCACCTCTTGCTCGCTCGGTGCGGGGTGATGGGTCAGAAAATGCGTCGCGGAGATCAAGATACCCGCGGTGCAGAAGCCGCACTGCAGCGCGCCGCGTTCGGAAAACGCACGCTGCAGCGCGTTCAAAGTTCCCGGATCGGATAGGCCTTCGACCGTACCGATCACTGCGCCCTCCGCCTGCACCGCAAAGGTCATGCAGGACCGGGCCAGTCGGCCGTCCAGGGTGACGGTACACGCGCCGCAGACGCCGTGCTCGCAACCGACATGGGTGCCGTAGAGATGCAGCTCGTGGCGCAGAAAATCGCACAGCAGGGTCCGCGGCTCGGCGAAACCCGTCCGTAGTTTGCCGTTGACCGTGCAGGTAACCCGCGCACGTTCGCCCGCGCCGATGCGTTTCGCGTCCGTCATACCGCTTCGTCCAACGCCTGCAACAAGGTCTCGACACCCAGATGTTTGGCGATACTGGTTCGATAAGCGGCGCTGACGCGCGGATCGTCCATCGGGTCTAGCGTGTCGACGAAAGCCGCAACGCTATCCGACACCGAGCCGGATGCAATGCCATCCAGGACGCGCGGACAGCCTTCGACACCGCCAAAGCCAAGCGAAAACACCACGCCGTCTGCCTGTTTTCTCGCCACGGCGGCGACTGCGACGACTGCGAAATCGCCGTGCCGCTGCGCGATCTCCCGGAAGGCAACGCCCGCGGACTCGTGGACCGGCCAATGCAATGCCGTAATCATCTCGTCCGCTTCGCGGCAGGTCGCTAGTGCGGATTCGGCGAAATCTCGCGCCGGTACACGCCGTGGACCGCGCTGCGAAAGAAGTTCCACTTCGCCGCCCAAAGTCGCCAGACAGAGCGGAATTTCCGCACTCGGGTCGGCATGCGCGACCGATCCACCCAGGGTGCCGCGGCTGCGTGTCTGATAATGCCCGACACTCTGCAAACCCAAGCGTAGCAGCGGCAGCGCTCCAGCGACGTTCGGCGAAGCCAGCGCATCTGCCTGCCGCACCAACGCGCCTGTCCGCAACGATTCCGCCTCACGTTCTATCTCATCCAAGCCAGGCAATCGATTGATATCGATCACTGTTTCTGCAAACACCAGCCGCATGTTCATCATCGCGCCGAGCGACAGGCCTCCGGCCAGCACGACCGCATCCTCGCCATGTTCTGCGAGCGCAGACAACGCAGCCGCCTCGGTTTCCGGCCGAATATAGGCGAAGGGGGCAGGCTTCATCGCGCACCCTGCGCCAGCCGCCAAACCCGGTCGAGTGTCAGCGGCAACTCGATATCCTCGCGGCCGAGCGCGTCGGCGACCGCATTTGCAAGCACGGCCGGCGTCAGCATCGAGGAACCGTCGCCCATGCCCTTCGAGCCCAGCTTGTTCGCGGGTGACGGCGTTTCAACATGCCCCAAGATAACCTGCGGCAAGTCCGCCGCCGTGGGGCACGGATAGTCCGCAAAGGAACCCGTTAAAAAATTGCCGTCGGCGTCGTAGGCCAGATCTTCCATCATGGCAGCGCCGAAACCATGCGCGAATCCGCCGCGCACCTGACCTTCTACGAGGATCGGGTTGAGGATCCGGCCGACATCGTGCACCGAGACATAAGTATCGACTTGAATTTGGCCGGTGTTCGGATCGATCTCGACTGCCGCCAGGTCGCAAATGTACCCGAAGGTCACGGCCGAAGCGACCCGGTCATCCGCGTCCGGCGCATCGAGAATGTCGGGCGACACGGTCGCGGAATCGCGTAGTCCCGGCGACAGGCCGTCAGGCAAGCCTGCGGGATGCCAGTGCGTCGCCGCCGCGACCCGTGCAATCGACAAGCCGTCTTCCGGCACGCCCACGATCCGCGCCCGGCCGTCGCGCAGTTCGATATCGGCCGCGGCGACTTCCAGCATGTCGGCGGCGACCGTTTTCAGTTTCGTGGCGATCCGGTCGGTGCTTTCGACAATGGCGTCGACGACGATGGACGAGAACCGGTTGGCGTAGTTGCCCGAGGCTAGCGACCAATCGCCATTCTGCGTATCCATCGCGGTAACCACCTGAACCTCTTCCGGCCGGATGCCGAGCCCGTCGGCGACGATCTGCGCCGCCGCGGTCCCGTGCCCCTGCCCCGCCGGCGTGGAATCGAGCGTTACCGTCACCGCGCCGGAGGGATCGAGTGCCACGGTTGCGACCGCCGATCCGCCAGACCGGCCGCCGGCCCGCGCGCGCTCTTCCGGCGTCTGCGCCAAGGTGACATAGGCCATGTTCGAGCCGGAAGGTTCGACGCCGCACGCGAAACCGATTCCGAACAGCCGCCCCTCGGCCCGCGCCTTATCGCGGCGCGCTTTTAAGGCCTCGTAATCGGCGAGTTCGAGCGCCAGATCGAGCCCTTTGCCGTAGTCGCCGGAATCGTACTGGGCGCCCGCCGGCGCATCGTAGGGAAAGGCGTCGGCCGCGATAAAGTTGCGGCGGCGCAAAGCCGCTGGATCGATTCCCAATTGCCGGGCGGCGGTATCCATCGCCCGTTCCAGGCCAAAATAGAATTGCGGTCCGCCATAGCCGCGGTTGAGACCGATCGGTGTTTTGTTTGTCACGACCAGCCGGTTGTCGACGGCGATGTTGCGCACGCCGTAGCAACCGTTCGAAGCCGCATGCATGCGGTAGACCGAGGCCGGCTCCGGCGCGCGAATATAGGCACCGACATTCACCAGATTGCGGAAGCGAAGGCCGGTCAGCATACCCTCGCCATCGAACGCCGCTTCGATCTCGTCCGCCCGGTCAGACGCAGCCGAGGACGCCATCAGATGTTCGCCCCTATCTTCGATCCATTTCAGCGGACAGCCGAGCCGCCGGCTGGCCGCCGCGAGCAGCACCAGATACGGGTAGAGTCCTTGCTTGATCCCGAAACTGCCGCCGCTGCAGGGCGCCGCGACCAGACGCAGCCGGTTCCCCGGAACCCGAAGTGCCCGCGCCATGATCGGCTGCAATATGAATGGGCCCTGAAAATTGGACCATATCGTGTAACGCTCCGGCGCAGATTCGAATTGGGCGATGGCGCCATAAGTCTCGACCGGTGTCGACGCCTGGCGCGGATAACGCCAGTCCAGCGCGACAACCGCCGCGGCCTCCGCAAACGCCCGATCGGGATCGCCATAGCGGAACGCCCGGTGATGCACCAGATTGCTGCCAACCGCCTCATGAACTTGACCGGCTTCGGCCTCGAGCGCGGCAACCGGATCGACGACCGCCGGCAGCGGCTCGTAATCGACATCGATCAGTTCCAGCGCGTCTTCGGCGACATACCGGTCGATGGCGGCGACCAGCACGACCGGTTCGCCGACATAGCGCACCTTGTCCACCGCGATTGGAAAGTAGTCGATCGGCGCGCGCACCGCGCTGGCGAGCGGATCCAGTTCTGAAACAAGCGCCGCGCCGGTCACGACGCCGTAGACACCGTCCAGTTCGAGAGCCGCCGAAACATCGATCTCGCCGATACGCGCATGCGCGTAGGGCGAGCGCAAGATTGCCACGTGGCGGATGCCCGGTACCGGTGCCAGATCGTCGATGAAGCGCGCATGACCCGACAACAGTGCCGCGTCTTCCAAACGCGGCACCGCCTTCCCCACCCAACGATCGCCCGGCCCATCCATGCGGCCAGTTTATGCGCCATTCGCTATGAAAGCGCAAAGCGGCGCGGCGGATCCCGACGCTTAAAGCATGGCGAACTGCAAGGCCTCTGTCAGCTCGAGATAGTGACGGAATTCCTTACAATTCCGGGAAATTCTGGATTAACCTTATTAGTGTTTGTTCCAATTGTATTTTTCGCTCGTTTAACCAATTGTTAGCCGGAAATTTTAATATTTGTGTCGGAATTCTTTACGACCTGCATCGTCCGCAAATCGACTCGCTTAACTAATCAATTGTTTTTAAACGAAATAAATTATTGCGAACACATTTTTCCTGATGGCACGGAACTTGCGGTGATTGGCATGTTCCGTGTGGGAAACCGCATTTCGCGGTGCGGAACGAGGGAGGATACGTCCATGTGTGCGATGCGTCTCGTCATCGGGTGACCAAATTACGATGCATCTTACTTGGGATCGCACTTGCGCTGAGTATCAACGCGACTGCGTCATCGAACGAGATCGCGGTGCAACGGGACCATCGCGGCGTGCGGTTGCTGGCGTTCGCGGCATTGCCCAATGAGCACTTCGACGCGTCTCTGCTGCCAGCAGAAGAAGGCTTGCGGCGCATCGCCAGCGCACTCGACAGCCTCGTCCGGAACTCACCGCTCAGCGCCAAGGCGCTTATAGGGCTGAAAAACAGCGGCAGGGTCACGCTCGTATACAAGTCCGGCGACCTGCGGAATCCGCATGGCGGCGAGAACATCGCCACTTACCTGCCGGACTACGCTCTTAAATCTGAGAATCCTGACAGAACAAAGGACTTTCTCGTCATCGTCGGGCGGCACGGCGTCAAATGGCCGGCGGACGAGCTGGCGGCGACACTGGCCCATGAACTGGTTGGACACGCCACCCAGCAGCGCCGCGGCAGGCTGACATCGATCCGGCATATCGACGCGGAATGCGAAGCCAGCCTGTACGAGGAAATCGCAAACCAGGACCTGAAGCTGGACAAGCACAGCCGCAAGATGATCACGTTTCGGAAGGCGCTGGAGTACCACTGGTGCGCCGACTTCAAGACCTATATGGCGGCGTATCGTCCCAGCGAGTCGCTGTTGTGGGACACCCTGAATCCCGACATGTTGAAATTGCTCGCCGTCTTCGAAGACTATCTTTCGCATTCGGCGCGCATCGGCGTAACGGCGAGCTCGATCAACGCCCTGAAGCGGCAGACGCGCGAACAGCGCCGCCGCATAATGGCTGGCGCGTCGCCGGAGAATTTGTTCCGCATTGCGCTTAAGCTGCGCGATGGCGCTATCGGCATAAGGCCCGACCCGACGGAAGCGTCCCGATATCTCCGGCTCGCCGAGAATAACGGTTACGCCAGAGCCTGGATCGACCTTGCTCCAATTTACGACACCGGTAACGCCAAATAATTCGTTTCCATCTATTCTCGCCGCCGCCAACGGTAGTGGCGGCGGCTTCCGCCATACCATAACGTGACCGCTGAACTTCAGGGATTGGACGCCTGCATGAACCGCTATTTCGAATATTGCCGTTTCTCGACCACGCCGCGCCAATTGCAGAGCGACGCCGCCGGCGTCAAATCGTCTTTCGCCGACCGCGCGCAGCAAACGGGCGGCACGCTGTTCGGTTGCTGGCGCAGCATGGTCGGCCTCGGATTGGCGCGCGACGAAGGCATCGCCCTGACCGGTTGGCCCGACGAAACAGCCGCGCGCACGGTAGCGCCGGCGAATTTCGACGGACTGGATGCCACGGAGCGGCATTTCCTCGAAGCGACGGTCCGGCCGACCAGCGACGCGCCGCCGGCCTTCGAAGGCGTCTACGTCTTCCGCTGGTTCGATATCGACTCGGAAGATTGGGACGCCTTCCGGGATATCTCCGACGCCGCGTGGCCGAACATGGAGGACGTGTTCGACGTGAACATCTGCGGCTTCTGGCGCAGCCTCGACACCGCCGCACCCGCCGCTAAAGTCCTGCTACAGACGCGCTACGCCGATTTGTCGGTCTGGGAAGCCTCGCGCTGGTGGAACAACCCGGCAACCGAGGCCGACGAGTCGATGTCGCGCTTCAAGAAACGCAACGAGATGATCAAGGCAACGGTCGCCTATCCGAGCCTGCCGGTTCTCTAGCACCCTACCCCGCCACGGCGCCGCCGACCGGGTTCATGACCTCGCCGATGCCGACGAAACCGTCTTCGTCACGCATCACCGCATTCAGATTGGCGTAGGCTGTCGGGTACACCGTTTTCTGCTCGCGGAAGACCGGCATGTGCGCTTCGATCGCCGCCGCGACATCGTCGCCGAGGCGCGGGTCCATAGTCGCGCGGCCGTCGCCGCTGACGTCGATTCGGGGCTGGTGAAACGCTTCCTCTAGGCTCAACCCGCCGTCGATCACCTGGGAGACGATCTGCATCACCGCCGGCATGATCCGCCGCCCGCCCGACGCGCCGATTGCGAACCAGGGCGCGCCGTCCTTCGAGACCACGACCGGGCACATGTTCGAAAGCGGCCGCTTGCCGGGCTGCAACGAATTCGGCCGGTCCGGCACGGGGTCGAACCACAGGATGCCGTTGTTCATCAGAATACCGGTTGTCGGCAGCACGACCTTGCTGCCGAAAGATGACAGCAGTGTTTGGGTCAAGCTGACCATGTTCCCCTTGCCGTCGATCACCGTCAGGTGCGTCGTGCAGGCCGGATCGCGGCTGTCGTCGACATCGCCCATCGTTTGGAAACGCGCGTCATAGGCGGTCGCCAGCGCCGTCGCGTAGGCGGTGAACTCATCGGCACTCGGCGTACCGTTTCCGATCCGGCCTTCGATCCGATCCAGCACGTGCATCATCGTAGGGCCGGCGGTCATGCCTGGCGGCGCGTGCACGGTGCCGCCGCCGTAGTCGCGCGACAGCGGATCGATTTCCAGCGCCTGATAGCCCGCCAAATCGACAGCGCCGAGCGAGCCGCCACCCGCATCGACATCGAGCGCGATCTGCGCGGCAATATCACCGTCATAGAGGTCGCGGTACCCAGCCGCCGCCAGCCGCTCCAGCGTCGCTTTCAGATTACCCATCGGAATATGTGGCACCGGCCGGCCCAATTCCGGCACCGGAACCGCCGCGTCGGGCAAGTAAACGCGCCGGCTTTCCGGAAACTTGCGGAGATCCTTCATTGCCGCGGCGATGCGTATGGTCGTCATGAAGTTGACCGGCAGGCCTCGCCCGGCAAGCTCGACCGCCGAACCCAGCAACTCCGCCCAGCCCATGGAACCGTAACGCTCCCACGCCTTGCCGATCGCGTCGACATAGCCCGGCGCCGCCATCGAGTGGTAGCCGTGCACGTTGCGGTCGTCCTGCACGGCCGGCCAAGTAAAGATGTCGCCGCCGGTACCCGCGACCAACGGATAGTCCGCCGGGTCGAGCGCCTGGGGTGCGATGCCGCCGCCGTTGAAACAGCGCACGCGGTCTTCTTCAGCCTGGTACAGCATCATGAAGCTGACACCGCCAAGGCCGCTCATCCACGGCTCGACGACCGAGACTGCGAAGGAGGTCGCCACCGCCGCGTCGATAGCGTTGCCGCCCGCTTGCAATACCGCCGCGCCCGCTTCGGCCGCCGCCCGAGAATGGCTCGCCACGACACCGTTGCCGCCGCGCGCCACTGGCTTCCGTAACTGCCAGTCGTGATAGAAGTTCGTGTCCATAGGCGCACCATCGCGCGCCATCGCACACGGTGCAAGGTCATGATCAGGCTCTGATATCCAGAGGCCTTTTCAGCACGGCGCTGCGCCTGTAGAAAGCCGGGACATCGGACTTGGAGCGACCATCCTATGAGCGACTATTTCTGGACCCCGGAACAGCGGCAAATCCGCGAGAGCGTGATGAAGCTGTGCGAACGCTTCGACGACCAGTACTGGTTTGATAGAGATGCCAGCGGCGAGTTTCCCGAGGATTTCTGCCAGGCCATGGCGGACGACGGCTGGGCCGGGATCGCCATGCCGGAGGACTATGGCGGCGCCGGGCTGGGCATTACCGAAGCCGCCGTAATGGCACAGGCAATCACCGAGTCCGGTTGCGGCAACGCCGGGTTCGCGGCCATGGTTATCGGCATTTTCGGGCTCAATCCCGTCGTCGTTTTCGGTACCGAAGAGCAAAAACAGAAATGGCTGCCGCCGATTGTCAGACGCGACGATGTCGCCTGCTTCGCCGTGACCGAACCGAACACGGGCCTGGATACCACGCGCCTGCAAACCCGCGCGGTTTGGAACGGCGACCACTATGTCGTCCATGGCCAGAAGCTCTGGACCTCAACGGCACTGCAATCCAACAAAGTGCTGTTGATCGCGCGTACCAAGGGACTTGAGGAAACCGAGAAACCGATCGACGGGCTGTCGCTGTTCTACACCGATCTCGACCGCGATTATGTCGAGATCAGACCGATCGACAAGATGGGCCGCAAGAGCGTCGATTCGAATCAGATGTTTATCGAAGGCCTTCCCATTCGGAAAGACGAGTTGATCGGCGAGGAAGGCAAGGGATTCCGTTACCTGCTGCACGGACTGAACGCCGAGCGCGTGCTGATCGGCGCGTCGATGGTCGGCCTCGGCCGCTGCGCGCTGCGTCACGCCGCCGATTACGCCAAGGAAAGGGTCGTCTTCGACCGACCCATCGGCATGAACCAGTCGATCCAGCATCCGCTGGCGGAATCATACGCGGAGCTGGAGGCGGCAAACCTTATGGCCTTCCAGGCGGCCAATCTGTACGACGCGGGCCAGGAATGCGGTATCGAGGCGAATGCCGCGAAGTATCTCGCCGGCGAAGCGACGTTCAAGGCCTGCACCAACGCGGTCATGACCCTGGGCGGTATGGGCTACGCCAAGGAATTCCACGTCGAGCGCTATTTCCGGGAATGCTTGATCCACCGGCTCGCCCCGGTCAGCCCGCAGCTCATCCTCTGCCACATCGCGGAACGGGCGTTGGGTCTGCCGAAGTCTTACTAGCCCTCAATCA
>Ga0315338_1003297_pt1 | contig 14333 bp, 13 predicted proteins | sample ASW8metaG_FD_204518 | JGI IMG/M metagenome (GOLD analysis project Ga0315338, IMG submission 204518) | Ammonia-oxidizing marine archaeal communities from Monterey Bay, California, United States - ASW #8 | ecosystem: Environmental > Aquatic > Marine > Coastal | place: USA: California | collected... | reverse complement strand
GGTCTGCAATCGCAGCCGTTCCCGCCTCAATCGCGGGCATGTTGACGTTGAAGGGACCCCGCACACGATTGAGCACATCGATGATAGCGCTCGATCCATAGGCCCAACCAAGTCGGGCCGCCGCGAGACCGTGGATCTTTGAAAACGTTCGCGTGACGATCACGTCATCGCGTTCACGGGCGAGCTCAATCCCGGCCGTATAGTCGGCCTCATCGACAAACTCGGCGTAAGCGGCGTCCACCACCAGCAGGGTGGTTGATGGCAAAGCATCTCGAAGACGGCGCACTTCGTCACTGGAGATGTACGTTCCGGTCGGATTATTGGGATTGGCAAGGAAAACGATGCGTGCATCGTCGCCCGCTGCAGCGATTATCGCATCCACATCGGAACGATAATCGGTCTCGGGTGCCGACACCAATGTCGCACCACATTGCATAGCCACCAGCCGATAGACCAAAAATCCGTACTGTGATTGCACAACCTTGTCGCCTGGATTGAGGTAGGCGCGCCCGAGCAATTGTAACAACTCGTCGGAGCCCGTCCCGCAGACAATATGCTCTGCTTCCAGGCCTTCTTCGCGTGCGATGGCCTCGCGTAATTTCGTGGCCCCACCATCGGGATAAAGATGCAGATTTGCTTTGCTTGCCTCAAATGCTGCCGCGGCTTTATCAGAACACCCCAAGGCGTTTTCGTTGGACGATAACTTTATCGGATTGGCGATGCCCGGGGCATCGGTAGCGCCGGGCTTGTAGGGACGAATGTCGAGAATGCCGGCGCGAGGTTCGATGGCCATGTGGGTTCACCTGTCTGAGGAATAGGTCCGTGTCTGCCGAGGAGATAGCGCGGAGACGGGGCGTCCTTCAAGTAGGCCTTTGCTGTGAAGCGCACCTGTGGCGCGCGGGGTCAGTGCTGCCGTGCGTTTAATGGCTTCGGCTAACACAACGCCACCAAGACCGGGCCAAGCCTTTTCACCCGCCGACTCCCAGAAGTTTGAGGTCTTCTCACCGGTCGACCACCTCCACGGTGGCGCGTAGAGTGCGCGGGACCAGGCCGAGACTTCAAACATTGCGCCCTCGAGCAATTGGCTCAACTGACCCTTGGAGAAGGGTCGCCCATGTCCAAACGGTGTCGAGTCAATCCGCGCCCAAATACCCGAACGTGATGCCGTCACGATCACAATCCGGCCCTGGGGGGCCAAGACGCGCCAAACTTCCCGTAGGATCGCATTCAGAGCGTCCGCCTCCTCCAAGGCGTGAATCAGTAACACGCGATCGAACATGGCATCGGGAAAGGGCAAATGCGTTTCATCCGCCAGGACGGCGGTTGACAATGCATCAGACTGAATCACCGCTCCCTGCCCGGCAGGCATCAAAGAAACACAGCGCCGCGCCTTTTCCTTGCAAGGTTGCAGATAGGGGGTGGCGAATCCCAGCCCCATAACATCAAGCCCGGTCACATCGGGCCACAACGCCTCTAGCCGGCGTGAAATCATTCGGCGCGCGGCCTCACCTTGGCGGCTGCGATAAAAACGATCCAGATCGAGGGCATCTCGCCGCAAAGTGCAATCTCCGTTAAAGGTCTTCAAAATAAAGTGCGTCAGGGTTTCGTTTTACGCACGCTAAACCATGCCTTGTAGATATAGTACCCGTTTAGCACTCTTCGAACCCTATCAGAATATCGCCCCGCCCTCACCGGCGTCACAACACTTTCGAGCACAGCACAGAGCACTCATGACCGAATTGCAAATCCGCCAATTTCCCTGCCTCAACGATAATTACGGCTTTTTGATTCACGACCCTGATAGCGGTGAAACCGCCTGTATCGACACGCCGGATCCTGAAAAAATACTCGCAGAAGCGACTGCTGCGGATTGGCGGATCACTCAAATCTGGAATACGCATCACCATTTCGATCATGCGGGAGGGAATGCGGCGTTAGTAGCAGCGACCGGTGCCCAAGTTATCGCGGCCAAATATGACAATCACCGTATCGAGAATATCTCTCGCGAAATTGCCGATGGCGATCATGTCGAGCTGGGCCAGTTTCGAGCAAAGGTGATGTTCACCCCTGGTCATACGCTGGGCCATATCGCGTATTATTTCCCCACAGAACAAGCCGCATTTGTCGGCGACACCCTGTTTGCCCTGGGTTGCGGACGGCTATTTGAAGGCAGCCCGGCACAAATGTGGGATAGCCTGCAGCGACTGGCGGCCCTGCCGGAAGAGACGCGGGTCTATTGTGCGCATGAATATACCCAAGCAAATGCGCAATTTGCCCTAACCGTCGATCCTGACAATGGCGACTTACGCGCCTATGCAACCTCAGTGGATGCCGAGCGGGCGCGGGGAGAGGCGACTGTGCCTACGACAATCGGCGCAGAAAAGGCGGCCAATCCCTTCCTGCGGCCCAACAATCCTGGCATTCGATCCCACCTTGGTCTGGCCGACGACATGAATGATGATGAAGTTTTCGCAGAAATTCGCCGCCGCAAGGACAGTTTTTAATGGCCAATATGACCGCCAAGCAAATCGTCGAAACGCTCGATATGCAGCCTCATCCCGAGGGAGGCTGGTATTGCGAGACGTTTCGCGATGCTGAAGGCCCGACGGGTCGCGCTCAATCCACGGCGATTTTTTATTTGCTGGAAGCGGGACAGGTGTCCCATTGGCACCGTGTCGATGCGATTGAAATCTGGCACTGGCATGCCGGTGCGGCGTTGCGGCTGTCGATTAGCGACGACGGTCAAACGGCGCGGGAGATAATGCTGGGTCCCGATTTGCTGGCGGGAGAACGGCCACAGGGAATTGTCCCGAGACAGGCCTGGCAGGCGGCACAGTCCACTGGAGCGTGGACATTGGTGGGCTGCACAGTGGCTCCGGGATTTGAGTTTGAGGGCTTTGAGATGGCCCCGCCAAACTGGGCACCAGGCAAGTCAGACTTAAACGAATAAGCTGACTAGGTGTCGGATCCGTCATTGAGGAGGGCCGCGGCGATGAAGTCAGAACTGGGTCGGCCGGCATAGCCATAACCCGGCGCAATCACAACGATGAGCGAATTGCCCAATTTGTAGGCCGCGGGTTGGTCACCGGTGGTGACATTAACGCGCTCAATCGTTCGCAACATGCTTCGGTTGGCCCGCGCTTTTTCGAAGGCGAGTTCGATGATGCGAAAACAATCATACTGAACTCCCAAACCTGCTCGAGGGGCCGCGGTATATTCCACCATCACAGACCGATTGAGCATGTCGGCGAGCTCATTCACCAGCTCTTCCGCCCGGTCGCGAACTTCATCGGGTGAGCGCGGTGATGGGGCTAAACCGCCAGCCGGGCTGGCATATTCGGCAATCACACCATCAGGCGCATCTGCGGGGAAATAGGTTGTACCACCGAGCGCGGTACTACGGATCACTTCTCGGCCTGTGTCTGTGACAAAAGAATTGCCTCCGCCCGGCGCGCGATTGCCAAACAAGACAATGACCTCTGAGTCTTCATCATCGCGTTCGCGGAGGAGCGCAACTGTGTCGGAACGATCAAAGAGGAAGAATTCGCCAGTATCAACGCGTTGGAACCAACCGACAACGTCCTGGGCCCGTTCCTGCCCGAGCAAACGTTCCCTCAAGGGGTTTTGCCAACCCCACGCCGCACCGGCAAAAAGCACGGCGGCGAGTATCACAGTTATAAAACGCGTCATCCCGCACCCTGTCTCCCACTGCATCAGGGCGAATTTGGGGCAGCACTGTGACTCACTGCACAAAGATCCGTCCGACCGTTAAGACTTTCGTATCAAATCGAGCCAACCACAGCGGCAAACCGGCAAAAGTTAACAAAACACTACCGATTTGAACCGGAATCGTAGTTAACAGGCCCTTAAGACTTGGCACCCGGCTTGCGACTGTATTGGCATGATGATTAGTCGCCATACTCCTGTCCCGACCTCGACCGCCCGGCGTATTGCGCCTGCGGCCGATGTGGCGTCTTCATCAGATGACCGTCCAGAGCAGCAAGAGCGTGCCCTCGTCCTTGTCCCGACCCCTCGTGATCAGAAGCCTCGCGCCAAGACCACGAATCGGGCCCGCAACGCTGCTTCGGAAGTTGTCACCCAAATCATCGCCGGCCCACAGCGCCGTGGCCTGAAAGCCGAGCCCAGCGAAATAAACCGCTACCGTCAAGCTTATGCGCAGGCTTCAACCCGACGCCCAGCTCCGGCCCCGCGCATGGAGCGTCGCGCCTGATGGATGGTTTTATGGGAAATGCCCGATTTGGGTACTGGCTGGATGTGTGCCTGGGTACGATTTTCGTGTTCTTGATCGCCTGACGGAACGAATGCTTCACCGACAAACAAAAACGCCGCCCCCGTTTGGGGGCGGCGCTTTGCTGTGCGCAGTGCGCTAAGCGTCTGACTTATTCGCCACCAACTGCGAGGTCGCGACGTGCAGCCACGATGGTGATGATGAAACCCGCCAACGTATCCATCAACGTCATCAGCATGATGAGGAAGAAGGTCGCCGTACCAAAGGCTGGCATAATCAAAAACAGGCCGAGTGCGACCACAAAGATCAGCATGGAAACTGCGTGATTGATGATGGTCGCAGTGCCTGAGCCGGCCGCTTTCACCAGTTCGATGAATAAAAACAACATTCCCATAATGACCAGGACATCGCCCTGGGTCAGTGGCATGGTGGATCCACCGCCTGATACCATTGGAACGCTGAATGCAGCGCTATTTAGATCGCCGCCCATCATCATCACGATGACGGCGTAGATGATCACTGGAATGATCATCAATGGAAAAATATTGAACATAGAACTATCCCCCTTTGGACGACCGCCCCCGCCTTTTGCGCGATTGGCTGCCATCATTCCAAGCAACATGCCGTTGTCCCCGCCTCCGGCCATAATCAGTACCTCCTGCTAGACTTCATCGGCTCCGCGCGAATTACGCGCGCGTGAATTTAACCACATAACCCCCATCATGTCTGTCAAAGAGGCGAAAAGACGACCAAAATTTGTGTATTTCGAAGCGCCGATCGTGCGGTGTCGGTGAGTCACCGGCCGAAATTCGCAGAGATATCCCTCACGTTGCATCAGGGCTGGCATGAAGCGATGTTGGTGGTCGAAAAACGGAAGTTGCAGATATATATCACGTTTATAGGCTTTCAAGCCGCAACCCGTATCATTGCAATTGTCATTGAGCATGGCTTTTCGAATGCCATTGCCGAATTTTGAAGCAAATTTCTTCCAGGCGGAATCCTGGCGATTGGCACTGCGATCTCCGCCGACAAGCGCCAGATTATCCGGCGCATTTTCGCGCATCAGGGCATCTAGCACGACGCATAATCCCTCTGGAGGATTCTGACCGTCGCCATCGAGCGTCGCGATATAGGTCCCTCGAGCCTGTAGAACACCGGTTCTTACGGAGCGCGACTGACCGGCATTGTGACGGTGTGCCAGCACGCGAAGTGTCGGCAGCTCGGCCTTGGCGTCGATGAGTTCCTGACGGGTTGTGTCGGTGGAAAGATCATCCACGAAGATCATCTCATAGCTATAACCCTCGAGCGCTGCGGCGATCTCGCGCGCCAGAGGAACGACATTGCCGGCTTCGTTATAGGCAGGCACGACGACTGAGATTTGTGGCGTTTTGTCGGACATCTTGCTCATCTTGGTAGCGGCTCACGCTTGCGAAAGGTAACTCACCGTTACATACCGGGTTATTGGCGCGACGCGAGCGATTTTTCTAGCGCGCCGACTTTGGAGACCTGAATGACGATCAGCGTGGCACAGATGAGTCGGGGCGTGCGCGCCTATGTGATCATTGGTCTGCTGGCAGCCCTGTCTGCCCTTGCGGGCATTTTCACCCTGCCCCCGCTGGACCGTGATGAAAGCCGTTTTGCTCAGGCCACCTCACAGATGCTGGAATCCGGCGATCTGGTGCGGATCAACTTTCTCGATGAAAGCCGCAATAAAAAACCGATTGGCATTCACTGGCTTCAGGCGGCCAGCGTGTCGGTCTTCTCCGATGTCGATGCCCGCCAGATCTGGGCGTACCGGATTCCGTCCTTGCTGGGCGTGATCCTGGCGGCACTGGCATGTTTTTGGGGCGGGATTAGGATTGTCGGTCGTGAGACGGCGTTTGTCGGCGCCTCGCTGTTTGCCGTGACGGTATTGCTGGGCATTGAAGGCGGGATCGCGAAAACTGATGCCATGCTTGTCGGCTGTACGACGCTGGCGATGGCGGCATTGGCCAATCTGCGCATGGGCGATGGCGGTAAGAAGACGGCGCTGCTGTTCTGGCTGGCGATTGGGCTAGGCGCGCTGATCAAAGGGCCGGTGACACCGATGGTGGCAGCACTGGCTGTTATCACACTGATTGTCTGGGAACGCCGCGCGAGCTGGCTTAAGCCGCTGCTGTTCTGGCCGGGACCTATTCTGGCGGTGCTGATCGTGGCCCCATGGCTGGTTGGTATTCAGATCGCCACGGATGGAGCTTTTCTTCGCGAGGCACTGGGCGATGATCTGGGCCCGAAACTGGTCTCGGGCCATGAACGTCATGGCGGGATATTTGGGTACCACCTCTTCTTGCTGCCGCTGATGTTCTTCCCGGCGATCCTGTTTCTTGTTCCCGGCATCGGACGCGTCGTCGACGCCGTGCGCGGCAAGATCGACGAGCGCGCATTTGACGCGGCCAAATTCCTGATCGCTTGGGCGATCCCGACCTGGCTGGTCTTTGAAATTCTACCCACCAAACTCCCCCACTACGTCCTCCCCGCATACCCCGCCCTTGCACTGATTGCGGGCTGGGGATTTATGGAACTTGCCAAGGCTGCCCAGTGGCAGAGATGGGTCAGCTGGGGGCTGTTTGGCTTTGCAGGGCTGGTGTTTGCCATCGTGCTACCGGTGGCCTTTGTCATGTACGGCGAGAATGCCAGCTGGGACGCCGTGCGCCTGTCACTCGCAGGGTTTCAGGGCGGATTTGAGCTGGGCTTTGCGCCGGAACTGGCGGCGGGCGTGTTTGCCGTTATCGCCATTTTCATCGCGCTAACCGGTGCCACACTGGTCGCCGAACGCGGCAAGGCAATGATGGTCGCGCTGGCCCTGACACTGACCGCCGGACTGAGCTGGCACGTCGCCACACGCGGTGTGGTTATCCCCAACGCCTACGCAGTCCGCTTGGCGGACCAAGTGCGCGCCGCGCGAGAATATTCGCAGACGATTGCCGGGATATCCCCGGACGAGATCGTCACTGCATCAAGCTATACCGAGCCGAGCCTGGTGTTCTCGCTCGGGACAGACACGGTGCTGGGAACAGCCGAGGAAGTGCTGGCGTTTGCGGGGAGCCGCGAAGAGCCGATGATGGTGGTGCTGGACCTGTCCAGAAATCCCGAGCTTAGCGCCGATTTGCTTGCGGGCGGTCGCTCGACTTGGGAAGCAACTATAGAGGTGTTGAATGTTGATCGGCGGCCGCGGTTCGAGAGTATTGCCCCGTTAGAGCCTCGATGGATGGCGGAACAACGCGAACGACTGGATCGTCTAGCTTGGATCGAAACGCTAGACATCTGCCACACTCAACTCGCATCTGGCACCAACTACTCTCGCGGCGATGAAACTGCGCTGGCGATATTTTTTACCCGCTGTAGCAGCGAAGGTTCCCCGCAATGACTCGCACCATAGAAATTGTCGAGGTCGGCCCTCGGGATGGTCTGCAAAACGACCCCGTGCTCCTTTCCACGGACATGAAGGTCGAATTCATCGGCCGTCTTGCCGAAGCAGGTGTAGACCGAATGGAAGTCGCAAGTTTTGTGCACCCCAAAATGGTCCCCGCTATGGCCGACAGTGCGGAAGTGATGGCGCAGCTACCTCGCGACAATGGCGTCACCCATATCGGCCTCGCGCTGAATGAGCGCGGTATGCGGCGGGCGATTGATGCGAAATGTGACGAGGTCAATTATGTCATGGTCGCGTCGTCCGGCTTTGGCTTGAAGAACCAGAATGCGACGCCGGAACAGACGGCTGACCTCTTCGACCGCATTGCCGTGCTGGCGCACGATGAGGGTGTGCCCGTTTCGGTAACAGTGTCTGTCGCTTTTGGGGATCCGTTTGATGGCGAGGTGGACTTGTCCATTTTGCCCAAGCTGGCCGCGCGCGCGCGGAAAGCCGGTGCGATGGAATTTGCCCTGGGCGATACAATTGGCGTGGCCAATCCGTGGACGGTGACCCAGGTGGTAGAAAGTGTTCGCGCCGACAGCGGCGACATGAAATTACGTATGCACTTTCACAACACACGCAATACGGCGCTGGCCAATATCTATGCCGCGATCGAGGCGGGCGTGGACGTAATAGATGCGTCCTGCGGCGGCATTGGCGGTTGCCCGTTTGCGCCGGCGGCGACTGGGAATGTGGCGACGGAGGATGTCATCTACATGCTCGACCGCGCTGGCTTTGCCACCGGGATTGATCTGGACAAAATGATTAAAACCGCGACTTGGCTTCGTGATGTAGCGCTAAAACACCCGGTTGAATCTGCACTTCTTCGCGCAGGCGGATTTCCGCCGGCCTGATATCATCAACGCAAATCGTGTGCGAGTTACTCGGCGGGATCAGAGGTATCGGCCGCGTGCGGAATAGTGTCGCCCGTTTCGGCTTTCTCGCGCTTGCGGAAGACGGAAACCATCCATGCTTTTGCAGAAATCATGAGAACCCGCCCCCATAAGGCCGCGAAGAATGCCGGCGCCATCGCGTAGGTTGTCAGGCGTTCGATTGGGCCCGGGTAGAACTTTAGAAAATACTTCACAAAGCCAGCGGCTTTATGCCCCTCAACGAAGAGCGGTGTAGCCTGGCTCGTACCGCCATAATGGCGAATGCCTGCATGGGGATCGTGCCAAACTTCGCCACCACGGTCACGAACCATGCGGCAAAGGTCGATATCCTCCACGTGCAGGAAATAACGCTCGTCAAACTGACCGATTTCAAAGAAATCGTCGCGACGCATCATCAGCGCGGCACCGGAGACGGTTGGTACCTCGCACAAACTTTCGCAAGGACGATTGGTTTCGCGATGAATGCTATCCACGCCGGCAAATAGGTGATGCAGGCCGAGAAAACTGACGAATGCAGACCAGGGCGTCAAAGCGCCGCGACGTCCACCGCGTTGCTCAGTGCCATCTTCATTGATGACACGCGCCCCAACCACCCAGGGCCGAGAGGTTATTTGTGAGGCGCTCTGCTTCAACTGGCTGGCGACACCGGAGACAAGAACCGCGTCAGGATTGAGGAATAATACCAGATCCCCATTCGCCTGTTCCGCGCCGATATTGCAGCCCTTTGAAAAACCGAGATTTTGCCCCGTTTCCACTAGTAAAAATTTTTCACTTTTTCGGGCAAGGTTTTGAAGTTCCGCAACTGTATCGGCATCGTTCTCATGGCTCACGAGCACCAGCTCGTCGACGCCTGGCGCAGCCAGAACCGAGCGCACACACTCCATAAGGTGCGGACCTGTGTTCCAGGACACGGTAACGACGCTGAGACGAACTTCAGTCATTTTGCTGGCGCCCCACACCCAGAAACAATACTGCTGTCGCAGCCAATGCCACAGCCCCCTGGTGCCATTCTTGCCAGACACCGTAGGAAAAAAATATCAAACACACGTAGACTGTAAAGACCCACGCCACCCCGATTGCCTGAATTTTCGTCAAGCGAGGTGCCATTGCAACACGCGCCCCGATTGCGACGAGTGAAAACGCCAGCAACACAGAGCCAACTATGCCGGTTTCTAGCCAAACTTGCAATGCTGCATTGTGGGGGTGCTGTGGTAGCAACTCGAAACTGTGCTCAACAAGCTCACCATCAACCATCACCATAATCTGACTTTCCCCGGAAATAACCCGAGCTGCATCAATACCATGCCCGAACCAGATCGCTTCTTTGATGCGCTCTCCCGTAAACGTCCAAATCTCAAGTCGCATGGCCCAGGAACTGGGAAGGCTCGCGATGAAACCTTCGGGCAACGCGGCAATGATGCCCGGCAAAATCAATGGAATTACGACAAACGCACCTGCAACCGCGCCGAACAAAACTGCGAGTGTCATGCGTGGCCAAAAATATGTGACCATCGCGGCTATTGTCCCGAGAACAACACCCACGGCATTGACCTCAGTATCAAAACTGAACGCTGCGATTGCGGCTGTTACCATGATGACACCACCGATCACCGGCCCGCCCTCACGCCAGGCAATCAACGCTGCCGGACCTGCCAATAACAGAAACGGCACTGTGCCGTGCCCGAGGCTCTTATTGACCAAAATTGATATTGATCGAAGATCAACTACCCCGATATCTTCGGCGGTGGTCTTGTAACTCCTCGTTACGGCCCCGTCCGTCATCGTTTCTGAAAACAAAAATAGGCCGATGCCCACGACTGAAAACAGGAGTGCGGATTCCAGCCGTCTGCGCCAGACCGGCCCCAAATTTCCCATTCGATAGACGAACACAACGTAAAGCGGGATACCGAGGAGGGTCTTGGGCAATTGTTGTGGGTCATCATAGGGCGACCACAAGAAGCTCAGGCCCAGCCAAACGAGGAAGACACCTGCGGGTATCAGGGCCCAGGGTGGCTCACCAAATAACCACACCTCTCGTTTGATGGGCATCGCAATCATGGCGCAGAGCGCGACCATGGGGGCGATGAGCAGACCACTGGCGATGGCAAAGAGAAAAGCGGTCAGAAAGGCCGCGAGGCCCGCCCATCCTGCTCTGTCTTCACCGGCCAATGTTCGTCCCATCGCTTGCACGATTGCCCCCGATTATTCAGACGCGTTTCATATCCGGCGGTGTGCCCATGTCTGTCAGTTTGGCAATCGCCTCTTCGAGACTTAGGACATCCTGTTTTTTGCCGCCTTCACCCAAGAACCGCAGAGCAACCGTGCCCTCTTCTTCTTCCTTACGTCCGACAACAGCAATAACCGGCACTTTTCCAACAGAATGTTCGCGGACCTTGTAATTGATCTTCTCATTGCGGAAGTCAGTTTCAGCCCGGATGCCTGCCGCCTTGAGGGCGTCACACACTTTTTGCCCGTAATCATCTGCTTCCGATGTGATGGTCGCCACGACAAGCTGTCGTGGGGCCAGCCACATGGGGACCTTGCCGGCATAGTTTTCGAGCAAAACACCGATGAAGCGCTCAAGGGAGCCGAGGATGGCGCGGTGCAGCATGACTGGGCGATGACGGTCATTGTCATCACCAACATAGCTGGCATCGAGCCGCTCTGGCAGATTGAAATCGCACTGAATTGTGCCGGTTTGCCACTCGCGACCGATGGCATCTTTCAGGACGAAGTCCAGCTTGGGGCCATAGAAAGCGCCGTCCCCGGGATTGTATTCGAAATCGATGCCCGACGCTTCGGCAGCCTCGCGCAAGGAGGCTTCGGCCATGTCCCAAACCTCATCGGATCCGACACGTTGCTCGGGCCTGTCAGCGAATTTGATCTTAATTTCGCTAAACCCGAAATCAGCGTAGACGGATTTGAGCAGGGCGCAGAAATCCTTCACCTCTTCAGTGATCTGATCGATCGTACAGAAAATGTGGGCATCATCCTGAACAAAGCCGCGCACCCGCATCAAACCGTGCAGTGAGCCTGACGGCTCATAGCGGTGGCAGGACCCAAACTCGGCCAGGCGCAGCGGCAGGTCCCGGTAGGATTTTTGACCCTGATTAAAGACCTGAACGTGGCAAGGACAATTCATCGGCTTGACTGCGAGGACTTTGTCCTCCTGATCAATCGAGGAAATAAACATGTTCTCGCGATACTTGTCCCAATGCCCAGATTGCTCCCAGAATTTGCGATCCATAAGGAGCGGTGTCTTGATTTCCTGATAGCCAGCCTTTTCGAGACGACGGCGCATATAGCTGGTGATCGAGCGATAAAGCGACCAGCCATTAGGATGCCAGAACACCTGACCTTGGGCCTCTTCCTGGAAGTGAAATAATTCCATTTGCTTGCCAAGGCGGCGATGGTCGCGTTTTTCGGCTTCCTCAATGCGCAACAGATAGGCTTTGAGCTGCTTTTCGTCGGACCAGGCTGTGCCATAAATACGCGTGAGCATCGCGTTGCGATGATCGCCGCGCCAATACGCACCGGCAACCTTCATCAACTTGAATGCCTTGCCGATCTTACCTGTTGACGGCAGGTGCGGCCCCAAACACAGATCGAGCCATTCACCCTGGCGATAGATCGAAATTGGTTCGCTCTCGGGCAGATCACGGATCAGCTCAGCCTTGTAGGCCTCGCCCATCTTTTCGAACATGGCGATCGCTTCATTACGATCCATGACTTCGCGCTCGAAGGGGATATCTGCATCGACAATCTTGGCCATGCGCTTTTCGATGGCTTCGAAATCTTCTGTCGAAAATGGTTCGTCGCGGGCGAAATCGTAATAGAAACCATCCTCAACAGACGGGCCGATTGTGACCTGGGTACCCGGGAAAAGCTCCTGAACAGCCTGCGCCATGATGTGCGCCGTGTCGTGACGGATCACTTCCAGCGCCTTGTCATCCTTACGTGTGACGATAGCAACTTCGCTATCACCCTCCAACGGGCGCTTCAGATCCCAGTCCTGACCATTCACGGTGGCGATGATCGCCACTTTGGCGAGAGATTTGGAAATGCCCACCGCAAGATCCATGGGTGAGGAGCCATCGGGAAGTTCGCGTACGGAACCATCAGGGAGCGTTACATTGATCATTGGTCTTCGTCCTTGTCGTCGGCGTGGCCAGCCGGCGGGAGGGTGTTGATTTTGTCAGAGCGAAACGGCGACCGAAATCGCCAGACACTCCACCAGGGTACTTCCGTACAGGTCTGCGGCGCCGGGTCATATCCATGAGTGCCTCCGGGTCTGCAACGGCAGATACGCCCCGCTGCCAACCAGCCACCTCTCCAACCGCCCTGGGCCCTGACCGCATCAATTGCGTAGGCCGAACAGGTTGGCAGGTGGCGGCATCGCACACCCAGGGCATAGAAGATCGGAGACAGCGACAATTGATAGGCCCGAAAGACCCCGATCAAAAACCCGCCGAAGACCCCCTTGGCCCGTTTAGTCGTCACACCGTATTTTCCTCGCTCGAAAGCATATGAAATCAAACCTTTTAACGCCGCACTCCGCTCTGTCCAGCATGGACATGTGACAAGCGGCAGCGGCCACAGGCAAATGTGATTGAAAGATTGTTGTTTCGGACCGTTCGCTGAACTCCACCGGCGCGGTGAGGAGGAACGGCCCTAGCCGGTCTGCGGGGTCACGGTTCGAACCGAACTGGCGGACTTTGCTGCCTCGCACGCTGCGTCGAAGGCAAGCATGATTGACTGATGCCGGGCAGGATAGGTACGGGCAGATTGCAAAAGCGTGAGCTCGGCGAAACGTCCATTGGGTGCCGGCCCGCCTTTTTTGAGCATTGCCAGCAGATTATCCCGGGCCCGAGATAATTCTTTGATGTCGGCGCCAACGGCATGACTGGCAAGGATCGCGGCCGAGGCTTGCCCCAGCGCGCAGGCTTTAACACGCAGCGCCAAATCAGCGATTCGCCCACCCTGTACCATCACATCGACCTCAACCTCGGATCCGCAAAGACGAGAAACCTTGCGCGAGGACGCGTGCGGACGCGTCAGTCGACCGATACGGGGAATACCCGCAGCGAGCCGCAGCACATCATTGGAGTAGAGATCATTGCTCATGAGAGTAATTTAGGTGTTTTTCGGTAAAGTGCCAACTTTACCGAAAAACCCTGTCTTGCGTTTGCTTACATTCTTAGTCGAGTCTTCGCCAAGTTGAGCCTTCCGGGCCATCATCGACTTGGATGCGCCGTTTGGTCAGCTCGTCTCGTGCTGCGTCGGCAGCCGCCCAATCTTTGTTGGCTCGGGCATCCTGCCGCGATTGGATCAATGCATCAATTTCATCGCGCTTGGCCGGGTCCATATCTGTCAGACCAAACCATTCAAGCGGATCACCTTGAGCGAGACCAAGCAAACGGCCAGCCGCGAGCAGTTGTCCCTTGGCAATGGCTTTCGCCTCATCGGTTTCGGCTTTATTGGCCTCACCCGCAATGGCGAATACTTCTGCCAAAGCCTTCGGTGTATTGATGTCGTCATGCATCGCTTCAATGAAGGCATCTGGCGCACTTACATCTGCGGCTTCAACATCCATCAAACGACGCAAAACCCCATAAATGCGATCAAGAGAACGCTTGGTCTTCGCCAACAAGTCGGCATTCCACGTCAACGGGGCCCGGTAGTGGGCGGTCAACAACGCATAGCGCAGCACTTCGCCTGGATATTGCTTTGCCAGATCATT
>Ga0315338_1003296_pt1 | contig 14334 bp, 10 predicted proteins | sample ASW8metaG_FD_204518 | JGI IMG/M metagenome (GOLD analysis project Ga0315338, IMG submission 204518) | Ammonia-oxidizing marine archaeal communities from Monterey Bay, California, United States - ASW #8 | ecosystem: Environmental > Aquatic > Marine > Coastal | place: USA: California | collected... | reverse complement strand
CAAACCGGTCGCGGTCCCTCGGAACCGGTGGTCGTAATCAATTGGATTCGGTGGTCGCGATCATTCGGAAACAGTGGTCGCGATCAATCGGAATGCGCAGTGTCACTTGAGAACTGATTGTTCCAGCCGTACAAAGCAAGAAAATCTCGTATTTTTCCCCCCGTTTCATTACACCGAAATTCAGTGAGGACGATTACTTCGGATTGAAACTGGCGTAAGGTAGCCAGGATAGCATCAATATTCCTTTGGCCTCCGTGGCGAATATTCCATGTTAAAATCGTTCGTTCGCCACCAGTAGTCATTCCATTTTCCTCTCGATTAATTCCAGCCTGCTCAAGTCCGTCAGGAATCCCTCAACTTCATCTAACAGTCCTAAATCGCCGTCTATCGCACCCGCAATCGTTTCCCAAGCATCTGTCGTGGTCTCCTTTAAATGCGAGCCAGATGCCTCTCTCTAACTCAGCAAATGTATCCGGTTAACGAGCGCGACGACAGACGGTGCTATAAGAACTTGCGGCGGCGTATGAAGGCCATCCCAGCGATGCCGATAAGGGGAGCAGGTCATTCGGTACTGTGTTGAAATTTGGGTCCCAACAGACGAATAATCGAATTTTGCACGCTTGCTTGCTAGCCAGACCACATACACAAACGTGCCACGGGCTTTATCGTGGTGTGATGTTTTGAAAATGTTCGCGTATTTCGGAAGAAGTGGCCGGACCGAACAAGCGCCTTGCATTCGGTGAGGATTCAAGATCGACGAGAGCGTCAGCGACGGTACGCCATCTGGTGCGCCTCTCGCGATTTACGCGCCGACCCTGTCCGTCGACGAGTTCGCAGAGTTTTTCCTGCGCCTCCGAGGACAGACCGATTGCGTCCCTAGTGTAACAGAACTGGCGGCCATCGAGCTGCTGTTTGTCGGCAGTCGGGTCGTCTTCCGTTTCCGAGATGTGGGCAGGTGCATCCGCAATGAGGTCTTCGTTCAGGTTCTCCACGTCAGACCAACTTTCAAACGTCAGGACCTTTTGCGCATTCAGCAGCCACTTGCTTGCGGTTCCACTATACGAGATGTAGAGATCGTTCTTCGCGCGTGTCATGGCGACATAGAGACGGCATCCATGTCGGTACATTTCGTCAGGTGGAGCGTCGAAGGGCGGAAGAACGCCCTCGCGACAGTTTACGACAACCACCATGTCGAACTCGTAGCCCTTGGTTTGCTCCAGGTCGGACAGCACGACCGGGTTCGAGAATGGTTCTTGCGTGCCATCGAGCGTTCCGATTCCCAGTCGAGTGCCAAATCTTTCGACCTCGCAAAGGCTGAACCCGGCGATCGCTATGCAGCACTTCGCGTGAGGGTACAGCTTGAGATGCGAGTCGATCAACGAACGGGCGTAAGCAAATTCCTCCTGGAGGCTCTCGGCCTTGAGCACGAGGGGTTCGTTGGAAGATCGGTTCGCGAACTTCGGATCGAGTATCTCCAAATCCTTCTCTGCACGATCGAACATCTCCTCGTGGAGATTCTGGAAAAGGACGTCGTAGGCGGCCTCCAGGATCTGCCTGGTGTTCCGGTAGTTCCTGTCGATACGCCTGTATCGATTTCCGATGCTGATGCCTGCCTGTGTCAGCACTCGATGTTTTGGCAGTACGTGTTGGGCTATGTCACCGCACAAGAACAGGTCGTTCTTTCCTTCTGACACGAGTTTGCGAATGACGCTCAGTTCGGTGGTGCCAAAGTCCTGAGCCTCGTCGACAATGACATTCGTATACTCCGGGATTAACCGCTCTACGTGGCACTGAACGGCTGTCGTGAGCCCGAGGTAGTCGATCACCCCGATCGCTTCCATCTTCTCTTCCCAACCCTCGAGGCCTTCCAGGATCAACTTTCTCCAGCTTTCCTGGAGAGGATGGCGACGACCGAGACGGGGCACATCGGACGCCGACACGTACCTGTGTCGATCGGCCGTGTTGATGGCCGTTCTCAGCCAGTCGAACTCCTCTTTCAGGTATACTTCCGAGTTGATTCCCTGCGCTGTCAAACTGGCATGTACGGGACGGAGCACTTCTGCTTTGTGATACTTCGTCCAGCACCTGTAGTACTCACGAAACACTTCATCGACGTGTTCCTTAAGCTTCCAAGAAACGGAGTCATAGTACTTTTCTCGACCTGGCTCGAACTTCTTGAGCAGCTGCTGACACAGCTCGAAAAAGGAAGTTACCGTGATCCGATCCCGGATGTTCTCGTCCGGCGCAGCTGCATCTACTAGTCTCAAGATTAGCCCTGCAAGGCTCCTATTCAGGGTCACAAGAAGCACGCTGGCGTCGTCACGTTCTCCGGCTAGTCGAACTGCGCGCCTCACCGCGATGCAGGTCTTACCCGAACCCGAGACGCCCGACAGCTGGGCCGCCCCATTAAAATCCTCTTCGACAACCCGCTGTTGCTCCGGGTGCATAAACAGGAGCCATTCCAGATAGTCACCATCCTGCGCGAACCCCCTTAGCCAATCCTCGTACTCATCCGAACCGATGACCAGCCGACGAACCGTATCACCGTCTCTAACGGAGAGAATTTCTGCATCCGGACGATCTTCGGCGATCACCGAACGCCCCGAGAACTCGTCCAACCGCTTCTCGGCTGTCTCGCGGTCGTCGCTCGACAGGAAAACGAGAACGTCCTGCACGAGCAACCTCCGCTCCTTATCGGAGATATCCTCACAGATCGCCTGGATCTCAGCCATCGAAGGGGCCCCCGTGAGCCGGCTTATCTTGATCGCGACCATCGGAGGTACTTCTTCCAGAAATTCCTGATGAAGGTCGGAGCGAAGCCGATCCAGCACCATTCCGTCGGAAGGCTTGGCCGGTCGGGTGATAGTTACTATCTCGTTCGAGTTCGTTCGGTAGTACGGTTCCCAGGTCTTCTGGGACTGGCTGTATCCGAGCTCCATACCCGTGTTTTTCGTCAGCCACCTGTCGCATTCATCATGATCTCCGACGAACAGGAACCATACGATCTTGTTCATTTGCGCCGTGATTATCCGGTAACCGTCGCCGAGATCATACTTCACACAATGCTTGATACGGCTCTCGCCGTGGTTGGTTGCAGGGATCTTCTTCAGACCGCCGATACCCGCGAGGTTCAAGTGTTCCAGTATGCCGGAAACTTTTTCAGCTCGTTTTTTCCTCTGTCCACCAAGCCGGAACATCCTCGCCAGCGACGTATCGAAACCTTTGTAGCGAAGGATGTGTATATCCTGGTTGCTGTTTTCTTTGTAGCTGAGTTCGTTGTTCATCTTTGCCTGCTTGCCTGCTTGCCTGCTTGCCATGTCAGATGTCAGAGCCTATTCAACCACAAACCAGAACAAGATGCTGTCCCGGATAACTTTTGCCGACCGAAGCTTACGAAACAAGGGGCTATTTGTCCTCTGATCGGACCTGCGACCAAAGCCACTTATAGCTGCCGGATACCGTCGAGTATCGCCCGCGTCGCCATGCAATCATCTTCGTTGTAATCGAGAATCCGCTGTTTGACGGTCATGTCGCCGGTCTTGATCCAATCATCGAACCACTGGATCGACGCGGCGCCAGAGGGGTGCGGGTCCCGCCAGCTGAAGCCCAGGAATCTTGCGAGTGTCTTGATCGAGTGATCGCGGGTCGGCCATTCGGTTGACCTGTCACCGCCGCGGCGGTCCACGAAGCCGTGCAGGCTCCGGAATGTGCCCATTGTTGAGGGGTAGAATTATAAACTCTTTACATGACAGTGTATACTGTCATATATTAGTGTCATGAAAAATGATGATCGCAGATTTTCGATCGAAGAACTGGCCGAGCTGTCCGGCTCGAATCGCAGGACGATCCGGTTCTATATCCAGTCAGAGGTACTCGATCGACCGGAAGGGACGGGTCGCGGAGCGTATTACACGCGCCGCCATTTGCAGCGAGTCCTCGACATCCAGGCCTGGCAAGCCGACGGGATCACGCTGGAAGGAATACTCCGGCGTCTGCGGGCGCCGGCCAAGAGCGAGGTGCCGCGGCCGCGTTCAGCAGTCGAGGTCTGGACGAGGGTGACCGTTGCCGACGGTCTGGAGGTTCATGTCAATCCGGAGGCGGCAGGCTTCACCCCCGAAGAGAACAGACGGTTTATCGCGGCGGTTTCGGATGCCTTGAGAGCCATTAAACAGGAGAGGAACGAACCATGATGGAACTGGAGAAGCTAGTCACATCCAGCGAGAACACCGATCCTCTCAGTAAAGTTGGCATTGATGTCATCCTGGACGGCTTTCTGGCCACCTACCGTGTGACCCATACGTTCCGCAATGTTGAAAGAGAAGCAATCGAAGCGGTGTTCACGTTTCCGTTGCCGTACGGGGCGGTACTACTGGGCGTCGATACAAAAATCGCGGGTAAGTCCCTATCCTCGGTGGCGATGGCATGTCACGACGCCGAAAACCGCTACGAGGATTCGGTCTCGTCGGGTGACAGTGCGATGCTGGTCGAAGAGGTCTCGCCAGGCCTTCACGGCGTCAACCTCGGAAACCTGGCTCCTGGTGAATCAGCCACCCTTGCGTTCTCGTTCGGCCAGCTGGTCGACTGGTGCGACGACGGTATCGCGCTGCGCATTCCGACGACGATCGCGCCGCGCCATGGCCATCCGCACATGCACGAACACCTGGTGCCGACCGCCGCGTTTGACGTGGTCCGACACGCCGAGCTTCGGATACTTGTACGGGGCGGCAAGGGCAACTGGCGCTTGTCGTCGCCAACTCACGTTTTTGCCGTCTCAACCGAGGGTGCCGATCTGTTAGCGCAGCCCGAGGACGGCGCGGTGGTGATGGACCGCGATATAGTGATCCGACTCGACGGCGGGCGGTTCAAGCCGTCGGCGGTGTTGGCCAGGGACGGCGATCGGCACCTGGTGGTGGCCACCTTCCAGCCGCGGCTCGAACGCCACCGTCCCGGTGGTACCCGGGTGTTCAAGATCGTTATCGACTGCTCCGGTTCGATGAGCGGTGATTCCATCAATCAGGCACGAGAGGGTCTGGCGGCGATCCTCAAGGTCCTCTCGCCCGACGACCGTTTTTCCATTACCCGGTTCGGATCGTCAGTCGAGCAGACCAGCAGCGGAGTCGTCCAGGCGACTCCCGAGGCGGTGGGCAAAGCCCTGGAAATGACTCGCCTCATGGACGCAGATCTCGGGGGAACCGAGATGCGCGAGGCACTCATCGAAACGTTCGCCTTGCCCTGGCGTCCGGAACTGGCCGACGAGGCCGCCGTGTTGCTGATCACCGACGGGGAGACCTGGGACGACGAGGGGATTATCTCCGTTGCCCGAACGTCGCGCCACCGGGTGTTCACGATTGGCGTCGGCACGGCGTCAGCGGAAGACCTGCTTCGCAAGCTGGGGGAGGAGACCGGCGGTTCGTGCGAGATCGTGACGCCACGGGAAGGGATGGCCGAGCGTGTGTTGCGCCAGTTCGAGCGCATGGATGCGCGGCGCCTTACCGGACAGGTGAAATGGCCCGAAGGTTCTCAGGATGTATGCCCGCAACGCATGGGACCGGTGTTCGCCGGCGAAACGATCCACGCCTTCGCCTGGTTCGATCGGAAGCCAGAGGGAGCAGTATCCTTCACGGCCACTGCTGGACCGGATGTCGTCGAGCGCCAGGTCCTGGAGCAGTTCCAGGCGACTTCCGAAGAGCATGCCCGGGCGGTCGCGGCAATCGCCGTTCACGGGCTGATCGGCGAGCTCAAGGACCGGGACCGGGCTACCGAACTGGCCGTCGCGCATGGGCTTTTGAGCCAGTATACGGACCTCATTATGGTGGCGGAGCGGGCAGAGAAGCTCGACGGGCTTCCGGTTTTGCGCAAGGTTCCGCACATGGTAGCGGCCGGTTGGCACGGGATGGGTTCAGTACAGGCCCAGCGGGGGCAATTGAGCCCTGTTAGCGACGCCATCGTGTATTCGGAAAACCTTTCAGAAATTGCATTCCTGTCTCGAACCACCAGGCCCCCGAAAGTTACGCCAGAACCGATGTACGCGAAAAAACAGCGGCCGACTCGTGCCGATCGCTTCATCCAGGCCTTCAGGGAGCTTCCAGGCGACCTTTATATGCCGGACATTGATTGGTTGCGGCGTGCTGGATTTTCGAGCGATCTCTGCAAGGCACTGGACGCATTCGCCAAAGGCCAGGTCACAACGCGGGATGTCGCGATCGCGGCCCTGTACCTCATGGTGACCGAGGCGAAGAGCGACCGCTTCCCACGTGATCAATGCCGTTTGGTGAGGCAGGAATTATCACGGCTCGAAAGCAAAATTGGCGACGAGCTTGTCGACCTGCTCGAGGCCATCAAGGCAGTGGCCGGGAGACGTCAGAGCTGGGTCTCGATCGTGCAAGGGCGTACCTCGGACTAATTTTAGGAGCAAGGGGTGGATATGCCGCGCTATGGAATTCCCGTGGGTCGGGGGCATTCGAACGCAAAGGGCGTACGCCCATGCGCGATGGTTATTCTGAACACAGGGGGAAATGCTCGATCTGCTTTCCCGGTCGAAGTAGACCTGTTATAATTCAAACAGCATCAAGAGTAGGGCTGACGCCCTCGCCAACCTGCCAGACCCGGCAAGGTGGTTTCTCGAAAGGGAGATGCGGCCAAGGACGGCAACCAAGGGGTCCGACAGCCGATCACGCGTCAGCCCTCCTCGGAGACAAACCGATGGAGGGTTTCAAATGTCAGAAGCAAACAGAACGGTCGACCTGTTCACCTCGGAGGAGCAGCGTGTTCTAGATGCATGGTTCCGGGCGGACACCTACGCGTATCCATACACTCAGGACGGCGCTACTGTCGCCGACATCATGCTGGAAAGCGTCGAAGGTGAGCTGCCGCAGTGGTCGGTGGTGAGCAAGGAACGCGGCGTGGAGTTCGCTCGCGAGTACCGCGACCAGGACAGCATTCCAGACCGCCAGGTGGTGCTGAGGCCCCAGCACCTGATGGCGATCAACTGGGCGGACAGCGGTCCGGGCTATTCCTGGCCGGCCGCTTACTATGCCACCTGGGTCCCGATCTACGACTGCTTCGTCGTCACCGTATCATTCGATACGGATGAGATATTCAGCGATGCGGACTTCGCCCTCGGCTGGTTCGCGGCGGACGTTCCGATCGTCGATGGAGCTCGCGAACTCATCGTTGCGGAATGGCGGGAGCGTAAGGACATGGGTGACCAGCCGCCATGGGAGTATTTGTTCGAGAACGGCCTCGTTCCTGCCGGCTTGCCGGAAGCGTGGCGCGACGAGGTCTGGCCGGATGAAGAGGCAGGATGTGGAGATTAGGACAATGGCGATTGCTCTGGAGTTCATAGATCTCGTCGTGCCCATTTCGCTCATCGAGAAAAAATACCCGGGCGGGTGGGCACGGTGTCAAAAGGATTACGAGAGGCAAATAGGCAGTCGCATGTGGTTTGACGATCACCTGTTACGCGATGGAGCCATGAGTGGCCGTGACATCGAGTATCTCCCGCAAAACTGGACCGTCCACGGCTTCGAGCCCACGGGAGATTGCGACGGCGAGCTATTCTGGAAGGATTGCTGCGTTGTCGAATCAATGCTTGGCGGGCTCAGTTTGCCCTGCGATTGGCTGGAGTTCGGTCCCGGTGGGCAGTCCGCATACTTGAAGGGAACGGAACCCGGAGAGGTGATCGCGTGGTACGGGGAAGTGAATGGTTAGGACTGTCCCGCTGTTGCCTTCGCGGTCTCAGGTCGTCACCGCGAAGTCAATTCCTGTTTGATACCGGCGTGATTGACGAAGCGGCGGCGCACAACCTCGTGAATGAAGTCCAGTACGATGAATAGGAAATCGGCAACCGATCGTGCATATCCCGTGAAGTTCGTGTCCGGGGGATACGGGGGTACTTACGGGTACCGGTTCGCGTACCTTATTTCGAAGTGGGCAGATGTCCCGGTTGAGGCCCTTACAAGGGACTGGTCCTTCCAGAACTTCGCCTTCGACGTCCTTACAACCAAGCCGTTCGAACAAATTCTCGATGATATGAAGTCGGAAGAACCGTCCGCTAAAGCCTACTTGATGCAAAGCACGGTTGGAGCGGAGCCGGCCGAGTTTGAAAAATAAGAAATCGGAACCTCCGTCTCGGAGACCGGCAGATGCCGCCTGGCTGCAAACCCATGAGCCTCCACAAGCACTACGATACTCTCATCGTTCACCTCAAAATTGAGGCATGAGGGCGCAATTGTTCTGGTAATCGCCGTTTGCCAATAATTGAGGTTCAGAGAGTTGCCAGGACATGACTTGGTTGCACAGGCGCCACGAATGATCGGTCAATTGATAGGTCGGTACTGACCACTCGGGCCCGATCGAGAAGGAACAGGGAAGCCGGCCTAACTTGAAGCAGGCGTTTTAGTCCGCGGGTTCTTATTTCGTTGTATGCTTATAGTTCATGAAATTGTTCCCATCTGGAGAACCGTCATGGGTACAGAGAATCCGGGTCGGAATCTTTCATTCGAGGGTCTCAAGACGAAACAGCGAGGCATACGGGAAGGATTTCCGGAGAATCTCGGACTGCGCGTGCACCGGGCCATAAGCTGGGTGCACCGGGCCGAACAGGCTGCGGATGATCATGATGCCGCCTTTATTTTCTTCTGGATCGCGTTCAACGCGGCGTATGCGGAAGAACAACGGGATCCGGAGGTGGGGCATGAGCGGAGCGTCTTCGCGGAATATTTTGAAAAAGCGATTGAACTGGATGGCAACCAGGAGATCTACGACCTGATCTGGTCAAAATACTCCGACTCGATCCGGTTGCTGCTGGACAACAAGTACGTTTTCAATCCTTTCTGGAAGCACCATAATGGCGCTCCTGGATATGACGGCTGGGAAGATGGTTTTGCGCGTAGCAGGCGAAGGATCCAGCATGCGCTGCGTCAAAAAGAAACCAGGATCATACTGTGCACCCTGTTCGACCGGCTCTACGTCTTGCGCAACCAACTCATCCACGGTGGAGCGACCTGGAACAGCTCTGTGAACCGCTCCCAGGTTCAGGACGGCGCCAGAATCCTGGCGTCACTCGTGCCGCTTTTCATCGACCTGATGATGGACAACCCGGAATTTGCGTGGGGTGATCCTTACTATCCGGTTGTTGAGTAGCCACAGGGGACCGGCGCCCTTCGGTCCATCAGATCAGTTGTGTGGCGCAGGTTTCACTGGAACTCATGCAGCACGAAACCATCATTTCCCAGCCGGGTGCGGGCCAGCTCGACCAGATGGCCGTGATGCGTGAAAACGAGTACCTGCGTGCTCTCGCTAAGCCGCTTCAGCACATCAAGCGCCGCGCCGGCGCGATCGTCGTCGAAGGATACAAGCAGGTCGTCGGCAATGAACGGCAAGGGTTCCGCTATTTCCAGATATTCCTTTATCAAGGCCAGGCGTAACGCCAGGAAGAGCTGATCGCGTGTGCCTTCACTCATGCCATCGATACCAACCCGTTCCCCGCCCGATCGTTCGCCGACGAGTACGGGGCGGTCGTTGTCGTCGTAGATGACAGCGAGCTTGCTGAATTTGCCGCCTGTGAGATCGGTGAAGACCTCGCCGGCCCGGGCAAGGATTGGAGCCTCTCGTTCTTCGCGAACCTTGTCGATGGCCGTTTGCAGTAAGAACCAGGCGGCCTTCTGGACGACATACGATTCCGTGACGTCGCGAAGCTCGGCCAGCGATTGTTCGAGTTCCTGGGCATGGCGGTCCGCACCGCGGCCCTGTTCCATTTCCTGGCGCCGGCGGTTGAGATCGGCCAGCTGGCTTCCGATGTCCGTGAACTGTACCTGCATGCTCTGGATGCGATCCTGTGCGGCCGCCTCATCAGCGTGATCGCGTTCCGGCGATGACACATCCACGTCGGCGGCCAGCGCCTCGATGTCCATCCCGCCGCCGAGTTCGACCAGCTCTTCAGCCTGCTGGGCAAGCGATTCCGTGAGTTGCTGATAGGAAGACCATTTGCCGTGCACCGCAACCAGACCCTCGTCGGTTTCGCAGCGCGCTTCGGCGCGCAGTTTCTCGAGAAGACGTCGAGCTTCGGCCGCTTCTTCTTTGTGCCCGGCGAGTTCTTCTTCGAGCTCGTCTAGATCTTCGTTAAGGCGGCGTTGCTGTTCGAGCGCGCTGAGTGATTGCCGGAGGCGCTCAGCGAGTTTCGTGGAGGTGACGACAGGATCCGCATGCTCGATATCGGGTGCCAGTTCTTGTACGAAATTGTTCACATCCTCGAGAAACTGCGCTTCATCGGCGGCGATACTGTCACTTCGGCGCTGCAATTCGTTCTGCCTGGTCACGCTCTTTTCTAGGATCTCGCAGGTCTTCAGCACCTCTTCAACGTCCTGTGGACGCAGGCTTGTCTTTTGACCGAGTTCTCGCATTGCCTCGGACCAGTCATTCTCCCAGGCTTCAAGTTGAGCGTTGGCATCTTCGTGATCGCCTCGCGACTCTACCAGGCCGGTAGAAAGTCTGTCGCGATTGTTGGTGGTTTCTTTACGCTCGTTCGCCTCTGCCGTGAGCTTACCAAGCAGTGCCTCGGCTCGGTCCAACAGGTCTGGCAGGCCTTCGGCTTCGTGATCTTGGGGGTCTTCTTCCGCGACCCTGAGCGCATCGCGAATTGCGGCGCTGGCATCTTCGTGATCCGCGGCGACCGCATCACGGCTATCCTGGGCCTCTGTCCAGCTGGCCAATCCGGCGATGATTTCATTTCGCGACCCCAGCCATGAGGCCATTTCAGCGGGGCTCAACGGCAAGATCGTTGCCGCCTCCCACGCCGCGGCCCATTCATCTTGTTTGACGGATAGTGTCTTCTCGAGATCGGTATGACGGGATTGTATCGCCGATAATGATGCGGCCCGCTCGTCTTTCTGGCGCATCATACTGTTCAGCTCTGCTATACGCTTGGCTTCCGCCTCCTTGCGGTCTACCAGGGTGTCCGCGTTCCGGACCGTATCTTCGTAAACATCTGCGGCGCCACGGTCGCCCGAGTATGCCTTGACCGCATCCTCGTCGACGGTCTCATCGTATTCCAGGTAGTGCTGCCGGATCAGCCTCCACCCGTCGTCCCGGGAATTCCGGGCCGTCGAAATCGCATCGGCTGTTGGAACCTCTTCGCCGGCGCGCAACTCCGCAATGCGCCGGTCCAAATGCGTGATCTCGGTTTTGCAAGTTTCTGTCGCCTTGAACGACTGCGCGATCTCACTTTCGAATTCCGAGATTTCCTTCTCGAACTTCGAGACTGTTTCCCCGAGCGGAACCTTCAGGTCCTTCAAGCTCTCGGTTGTTCCTTCCCACAGAGGCAGCGCGGCATTGAGTGCCGTCAGGTTTCCGTGAAGCCGCTCCACTTGCTGGTTCGCATCCGATAGCAGCTTTTCGAGGTCGCCTTTGCGCTGGACGGTGCGAAGGTTTTTTTCGAGTTGGCTGAACTTCCTTGCTTCTGGAAGTCCCACCAGTTTCTCGTCCAAACTCCGAAGCTCTCGTTCCGCCTTTTTAACGTCGTCGGAGGCATTCTTTTCATTGGCCGACTTCTCCGTGCCTTCGGTGACGAGATTGCGCACCCGGGTCAGCAGCTCCCGCCTTGGCAGCACGGTTTCGACCTGTTCGACCGGTATATTATCCAGTCCCAGATCGCGGAGATCGCGCGCCTGACTGTCGCGTTCGGTCTTCATGCCGGAATTCAAGCTCGGTCCGTCTTCGCGGGCCGCGACGACTCTACCGCGTCGGTCATGAAGTCCCTCGATCAGCGCCGTCTGAGCAACGAGTTCTTCGGAAATCTCGAGATCGGCAATCTTGTCGCGCTGACGTTGGGTAGATCCCTTCAGCCTTTCGATTTCTCTTTCTGAACGAATCTTGTTGTCGAGGGCTTCGCGGCAGATCTCGATCGAGGCGGCGGCAAGCTCGGGTAGGTTTCCCAGCTGCGAGATTTCCGCTTCGAGGGCACGAATGCGGCCGATCACCGGACGGACGCGAAGGGCGCGCTGGGTGCGCTCCTGTATCGTGCGTTGGCGGCTCATTTCCGCCTCGAGCTCGCGCTGCTGTTCCTGCACCCGCTCTTCTTCTTCAGTGAGCTCCCGCCATTCCTCGGGTTTGATCGTCGTGCCGCGGAGCTCTTTTTGTGCTTCATCGCGACGCGCCATGATCTGGTAATAACGCCGGCCAGCGCTCCTGCGTGGTGTGAAGAGTTCGTCGGCCTTGCTGGAAAGGGCGGAGGAGACCGCGAGAGGCGATTGCAGACCGCTCGCAGCCCCGAACAGGCTGTCGGCCGCATCGCCCTCTGAAAGGAGCAGCGCCTGTCCGCCGGCTCTCAAGCCGGCCTGGTCGAGACCGAACATGTTGCAGAACCGGTCCTTGTCCATCGTTCCGAGAAAAGGCAACAGGCTGGAATCCGGCAAGGCAGTCTCGTTGGCGCCGAGAATGGTGTTGCTGTTGCCCTTCCTCCGGTAAAAGGCAAGCGCTTCGCCAGAGGCGTTCTCAATCTCCGCGAACAGCCGCATGTCCGGGTAACCGTGCCGGAAGTTGAAAGTCGAACGGCTGTGGATACCGAAGAGGACATCCCGCAAGCCTTCCAGGACGGTTGATTTGCCTGCTTCGTTGGGACCGAAAATCAGGTGAATGCCGGGTGTTTCCAAAAACTCGAATGGCTGGTCCGTGAAATGCCCGTAGCGCTCCAGCACGAATTTCTTGATCCTCATTCCGGAACCTCCGCCTTCGCCAGCCGGGACAGTGCCAGCTCGCTGGCCTGCCGCATGAGGTCACTCATCGCCTCCTCGTCCTCAAGAACTGCTCTGATGTCCGGAAAGCGATCGGTCACGTCGGCGGGCAGTTTCGAGAAGATTGGTTCGAGTTCGCCGATCAGCGCGCTCCGGGTTTCGGGTTCGTCCGGGAGCCCCTGCAGAATGCGGGCAACATCACCCAGGGAGTCGCCACGCGTGCTCATATCCTCGATGCTGGTCACCGGCCGCGTGTCCTGGATGAGTTTTTCGATCCAGATTTCGCCGACGGCGGCGTCCATGGCCGCACCGCGGATCTCGTTGACCAGCTGATCCGGATCAGAAAGCAGTTGCCCGTGCATCGGGGTCTCCCCGGTGAGCCGGATCCGGGCGGCAAGCAGCCGGTCGTCGGCGGCTTCGTGGGCGGTGGTGAGCTCTCGAAACACTTGAGCAACAATGTCGCCAATGGTTTCTGTGCCCGAGAGATCGACCTCCAGGAACCGCCAGCGGACCGTGTCGAGCGGCTCGTGAACGAGTTCCATGTAACCTGCTTCATCGACCGAGACCAGGGTACAGCCCTTGCCGTCAGTTGTTTCCTCGCGGATGTGACGGCCCTGGATATTTCCAGGGAAGACGATGGGCGGATCCTCGCTGAGGATTTCCCTGTTATGGATATGACCGAGCGCCCAGTAGTCGTATCCCTTCGCCGTCAGCTCGGCGGTTGAGCAGGGTGCATAGGGAGCGTGCCCTTCGCGGCCATCGGCTGCCGTGTGCAGGACTCCTATGTTGAAGAGATCCGCAACGCGATCCGGATACCCGGCACTCAAATTTTCGGTGACATGCTGCGTTTTGAAACTTTGACCGTGAAGCGCGACGCCAAGTTCCTCGATCACATGCGTCTCGGCCTTCCTGTGGGAAAAGACCGTTACGTTCGCCGGCATTGTCAGACCCTTCGTGATGCGACTGGCCGCATCGTGATTGCCGTGGACGATGAAGACGGGGATACCCGTCTTGTCCAGACGGCTCATCTGCTCGCGAAACACGAGGCCCGTATCGTAGCTGCGCCAGTTTCCGTCATAGAGATCGCCAGCGATAATTAGGAAATCGACCCGACGGCCGATGGCGAGATCGATCATATTCCGGAACGCAGCTCGCGTGGCATTGCGGATTTCTTCGACCGGCGCACCCTCATATTCGGGGAGGCCGCGCAGCGGGCTGTCGAGATGAATGTCGGCGGCATGCAGAAAAATCATGGAGTCTTCCTCCCTGTATTCTTGTTCTATAAATCAAACATACACGCTTTAATAATCACTAGGCTCAGGTATTGACAGATCGTGGTCCCGCCAAAAACGCGGCCTTGGTTAGTTGTTGGTTTGCTAACAATTCTTGCAAGCCTCTAAGCCCCGTGCCTACCGGCCAACTTTCCGAATATCGTTCCCTTCAGATACTTATTGCAGCAGTTCGCCTCGGACGCTTTCAGGCATGATATTGGTGACCGTGGTACCTTCCCACGTGATCAATGCCGTTTGGTGAGGCAGGAATTATCACGGCTCGAAAGCAAAATTGGCGACGAGCTTGTCGACCTGCTCGAGGCCATCAAGGC
>Ga0315338_1003295_pt1 | contig 14336 bp, 11 predicted proteins | sample ASW8metaG_FD_204518 | JGI IMG/M metagenome (GOLD analysis project Ga0315338, IMG submission 204518) | Ammonia-oxidizing marine archaeal communities from Monterey Bay, California, United States - ASW #8 | ecosystem: Environmental > Aquatic > Marine > Coastal | place: USA: California | collected... | reverse complement strand
TAAACCCATTTCTATATGACGAGGTTCCCATGGGCTACGTGCTTCATTTTCTGAAAAACAAAAAGAATACCGGCCTGGTAGGGCTAAAGTAGCTTTATCCATTTCCCCTGGTATCAACCCTGCTACGTTCCTAATTACCAGCCTGAGGGCCCTGCCAATCGTAGCATTTGCTCTATGGCCTGGCCCGAAACATCCTGAGTCTCCGTTTATACCTAGTTGTTCTGCAATCGGACCATTCACGATTATTACGGGTGCCGCACCACCAGTCGTAGCTTGGCAGCCCGCTAAGTTAAAGTCAGACTTCATTGCTGCTTTGACAGCAGCAACTAGTACCGGGAAATATTCTGGCCTACAACCTGCCATGACGGCGTTAATAGCCAATTTCTCTAAGGTAGCGTTAGCGTTACGGGGTTGAATCACTCCAAGCGAATATCCGGGATCTTCACCAAAAGGTCCGAGCATGTTGCGAACTAGATCTTCAGTGGCTGGGACAACTGGTAGGCCGTCTGTCCAGCCCTGATCTTCATAGTAGTCCTGTATGGCATCGAATGAATCTGGTACGTCGACTCTTCGAGATTCTAAATTATTATTATCCATTATTAGACCTTAAAAGTATAAATGTATACTGGTAAAGTAGTTGCTAGTATGACCTATTGTGTGATTAATCCCACTATCTCGTCAGCATATTCATGGGCCATTTCCTGAACTTCCGCCACGCTTCGTGAGGGTAACGGGCTAGGTAATACTACTATTCTGGCGTCAGGCATGCCAAGAGAATTTGCCCGTGTATGGGCCGCTTTTGTAAATGAGCTTGTTATAACACTTACGGATGGAACCCCTCGAGATTCGGTGAGTACTGTGTCGTGGAGACCCCACACTGTGCAGGATCCTCAATCTGCTACGCCGTGGACTATGGCGTCACAATCCTTGATAAGTGCGTCAATAGTTTCTTCAGCGCAGGGGCGACTAAATGTGAACTTGGTGGCGTATATTACTTTTGCTGCGCCATATTGGTTTTGCAGGACGCTTTGTAGTTCTTTCAGAAATGCGTCTGCATGGAACTTTCTATTTTCCAATAGTCCTATGGTTTTCCCTTTTAAGCTGGGAAGTTCCCCACTTACCTCTTTGTGTTCTGGGATATCTCCGGGTCGGGGATCAAGTACTTGTATAAAGCCAGTTTTAGAAGCCATTTCATATACCTCTTTTAAAGCAGAATACTTACTATACTAATTTAATAGAAGAAATGAAAAATGTCTACTCGGATAACTGGAAGTATTTACCTTCCGTCTTGATTGCAGGGGCGACTACCATGTCAGATTTATGGAAGTCCCGTATGGTATACGCTCCGCACATACCCATCGCGACTTTTATAGCTCCGACGAGATTTTGAGTTCCGTTTGTGACCGAAGTAGGGCCATACATTAGTTCACGTAAAGTAGCTTTTGTACCAACTTTAATTCTTGTCCCTCTTGGTAACTCTGGATTAGCATTGGCCATACCCCAATTGTATCCTCGCCCAGGAGCTTCTTCAGTTTGAGCAAACGGTGTTCCAAGCATGAGTCCATCTGCACCGCTGGCTAATGCTTTACAGACATCTCCTCCAGTACGGAAGCCTCCGTCGGTGATTACTGTTACATATTTCCCAGTCCGCTGAAAATAGTCCTCTCTGGCAGCTGCACATTCTAGGGTGGCAGTTACTTGGGGGATGCCCACGCCTGTTACTTCACGAGTTGTGCATGCCGCACCAGGCCCTACACCGACTAATATTCCGTCTACACCTGTTTCCATAAGTTCTTGCGCTACGTTGTAGGTGACACAGTTGCCTACAACTATAGGAACATTCAAAGATTCGACTAGTTCGGAAAATATCAACCCACGGTAGCTTCTAGACATATGTCGCGCTGTAGTTACGGTTGATTGGACGAAAATTATATCAGCTCCGGCTTCGACTGCCAGAGGGCTCATCCTTTTAGTGTTTTGAGGGGTAAACGAAACGGCGCATATTGCGCCGCTTTTCTTTATCTCTTGTACTCTTTCGCCAATTAAGTGGTCCTGGATCGGTTGAGTATATACTTGTTGTAAATATTGGGTGACCTCTTGCTGGGGCATGGATGTGATTTCTTCAAGAACTGAGTAGGGATCCTCGTATCTCGTGTATAGCCCTTCGGAGTTTAGTACCCCGAGGCCGCCCATCTCATGCATCAGGCCTGCGAATTTAGGGGAGACTGTTCCGTCCATTGCTGAGGCTAGCATCGGAACATCAAAAGTAAAATTTCCGATAGTCATTTGTGTAGAGGTCATTTCGGGATTGATGGTAACATCGCCAGGCACTATGGCTACTTCATCAAATCCATAGGACCTTTCTAGTTCCTTGAGTAGGCGTCTAGCCATTACCCACTACCTCCATAAAACACATTATATTTGCTTTGCATTTAACAACTAGCCAGTACAAAAGTCAACTGACGGTTGAGTTTGAATTTATGTCCTAGTATTTAGTTATTGGTTCTATTCTTCATGGTCTTATTTATTGCATCCGTTATAGTTCTACAAGCGATCAAGTTTATATCGGTAGGATTTGCCTGTTCTAGTAATGTGGGGAGTATGCATTGAGATAATCCAAGTCGGGATACTTCGATTATTCTACGATCAGATTGATGCACTTGGCGTAATTCCCCGCTCAGTCCAACTTCGCCAAATACTGCTAAATCTGGTCCTAAGCTTTGATTATATAAGCTGGAAGCTATCGCCATTATTATTCCCATGTCTGCCGCTGGTTCGGTAATTTTAAAACCACCAGCGATATTGATTATGATATCTTGATTATGTAGCGATAGCCCCGCCCGTTTAGCTGATACTGCAGATAACATGAGTAGCCGGTTATAGTCCACTCCATTGGCGACTCTACGAGGTATAGGTCCGTAAGATGGCGATGTAAGAGCTTGGACTTCCATCAGGATAGGAGTGGTGCCTTCCATAACTGGCACTAAAGCTGTACCAATGGCCTCGTGATATCTTTGAGATAGTATAGTTTGGGAGGGGTCTGGGACTTCTGTCAATCCATCCTCGGTCATGTCGAACATCGCTATTTCAGTGGCAGAACCAAACCTATTCTTACTGCTGCGCAATATACGATATGAGTTCGACATTTGACATTCTAGATGTAAAACTGTATCCACCATGTGCTCTAATACTCTTGGTCCCGCTACATTACCGTCTTTTGTAACGTGCCCTGCGATAATGATGGGAATGTTTCGTCCCTTAGCCCAACGCATTAGCCGTAGCGTACATTCTCTAACTTGAGATACGCTTCCCGGCCCTGAGGTTGCATCTTCTGTGTACATAGTTTGTATTGAATCAATGATAGCTAATGCTGGCCTAATGTTATCTAGATTGTCGATAGCGAGATCTATGTTTGTTTCGGATATGAGAAAAGTTCTCTCGCCAGAGAATCCGATTCTATTAGATCTGATTTTAATTTGATGTGGGGATTCTTCTCCGCTTATATATGCAACGGATTTACCATCTACAATTAATGATTGGCAGATATGTAGTAGAAGGGTAGATTTTCCGACACCGGGTTCTCCAGATAAAAGGTTTAATGATCCTGAAACAATACCTCCTCCCAAAACACGATTTAGTTCCGGAGAGAATAAAGCCATGCGTTGTTCGCTGTTTAAGTTCACGTCTGAGAGTTGAGTGGTGGTTTCTGGATCAGTTAGCCAATTGTTGGTCAAATTGGTCATTGGTGGCGCTTGATTAATTTCTCGTAATGGTTGGGGCGATCCACAAGACGGTGAGGGGCAAAATCCCATCCATTTGGGACTTTCATGCCCACATTCGTCACACATATATACTATTCTGAGGGAACGAGGTCTTGCCAATTGTTTGCTCCTAAGCGCACTGCTTGCTTATAAGAGAAGACCCCATTTTTAATGGGGTCTTCTCTTATAAGCAAGCAATTTAGTGTTCCCTATGAGCTAACTTCAGATGAGCTAACTTCAGGTGAGCTAACTTCAGGTGAGCTAACTTCAGGTGAACTAACTTCAGATGAACTAACTTCAGATGAACTAACTCCCGCTCCTTTCTTGGCTTTTATTATGATATTGCCTTCCTCGTCCAGATCTACAAGCGCCACATCTCCGGCCTCAATACGATCTGCCAGTAACTCATCAGAAAGACGATCCTCGACTTCGTTTTGAATCAATCTTCGCAATGGACGAGCACCAAGCACGGGGTCAAAACCAGTTTTACCGAGGTGGTCTTTTGCCGCTTCTGTTATTTCAAGCCCAATTTGCTTTTCTTCTAATTCTTTCCTAACTAGGTTGATCATCAAGTCAACAATGGCTAAGATCTCTGGCTTAGCCAACTGATGAAATACTATGGTTGAGTCCAAACGATTTAAGAATTCGGGGCGGAAAAAGCGTTTGACCTCGTCCATCACCTTTTCTTTCATACGTTCGTACGATTGCTGCTGCGTTTGCGCATCGCCCGTCTTTGCCGCGAATCCAAGTGACGTATCTCGCTTAATCAAGTCAGATCCAAGATTGCTTGTCATAACTATAATTGAGTTGCGGAAGTCTACTTTTCTACCACGCGCGTCAGTTAGCTGGCCCGCATCAAATATTTGTAGAAGTATATTAAAGATGTCTGGATGCGCTTTTTCTATTTCATCCATCAATATCGCACAGTAATTTTTCCGACGAACGGTCTCGGTTAGCTGTCCGCCTTCGTCATATCCGACGTAACCTGGGGGAGCCCCGATTAGCCGGGCAACCGTGTGTCGTTCTTGGAATTCGGACATGTCCAAACGTACCATGTTATCTTCATCGCCAAACATAAATTCCGCTAACGCGCGAACTAGCTCAGTTTTGCCGACTCCGGTAGGTCCTAATAGAAGGAATACGCCTATTGGATGCCGCGGGTCCTTTAGACCTGCTCTGGCTCGCCTCACAGCTTTAGATATATTTATTATGGCTTCGTCTTGTCCAATAATGCGTTTGTGAAGTTCCTCTTCCATTTGAACTAGGCGCTGTGTCTCTTCTTTAGCTAGCCGGGTTACAGGAATACCGGTCCACATTGCAACTACTTGGGCAATATCTTCTTCAGTTACTTGTACTCTTTGTTTAGATTTATTCTCTTGCCATTCTTTTTCCAGAGTATCAAGATTCTGATTCAAAGTTAGTTCTCGATCTCTAAGTTCAGCAGCTACTTCGTATTGTTGTGACGCGATGGCTTCGTCTTTCTCTTGGCGTACTTGATCAAGCACCTGAATTGCCTCTTTAACTGCTGCTGGCGTCACACTCCCTCTCAGCCTGACTCTGGAACCGGCCTCGTCTAGAAGATCGATGGCTTTATCCGGTAAAAATCTATCAGGTATGAATCGAGTGGCCAAATTAGTCGCGGCTTTCAGAGCATCATCAGTGATCTCTACGTTGTGATGGTCTTCGTAGGCGGATTTTACGCCTTTCAGTATTTCCACTGTTTCATCCTGGCTGGGTTCTTCCACTCTTACGGGTTGCAACCTACGCTCTAGTGCAGGGTCGCGCTCTACATATTTTCTATAGTCGTCCAATGTGGTGGCGCCAATACATTGTATTTCGCCTCTCGCTAACGATGGTTTGAGTATGTTAGAAGCATCTACAGCACCCTCAGCGGCACCAGCTCCCACAATGGTATGTATTTCATCAATAAATAATACACAGTTGCCCGCTACTTTAATTTCTTCTATGACCTTTTTTAATCGCTCTTCAAATTCCCCTCGATATTTAGTGCCAGCGACTAATGCTCCCATATCTAGTGTGACTAGACGTTTTCCTTGTAGCGTGTCTGGAACTTCACCCTTGCTGATCTTCTGTGCCATCGCTTCAACTATGGCAGTCTTACCAACTCCGGGCTCTCCTATCAGAACCGGGTTATTTTTAGTCCGTCGGCTTAGAATCTGTTCCACTCTTTCTAGTTCGGAACTTCTTCCTACCACTGGGTCAAGTTTCTCGGACTTTGCAGCCATGGTTAAATCTACGCCGAGCTGGTCTAGGGTAGGCGTCCGAGTTGTACTTCTGGACCCTTGAGTCCCAGCTGACGAGCTGTTGCTAAGAATACGATGGGTCTCGGCTCGGACTTTTTCTAGAGTCACCCCTAGGCTTTCTAATACTCCAGCGGCAACACCTTCACCTTCTCTCAGTAGCCCTATCAGAAGATGCTCGGTTCCAATATAAGTATGGTTCATACGCCGAGCTTCATCTACTGCAAGCTCAACGACTTTTTTAGCTCGGGGGGTTAGACCTATCTCCCCTTCTGCGGGCTTTTCCCCTCTGCCGATAATAAATTCTACTGCTGATCTAACCTTACTCAAGTCGACAGTTAGCCCCGATAACACTCGTGCTGCGACTCCTTCAGTTTCTCTAACCAAGCCAAGCAATATGTGCTCGGTTCCAATGTAGTTATGATTGAACCGCTGAGCTTCTTCTTGGGCTAATGACAGCACCCTGCGGGCACGTTCAGAGAATTTCTCGAATCTACTTCCCATATTAGCGCTCCTGATAAGGTTAGAATCAGGATCCTAAGCGATACTTGTTGATCACAGACTACCGCCCTGATCCGTATACTGCTTTTAATTGAATTATCCTACCATCATGTACGAAACACTAATGAGTGGTAAATCATGATCGAAGTTATTAAATTATAGGTTACGCTTCAGCCAGTGTAAAGATGCAGGTGGTGCTTGAAATGCATGCTTTTAACCACACGCCAATGGATTATGGACAGTATAGACGGTGATAAAAGGGCTGGTTGCCGGGCTGTAGCGGGGGCCATTGTAGAGGAGTAAAATCCTGGCGGTGACCTATTTTCCCACTCCGTCACCAGAGCAGTATCGTCGGCGCTGAGGCGTTTAACTACCGTGTTCGGGATGGGAACGGGTTGGTCCACCTCGCTAGAACCACCAGGAAATAACCTAGGGAATTATCCACTATTTGTAAGCAGAAGGCAAGAGTTAATTGCCCACTTCTTATTGATCTAGGATATCTATATAATTTGGATTGACTTGTATTACGTGATAATTGGACGTTTTTGTATGCCCGCTACTGTGCTAAAATATCGTGGCTGTTCATGGGCCGTTAGCTCAGTTGGTAGAGCACCGGACTTTTAATCCGGGTGTCGTGGGTTCGATCCCCACACGGCCCACGTGTCTCATTCTTCATAATTTACGACGATTGACTGCTTTGTCACGAGCGCTTATTCATACATAAACCTGCAATAAGCATGAGAGACGAAGCTATAGAGCAAATAAGGAATCCTAGTATGAAAGTTTCAAAAACGTCGTGAATATACCCTACGAGAATAGGCGCTACAAACATACCTATCCCAGTGAAAGTTAATAATGCTCCCCAAATTATAGCAACGTCTTTTTCAATGAATCTGGCTGCTTTCACGGTCTCTGTCATAAGTGTAGGTAAGTAGAACCACGATCCTGCCCCAACAACTAATAGAGCAAGATATGTAAGCCAAGAGTTCTGAAAAATATACGTTGCTGGCCCTGCGACTAGCACTAGTGCGCCAGCGATAATGAGATAGGTTCTAGGAGCTCCGAATTTAAGTGGAAGTGACCCTCCTAACGCAACACCGATTATGCCAGAGAGTGGTAAAAATGATGCCAATAATCCGGAGAATTCGAAAGACATGTTGCGTGTTTCATAATAGAATGCTGGTAACCACCCGCTCAGGGCAGTGTACTGGAACATGACACCCGCGTCTGCTGCTAATAGCAACAGTATGGTTCTTCTTCTAATAATGTGAAAGATTTCCGGTAACCTCGGAAGAGATCTATCCGATGTCTGTGAAATATTGTGACGTCCCATAGATATCCATAGCAATGTCACTAATAATGGTATTAATCCGAAGGTGCTCAAAGATGTCGGCCAGCTTAAAAATTTGGCTATTATGGCGCCGCCTGCTACTGATATGCCGATGCCAATGGTCATCATTGCAGCATTGCAGGCATTGAGCACTAGTAATTCCTTGGGTCGAAACCATTGAAGAAGTATGGGGCCTGTAATAGTTAATACAAGTGCTGCTCCTATGCCATATATAAGCCTTAGCATTAACAAAGGAATAAACGTTGGCATGATTATAGATAAGGTGGTGGTGCTCATTAAGGCAAGACCTATAGTAAAACCACGGAATTGGCCCAATCGTACGGCGATGAGTCCCCCTGGAATACCAAACAATGCAGCTACTAGAGGAGGTAACGACAATAATAGTCCGGCTTTACCATGATTAATTCCTAAGTCGTTAATTATTTCGGTAAGTATGGGGGAGACAGAAAATATATTTAGTCCAACACCTAGATGGCTTATAACGAGCAGTACAGCTATACAGATACGTTTTGTATTTTTGGAGGGGATGTGTTCTGAGACTTGCAAATGATGTTGTGTAATTAACCTAAGATATTCTTTCAGACTTTTAGTATACCTGATAATCTTGTAATAACTACGGACATGAGAAATACAGATATGGAGCTCATTTAATGAACGTGACGAAGTATATATCTAAGTTTGTTATGGAAGCTAAATTGGAACAATTCCCAGCCGAAGCTATTGAGGCAGCAAAAGGAGCAATCATAGATTCGTTTGCCTGCATGCTAGCTGGATGCAAAGAAGATTTAGCTGATGTGTTGTGCCGTCACATTATTGCCGAAGGTGGACACCCTTGTAGTACCGTAATTGGTCGAGGTATCAAAACAACTTCTCTAAACGCAGCAATGGTAAATGGGTGCATGGCTCATGCGCTTGATTATGACGACATCACCCAAGTAAGTAAAACTCACCCCACGGCTGTTCTACTGCCTGCGGTATTGGCGTTAAGTGAAGAATATTCTTGTTCCGGAGCCGATTTGCTACTCAGTTATATGGTAGGTTTTGAGGTTGCATGCAGCGTGTCAGAGTCGCTTAGTAATGATTACTATGATGATTTGGGATGGCATCCGACTGGTCCTCTGGGGTGTGTTGGTTCAGGGGTAGCGTCTGCCAAATTATTGAAGCTGAACTCCCAGCAAATTGCGATGACAACATCATTAGCGGCATCGCAAGCGTCTGGGCTGCGTCAAAATTTCGGCAGTATGACTAAACCCTTCCATGCAGGATCAGCTGCTCGTAGCGGAGTGTTATCTGCCAAACTTGTATCGGATGGCTTTACGGCGGCTCATGATGCTATAGAGGGCAGATTCGGGTTTAGCCGAGCTTTTTCAGGCGGAAGAAACTTTAACCCTGAAATCGTGCTGGATAATCTGGGAGTAAAAAGTTATTTAACAGAATCAGGAATAGAAATTAAAAAGTATCCTTGCTGTGGAAGTGCGCACGTAGCTCTTGACGCTATCTTTGATTTACTAAAAAGAGCAGACATAAACTACGAGGACATCGGGAGTATAAATGTCATGGTTGATTTTGATCCACCCAGGTCGTTGGTACACTCTAGGCCGACGACAGGTTTGGAAGGGAAGTTTAGTATGGAGTATTGCTTATCGGCAGCATTGTTGGATCGTCATATAGGATTTGATTCATTTACTGATGAAAAAATCATGAGGTTGGAAGCTCAAGATCTGATTTGTAAGATTGCCATGAAGCGCATACCAGGGAATGAGGGACGACCTAGTTGGTTAGAAGGGTACAACGAACTCGAGATTATTATGCGTAATGGCAATGTTTTTTCGTCTAAATCGTACAGGCCGACAACAGGAGCTTTGCGAGGAGTCACTATGGATGAGATTCGCCAGAAATTCTTAGACTGTTCTCAGGATAGCCTGCCGTTAGAAAAATCAAAGGAAATTCTGAATATGTTGGATAATCTCGAATCGGTAGATTCATTGGCCGAAATGTTATCTATATTGCTCTGTTAATTCTGGCGGTGTGCGGAAAGTGGTGAGGACGTTATAGGTCACGTGATATGTCCCCCAAAAGTTTTAATGTCCGTTCTTGAGAAATGTCTTTAGACTCTCCAGCTTGTACCACTGACACAAGAATCTCAGTTGCCCCCATATCTAATAGGCCGTAAATTCGTTCGGCCACCTCATTTTCAGGGCCGGAAATAACAGTCCCATTTATCATCCCATCGCTCCAAACACCTTCAAAGGCTTCAGGAAATCCTGCGTCATGAAACATTCGTTGATAAAAAGGGAGCTTTGGATAGTTGGATAACTGTTGTTGCACTGCTATTTTCACCTCATCACTATTCTCATGTACACATACAGGCGCATGAGCGATGAGATCGGGAGTTTGGCGGTTTTCCGACGCGGCTCCTTTCGTAATAGCTGGAATTGCGACATTTTCCAAATATGACTTGGGACAAACCCAGCTAATAGCGCCGTCAGCTTGTTCTCCACACATTTCAAACGATCTAGCACGCAATGCTGATGCCATTACTGGGACATTAATTGGACTGCCGATTTGGGCATGCGCTTCATAGTAGTTGCCTGAGAAGTCAATGAATCCGGTTTGGAATAAGGTCTTCAGTATTTGCACGTATTCCCTTAGATGCCCAAGCGGAGAGTGGAAGTTAGTGCCAAACATAGCCTCCATAGTAGGTCTATGGCTGGGACCTACTCCTAGCCTGAATCTATCAGGGGCGAGTTGAGACAATACTTGGACTTGTTGTGCAACAACTATGGGGTGTCTTGGGAAAGTGGGTACTATCGAAGTACCAAACATCATGGTTTCAAATCTTTGAGTTGCCGCAGCGAATATTGTCAATCCGTCTAACCCAGCACCGCCTGTGGTAAGCCAGACCGCAGGTATTCCTGCCTTTTCGACTTCAGATATGTTTGCCATCACGGTGTCAGAGTTAGGGCCAGACACAGCCACACCAATCCGTTTCCCAGTCATATTATCTCCTACAGTTTCGCATAAATGTATTATGATCTAGGCGATACATCTAACGGTTTTTCCGCCATTGTAAATCAGCATATCAGACACCGCTGCTTTAAGATCGATTTTTGTTCCTGGCGGGTTACCTTCGATCTCTGAAAACGCACGATGTAGATTCCCTACTATCCGTTCTTTGTCATGCAGCTGAGAGAATTGTCCCAAGTCAGTGGCCAATGCGGTTTCTAATGGGGTTAACCCTTTAGAATGGCCTTCTTTGGCAGCGTCCTGTATAAATCGAAGATAAGATACCATGTCATTTATCAGGTCTAGAGTGCAAATCTCGCCGTGGCCTGGAATTATTCGGGTGGCTGGAAAATCACGTAGACGTTCCAATGCATCTATAGATCCACTTACAGAGCCCATCATTACAAATGGTGTGCCTCCGTTGAATAGTAAGTCGCCTGCGAATAATATTTTCCGTTCTGGTATCCAAGCAATTATGTCATTAGTAGTATGGGCCGGACCAACGTAGTGTAATTCTATACTCATGTCGTCGGCATATACGGTTAGAGTATCTGAAAATGTTACGAATGGGGGTGCTAAGTGGAGATTTCCCCACTCTACTCCCGAATACATTGGATTGGGATTGACTGTAGGAACATTTATTTCCAGCATCTCTCTGCGGCAAAGCTCATGTCCTATTATGGTTGCTAGTGGGAGTTGATAATTACCGTTAGTGTGATCGCCGTGCTGGTGAGTGTTTATAAGAGTTTTTATTGGAAGTGTAGATACTTGATGAATAGTTTCTAGAAAAGCCCTAGTCCGTTTTTCTGTGAAGCAGGTGTCTATGACTGTTATTCCACTATTCCCTACGATAAAACCGCTATTATTCAATCCCCAACTTCCGTCTAATTGCACATATGCATAAATGCCAGGGCTTATCTCTTGTAGCAGAGGTTCCGGAGCCTCAGTAATTTCAGATACGTGATCGTGATTCATCTATCTATTACGTCCTTTCTTAATATTGAAATAAGCTAATTATCTTTTCCCTAATGACCCATTACCTTGGGAAACATAGATGGTATTGTCCACCTTATACGTATGAATAATTTGCCTATATATTGTGTCGTGAAAGCTGTGTTCCGCCGCGTGTATTATAGTCTCGTAGGGCACATCTTCTGGATTTATGCCATCTCTCAAGCTTTCCTTCAGTACCCTTCCGTCAAATTGTTGGTCATTATGTATGCCTAGTATATGTAATACTGTCTGCGCGATGTCTACGTTACCTGACGGGACATTTATTTCACATTCCGATTTGAAGCTAGGACCTTTTGCTATTAATACGTTTGATAGCTCTTGTTTGCTCATAGAACCGTGTTGGCCTGTCCCAACCGATCCGCTAGTTGAATATACGTGGCTTGGATAACCGTACATATTGGATGTTCCCGACCATTTAAAAGACAGTGCCAGATCGGGAGCTCGAGGTCCTTCGAGTCCTACTATGTAGTTTGGAATAGTTCCGCGTATTTCTCCAGCCTGCTGAGAGGAAGTAAGCGATCCACACCATGGTTGTTGCATTAGCCAATGAGCTAGCTTATTGGTCACAGCTTCATCATGGTCATGTACGTAGAAAAGTACAGCTCCGCCATTATTCGCTATCGCCACCCCATTCGCGAATTCTCCTTGTGGGAAACCGGCTTGACGTACCAATTCTTCGATTTGTATATGTTCCGATATTGTTGAGTAACCATGGTCTGAAAGGACTATTACGTCAGTGTCAGAATGTCGACCTGAATCTTTAAGCCATTGTAAAAACAATCCGAATTGGTGATCTATTTCTTGCAACGACTGGTTAGATAGAGGTGAGCCTATACCAGCAGAGTGTTGAGATTTATCCGGTTCTGAAGACCATAGTAGTGCTACATCGGGCTGGGCCTCTTCAAGGATATAATTCGTCATGAGTTTAAAGGCATGTCGTATTCTATTTGTATTTGGTTGTTCTTCTGCTGGCCATTCGCCAAAGTTTATATTCAGTGTATTGTGTAGTTCTCTTGGCAGTGTGAAGTCAGGATGTATTGTTGCTCCTCCCGACAATGTTCCTTTTGGATTGTGTATATACGCGTTCCCGCTAGTGCCTGTGCCGACAGCTATATATTTTCTCTGGTGAGAACCGAGTATGTCGGCCAAAGTCGGTACTAATAAGACTTTGCCAGTGGCATCTGATATACGTTGAAGCTCTTCCTCCAGAGCTGGAATCACTTGGTTTGGCATGAATTCTGGGACAACCAGAGTGTTTGCAGTGAGACCGTGATTTCCAGGATTCATCCCAGTTACCATAGTTGCGGCGTTGGCTCTTGTCACACTCGGGAACACAGGGTGATTGTTGGTGAAGTTTGCTCCGAGCTTTTTGAATTCAAATAGATGTGGCATCAACTCTATTGTGATCTGTGACGGTTGAAGTCCGTCAAATACAATCAGGACAACTAGTGGCATAAGGTGTTCTCCATGGAGTGTCTGAATGCAGTTATTTTCATTAGTACGGAATTATTCACGACGGCGTACTGCGTGCCCGCCAAATTGTTTTCTTAAAGCAGCCAACAATCGGTGCCCGAATGGGTTTGACTGGCGTGATCGGAATCGTTCAAATAGAGATAGCGTTAGTATTGGAGCGGGTATCGCTAGGTCAACTGATTCTTGTACTGCCCATCTCCCTTCCCCTGAGTCTTCAACATATGCCGCTATCTCTTGCAAATTGGGATCTTCTATCAATGCATTACTTGTTAGATCCAGTAGCCAAGATCTGACCACACTTCCGAATCTCCAGGTTTCCGCTATCCCTTGAAGGTCCAGTTCAAATTCTGATTTAGCCTCCAACAATTCGAACCCTTCAGCATAGGCTTGCATCATCCCATATTCTACAGCGTTGTGAATCATTTTAACGAAATGTCCCGAACCTGTTTTCCCGATGTATTTGTAACCGGTAGTTGGGGATGGGGCCAGCGCTTTAAATAGCGGTTCTACTTGTTCAAAGGTTATTTTATCTCCTCCTACCATTAATGAATAACCTTCAGTTAAACCCCATATGCCGCCACTTATGCCTACATCTAGAAAATTAAGATCATTTTCTGCTAAATAATTATATCGTCTGATGCTGTCCTTATAATTTGCGTTGCCTCCATCCACGATGATATCGCCCGGTGATAAAAGGCTATGCAATGTATTTATTACTGCTTCGGTTGGACTACCTGATGGGAGCATAAGGAAGATTGGTCTAGGCATTCCAAGTTGATCTACTAGATTTTCAAGAGAGTGAGACGTTGATATTGCAAGATCGCTTACTGAATTCATGGCTATTTGATCTTGGTCAAAAACGATTACTTCATGGCCTTGACGTGCCAGCCTTTGTGCCATATTGCTACCCATGCGGCCGAGGCCGATCATACCGACTTGCATAAAGTTTCTCCTTTAGGGGATACCAAT
>Ga0315338_1003294_pt1 | contig 14337 bp, 4 predicted proteins | sample ASW8metaG_FD_204518 | JGI IMG/M metagenome (GOLD analysis project Ga0315338, IMG submission 204518) | Ammonia-oxidizing marine archaeal communities from Monterey Bay, California, United States - ASW #8 | ecosystem: Environmental > Aquatic > Marine > Coastal | place: USA: California | collected... | reverse complement strand
TGCTTCACTCGGCCTGGCTTTTGGCGACGAAAGTGAAAGAATAAAAAAATGCTGCATGGTAATGCCGGAGACAACGGTTTGCGGGTTGCTCGGAGCCTTTATTGCGGCACTCGAGACGATAAAAACATACTCGGAAACAGGTAATGGCAGAACTCTATTCAAGAAAGGCGACCATATATTTCTCGGCGGAACGGACCGTATTATCAAGGTCATATATGCAGGACTGATGCGTTATGAAGGTCAATCCTTCCATTCCATATTTTTAAGAAAGGGTCAACGGAATATCGCAGGTACTTCGCTGGCCAAAGCTACCTTAGCGCCGGCACCACATAGGACGCTTTCGACTGAACAGGAGTTCCACGAATGGCGTAAACTGCGCAGTCCAAGCCCGATTACTCATCTCATCGGAAATGATTTCACACTCCAGGGAATAAAAACCAGTGTCTTGCTGATTACGAAAAAAATCACCCTTGATGGATTAATACCTGAAATTAAACCGATGGACATGACCATTCCCCAACTTGTCGGGGTAAAGTATGTTACCTCAACCGGTAGAGAGGATACTTTACCGGGAACACAGGTAGCAGAGCCACTGATCATCGCCTGCAGTGACGCCCTCACGGGAAGGGATTTGATTGTCGATCCCAACGAAGGCCTTGACCTCAAATTTGTTGTTATTGACGACGTCGACCTCGCAATCGAATTTGAAAATAGTTGCAATCCGGGTGACGTGCCTGAAGAAACCAAGGTGCTGGTTTTCGGCGCCCAGCATCAAACCGAGGGTATCAAGGAATTAATGGCTTGGGACTACAATACGTGGCTTCTTAAACAATCGGACGTCGACCCGACACCACTTGCAAAACAATCAAAAGGACGTCGCTACGGTGTCATGTCCAAGTTTCTCAGACGTCAAGCCATAACTTCTCACGTCCAAACCCGGCAACAGGAGGTTATTGGCACCGAAATTGAAATGCTGTTCGAACACCTCAAATCCGTCAGAAAAAGCTTACGGGAGCCGGGTGGACCGGAAGTTGACCTCGTCGCCATATCTCTCTCGGCATTCCTCAACCGTTATCGGGCCGCGGCACTACATTTTGACGACATGGAAAGACGTGAACTGGAAGGTCTCCTGAAGTTGGTTGCCGGTCACTGTAGTAGTCATTCAGATTTTGATTCCAACATCCGAGAGCTTGGAAAGGAAATACAACACCTTACTGATAAGGGAATACCTGAAAATCCAAGACAGGCTATAATCAGCAAACTCATTGCTGAAAGTAGGGGGAGAACCGTTGTCCTCTGTCCTTCGGGTCCATCCGCCGAGAAAAATTCAAAAAAAGCTGAGCATGATGAAATTCTTAAAAAAGCCGACTGGCTTTCATTCAACCAGCTTCGTTCAGTGGGACCAGTTGATCGCCTCATAGTTTCCAGCTGGATTAACAAAAAAACAATGCGTGAAATACGGAACTGCGGTTACGCAACTCATGTAGACCTAGTCTTTTATAAATTTGAACATGACATGGAAACGAAATCAGCAAAAGCAGGTTTGAACTGGGAAAGGCTGCTGCTCAGGAGAATGCGGTCACAGTGGAAATCCATTAGAAAACATGACCCACCGTCAGATCTGCCGGAATTTCTGAATACGGAACATTTTGGCCAAGAAGAGACCCCTGAAGTAGATGATAACTCTGACGAAGACCTCCAACCTATGGATGATCGAGTTGTTGAGGTCATAAGAAGAGCTTCCCGAACTGCACATCAGACCGAGAAACTGGCTAAAGCACGACTGGTGGTATTTGAGGAGGCAGGAACATATATATACCTTCCTCCTCACGGAAATGTCATAAGCATGTCAAAAGCAATCGATGCGATTGCAAAACAAGGTGACGCAGATCTCAACAAGGATGATGCCGTAAGGCTGATAACCTCTCCCGTGGGTGAAATCAGTGCCGGGGACCTCCTTGCATTTCCTGAGGGAGACAACACAGACCTTCTTGATGTTTTCGTAAATAGATCCCTACCTGATCCCGAAGAAAAAAAGAGACTGGCCAATTTATGGCGGGAAGCACTTAAATTCTGTGCTGCAACAAATCGCTGGACCGCCACCAAGATCCAGAAAAAACTTGAGGCGGGTGGTCTAAAAAGGCACGCAATTACCATTCGCAACTGGCTGAATCATGATACAATACTGGCTCCCCAGTCATTTGAAGAATCCATCAAGATTATTTCTGAAGTAACCCAAAACCTGGAATTGGGAACAAGTCTGCGGGAGGTAAATTCAGCAATAACCGAGATATACAACAAGCGCAGCCAAGCCGCCAGCGAACTGCTAAAAAAGCTTTCGGACCGGAAAATTGATATTGAGGAGGGATTGGCGGCGGTAGAAATTGAGGGGCACTCAATCCATTACAGGATACTAAGGGTCCAGAATATTGGACCTGCTGAAGAAATCAACCGGGACATAATGTGGGTTCTGGGAAATGTGGCCGAAATTGAAAATGCGCCCAAACAAGAATTGGAAGGGGGTGAACATTGACAGTGATGATTCCCCCCGTACCTCTCCTCTCGGCACCATCCAGCGAAAAACAGGTATTTAAGATAATCAGGGATATGCCTGTTTCAGAAGACTATTACTGTCTTCATTCTGTTGGTCTTGCCCGCCATCACAGGAAAACATACGGGGAGGCAGATTTCATCATTATCTCTCCACTTGGTGTGTTCTGCCTGGAAGTCAAAGGGGGACATGTTGTCCGAAAGGATGGTATCTGGACCATAGGGTGGCCGGGAAGAAGTTATGAGTCGATTGAAGGACCATTTAAACAGGCACAGGAAACCATATTTCCCCTTATAGACGAGATATCACAACGCCTCGGTAAAAATTTTAAAAGTAAAACCATGGTCGGATGGGGAGTAGTCATTCCGGATCAACCGTTTAGGGACGAAGATCCCGAATGGAGCCTTAACGTCGTATGTGATGCCGGGGGTAAAGAAAACTTCATGGCCTATCTTGAGAGACTTGCCACTCACACAAAGGAGAGGGAATCTCTTCACAAAAGAAAATACCCGAAGTTACTTAGCCCTGAAGAGTGTCGTGAGCTGGCCGACTGCTTTAGAGGGGACTTCAACAACATTTCCCGAATTGGGGACCTGATTGGCGTAAGTCAGGATGAAATAACTGAGCTGAGTAAACAGCAGTACACGGTTCTTGATCACACACTTGACCCTTCCAACCCCCGGATAAAATGCACCGGCGCTGCAGGTACAGGCAAAACACTGATTGCCCTGGAGGCAGCACGCCGACTTGCCAGTGAAGGCCTCTCAGTATTGTTTTTATGCTATAACAGACTGCTTGGGGAACACCTGAAAACAAAAACTATAGAAACAGATGGCACTATCCACATCTGGTCACTTCACCAGTTTATGCGCAATATCATCATACTTTCCGGTTACAGGGAAGACCTCGTAGATAGGGAAAACAGATCAAATGATGATACTGAGTTATTTGGTTCAATATATCCGGACCTCTTTGAGACAGCCGGTCTCAAAGGCGTATCCGATCAAATCATTGAATTGTTTGACGTGTTGATTATCGATGAGGCTCAGGACGTTCTTTATTCCCCTACGATCGATGTGCTTGGGATTTTGCTTAAGCAGGGTCTGGAAGGTGGCCGGTGGTTGTTTTTGCTGGATCCCGATCTGCAATCCGAGATTTATGGTAAAATGGACCAACGTGTCATAACGACAATTGACAACTATTGTACCGCCAATCTATCTCTTAAGGAAAATTTCAGAAACCCGGAAACAGTAGTCGATCAAATTTGCCGTCTGACGGGCATTACAAAACCCGATTGCAAAAGAAAGATAAAATCTCCGGTTGAGTATATCACATATTCCTCGCGAGCCGAACAGACCAGGAAGCTTAAATCTCTGATCATAAAGCTGCTCAGTGAAAAAGTGGCCGCATCGTCCATAACCATCCTCTCTGGATCCAGCCGCAATGACAGCAGCATTTCCTCCAACCCACCAGAAATTTCCAAAAAATTAGTGTGGCTAGATAGCAAGTCTATAAACACGGTTGACAGTAACTGTATCACCGCCTGTTCAGTTTCTGCTTTTAAGGGTATGGAAAATGAGATTATCATCTTGACGGACTTACCTTCTCCAACAGGAACCTGGGAAAAATCGGTCGCTTATGTTGGAATGTCCAGATCACTGGTAAAGGTATATGCGCTTGTCGATGGAGACTTTTTTAAGTTTGAAAATATTGGCGACTTGTAAACAGTTGGTAACAAATGGCTGAACTTGAAAAATACAAAAAACATCGAAAGCATCTCGTTGACTCTATGAGTCGGGAACTTTTTGGTCCTGATCAAAACTCTCCAGAAGACCAACAGAATGAGGAACTGGAAATATCCCCTCTTCTTATTTATGGAGCCGGGATACTATTTCCCAAAAAGCAGCCTCATGAGAGGCTCGAAGGACACGCTGAAGAAGCTGACGCAGAACCGGAAAACTTATTAGACGACGAAAACTCTGAAAATGACTTGGATCAGGTTCCAGAAATCAATGATGGTGGCAATGTCACATCTACCTCCGTAGCAACAGATGCCGGTATTGAAGAACAGCCCCTGAACCTAGCTAATGAATTCAGTCCCTCTGCACTTGGTATTACTTTCAAGGTCCAGGGAACACCGCAACTGGAAACAAAAATCTCTTTTGCAAGATATGATACGGTACAGAAAAAAGAAGCTCACCCAAAGGCGGGTGAACAGAAACTTGATGGCACGCCCTATCCTGATCACCTTACGAAAACGATTTACCAACGCATCCCCAGACTGGAAACAATCAAGGTTTCCACTGATTTTAACGATTCTCCCAACCTGAAAATACCTATTCCCGGGACTGAAGACCTCCTGAAACTTCATGCCACACTGCGGTCAAAACAAAACCATGAACCTGTAATCTCATTGATGCTGGTAAATCACAACGAACTCGCCGGAACAACGGAAACGGCAGTAAAAGATACTTATTTTCAGATAGAATTTGAAGTCGCAGACAGTGATGGTAAAGCTATATTTGTACCAATCGAAATACCAATCGGAAACAGCGTACCAAGTGAAATTGCCTCTCTTGATCTTCTGTACCGTCATCGTAAAACATTTAGTCTCGGCCACGGCTGCGCAGGCGATTGGCACCGGAGTAATGAAGTTGATCAAAGCCAGAGAACAAACCGTGTATCAACCGCAACAATCCCTTGTTACGAGGTGCAGCCGATAGAAGCGAGAGAAAAACCTTTTAGTGTAAAGGCTTTAGACCTCTCCATGTATGTCCTTTCGGGTGGTGACAAGGAAACCGATGAACGTAAGACAGACATCAAAATCATCAATTCTCTTGAACAGCTGTGCCTCGACTATGAATTGTGGATAAAGGAACAAACCGGAGTGGCAGAAAATCTAGACGCTGGACACAGTGAAACTGCCGACAAACATCTTGGGTTGTGTCGTGAATGCCTTAACCGCATGCGAGAGGGTGTCAGGTTGCTAGCGTCTGACGACCCAAAGCCTCTAATGGCGTTTAAACTAGCTAATCGCGCAATGTTAATGCAACAAATTCACACTAATCTTGATACCAGAAATTATGGATCGGAATATCCCGTAATACCCGATGATTATACAGACTTCAAAAGAAAATGGAGACCCTTCCAACTGGCATTCATTCTTATGAATATCAACGGAGCCTGCGACCCAGAGCACGATGACCGTCTTAAAGTAGACCTGATCTGGTTTCCTACCGGCGGCGGCAAGACAGAGGCCTACCTGGGACTAACCGCATTCACTATTGCCCTTAGAAGAATTACCAATCCTGAAGATAACGGTACTGCTGTCCTGATGAGGTATACACTGCGACTGCTCACTGCCCAGCAATTCCAACGGGCATCAGGATTAACTCTGGCGCTTGAGCACCTGAGACAAAAACAGTATCTCAATATAGACCTTGGTAAAAAACCAATTTCAATTGGACTTTGGGTTGGACAATCGCTGTCCCCTAATTCACGTGCAGCTGCAAAAAGTGCCCTCCGTAAGCTCCAAAAGGATAAATATAGCCCTAACCCTTTTCAGGTTCTCAACTGCCCGTGGTGCGGCTGCGCGTTATCGGACTCAGAAAACCTTGGATATCGCGAGGAAAAACTTGGCCAGAGTACACAAAAAACTGTGGTCTTCCGATGCCCTGACTCAAACTGTTCGTGGAGTGCGGGGCACCCCGCAATGCCCATCCTGGTAATTGATGATGACATTTACGAAAATCCCCCGACACTACTTATGGGAACAGTAGACAAGTTTGCACAAATTTCATGGAAAACCGAGACCCGTCAGTTTTTTGGTATTGGATCTGACAGCAAAGCTCCGGAATTAATAATTCAGGATGAACTTCACCTTATATCAGGACCTCTCGGGTCAATCGTCGGAATGTACGAAGGAGCGATAGAACGGTTCTGCCAGAAGGGGGATGAAACCCCAAAAATTGTGGCCTCAACCGCTACAATCAGACAGGCTCAGGATCAATGTAAGGCCCTTTTCAATCGTAATATGCATGAGTTCCCTCCCCGAGGACTGAGGGCAGGAGATACATACTTCGCCTATGAAAACAGAGAAGCACCCGGGCGTCTATATGCGGGCGTATTTGCAACTGGACTAAAATCACATGCGACGGCACAAGTGCGGACTTGCTCCGCGTTACTGCAACACAATATCCCTTCGCCAAATTCCACCTCTCTCAAAGGTGAAGACAAGGACCCGGTCATTGAAAAAGGTCACTATTTCGAAGAGGCAGATCCCTACGGAACACTGGTATGGTATTTTAATAGTCTTCGCGAACTTGGATACGCTACCACGATGTGTACGGCCGACATTCAGGAATATTTGAAAAATTTAGCGTACAGGCGAGGCATTCCCTATGATTTTCGGCGCCGAATTCGGTCCTATGTTGAATTAACAAGCCGCCGAACAGCAGATGAAATACCGGAAATTCTTAGACATCTTGGACAGGAATGGCTTCCAAATCCAGGAACTGGAACAAAACAATATCCGGTAGATATACTTCTTGCTACCAACATGATTTCAGTGGGTGTCGATGTCTCCAGGTTGGGGCTGATGGTCGTAACGGGCCAGCCCAAGAGTTCCTCAGAATATATTCAGGCAACGAGCAGGGTTGGCCGAGGGTATCCGGGCCTCGTTGTAACCATCTACAATCAAGGCAAGAGCCGCGACAGGTCTCACTACGAGCAATTTATCGGATATCATCAGTCGTATTATCGCTTCGTTGAAGCGACCAGTATTACTCCTTTCTCTCCACCGGCTCGGGAGCGGGGGCTGAAAGGGGTTCTAATAGCGCTGGCGCGGTTAGGTTCAGGTCTCGATGATCCATCCAGAATCTCACATGTGCAAACCAGGTTAAGAGAGGAGATCGACCTATTTCTTGAACGGGTGGCAGACATTGATCAAGAAGAGGAGGAGGATACCGCAAAAGAACTTGAAGAGGCCCTCGCGGACTGGATTGCCACAGCTCCGCCCGAGTACGGAAAAATGGCCGGAAAGCCGCAGGTGAATACGTTGGCTTATCCTTTCGGCTCCACCCCCGATCCTAATTTTCAAAACGCTTCCTGGCCTGTCCTGACCTCTATGAGAAATGTTGATGGAACCGCATCTGCCAGAGTTATTACTTCTTACAAATACGATACCGTCGATGATAATGATAATGGTGGTAATACATAATGGCTGGTAGAGCTGAATATAGAAGAGGGCAGGGTATCGTTCCCTACGGTGTGGGCGCGATTGTTGATTTTCCTGAAGAATCCCTGATGGCAGCAGGTTTGGACATGTGGCCTCACGTATCTCCTGGCACCGAACTTCACATCAAAAATGAGCGATCTAACGCCATGCGTATCAATGATGGCCGCCTTCAACGCCGCCTTAGCGGTCAACTTGGAAAAAAAATTAGTGGGTTCTATACACCGGCTGAAGCACCTGCAATAAGCCGGGGTTTCGCCGATGCAAATACACCAGACCTTGCAAGAGTGGATATGCCATTTATCCGGTTCCCGGAATGGCATTTCTGCCCGAGGTGCAGAACACTCTGGAAAGTGCCGTGGAATGCTGCAAGACACTCTGACGAATTGAAATGTAGTTCGGATAACCGTTACGCAAAAGGCGAAGGAAAAACGTGTGCCAAACTTCCAAAATTTCAAAGAAAGAGTTTGGTGCCCGTAAGATTTCTGGTTGCTTGTTCTCGTGGCCATATTATGGACTTTCCATGGCAGAAATGGGTACATCGCGGAAGGGATAATTGTGGTTCCGGATCAGGTGAGCTCTTCCTTATCGCTACTGGTGCAGCCGGACTTGCGGGACTTGAAGTGAGATGTCACCGGTGCAAAGCTCAAAGAACAATGAACGGGGCATTTGGACAACCAGGGCAGGCGTTCCAGAAGATCTGGCCTAATGGTGCATGCCCTGGGAAACGCCCGTGGCTTGGACCGGATCCCGCCCATGATCAGCAGGGATGTCCATCGCTTCCTACGACCGTGCAGCGAGGTGCTGCAAACACCTATTTTGCCAATGTAGTAAATTCAATACTCATCCCCCCCTATTCCCAATTGCTTCGACAGATACTGGACAGACCAGATGTTTGGAATGTGATTGAGGTGCTTCCACTTGTTGACGGAAAATTACCAGATGCTCCCCTGAAACAGATTGCAATTAACCATTCCATTGATCCGCAAATATTTATTCAGGCAGTGCAGGAAAGGTATGGAGCAAGCGATGATGAACACAACTCCCCGGTATCTGAACAGGAATATCGTCTGGCTGAATACAAGGCTTTTCATGGACAACGACCTCCGAGTAGTGAACGCCACGATTTTGATCTAAAGCCGATGGCGACAAGTGTGTATTCTGAAATGTTTCAAAGTTTTTTTGAAACTATTGTACTAATACCCCGACTCCGAGAAACCCGCGTTCTCATGGGTTTTACACGCATCATGCCTTCCAATGCCCCGGACATGATCAGTGAAATGTCCATTGCCGAGCTTAACTGGCTCCCCGCTATGGAGGTTAGGGGCGAAGGAATATTCCTGACACTCAGGAGAGAAAAATTAGACCAGTGGACCATTATTAATGAAGGACGTGATATAACCCCATTAACCCGCTGTAAAACAATCGATAAACGTCAAGCGAATGTACTCGCAGAACGAAAAATGGATCCCCGACCTATAAGTGCAGAATTTCTTTTGCTTCACACACTAGCCCATGTTCTGATCAAGCAACTGATCTTTGATTGCGGATATGATTCCTCTTCCTTACGGGAACGTCTTTATGTTGGGGGAGACGATAATAATAAAATGGCTGGATTATTGATCTATACTGCCAGCGGAGATTCTGAGGGAACACTTGGAGGACTTGTTCGGCAGGGCCTGCCAGGCCGCCTTGAGAATACCCTAACTGCTGCGATAAATTCGGCCAATATGTGCTCTTCCGATCCGCTTTGCATTGAAAGTGAAGGACAAGGTGTAAACGGCCTCAACATGGCGGCCTGCCATGCATGCTCCCTATTACCAGAGACCTCCTGCGAGGAAGGAAATCGTCTACTGGATCGGGCAATGCTTACAGGTCAGCCATCCAGTCCCGAGCTTGGTTATTTTTCTGACCTTGTCCAGTGATCAACGTATCGGTACAGGACTGATATACACTGGGTGAAATGGCATATGACCAAGTCTATTTCTATAAATGATACTATCATAATCGTGACGATCAGTTCCCAGGGCCTGAACTTGAATACAGATTTTTAGTGGAACAGGGAGTGCATTGTGACTCTTTTTGATGACTTTAAGGAACACATCCCGCCAAACAGGAATCTAATTAGTAATGCATGTGATGATTTGTTGAATGGCTCAAGCTACGAAACAAAGCCAAACGAATTACACAGGCGCAAAAATTATTCCGCAATGCCAAGTTTAAACCCATCCCCTGGCTGCAGTCGGCACGTGATAGCCTTAGATTTCTCGAGCCGCCCGAGAAAAAAAATCACAAAGGATATCTCTATATCATCCTGAAGAAGGGATTTTCTGAACGAAAAGGGTTTTACGTCCCATATGTCGGCGTGTCCGCCAAGCGCCCCGAAGATCGTTTTAAGGAACATAAATCAGGTATTAAAGCCGGTAGAGGATTGCCGAAAAGGGGCGTCCAGCTTCTTCGGTCTCTCTGCTGGCCGGGATATAACGAGAAAGGAGACTGGAAAACCTACCAAACGGCACCCCTGCCCGATATTACTGGGAATCGGCTCTCCACCTATGCCTTGAAACATCAGTTCCGGAAGTGCATGGAGACGTGCAGTTTCAATTAAAAGACTGGCCGGAAGATTTTCAGGTTGGTTGCCGGAAAATGTTAGGGGTTAGGAATGGATAGTCTGGAAACTGCCCAGACCGTCTTTGAAAGAATATCAGCTACTCTTATGAATTTGGATCCACACCTGGAATTAGTAGAAATTAAAGGTGAGAAAACTGCCTTAAACTAGTTCATATAATGAAAAGGTAGTTTGGTGCAATCTAACTCAAGCATTGATTCAATTGGCATAATAAGTGAGACTAAAACAGCTTAGAGTACTTGATCTAATTTTTGGGGGAATGTTAGACGGGAACTTTGAATGTCGACTAAAAATAATAGCGATGCTCTTGGTCCACCAGACAAAAAACAAAAAAACGGACTGAAGGTATATCGAGCTGATTATTTACCTGATTTTGTGACAGAAGACTGGGTTCGGGGGAGTATTGGGCTTACTCTCCAGGATCAGACAATAACAGCAAAATATTTGGCGAAACTCCTCCCCAGTTGGGACGGAAAGGAAGGAAAAAATAAGACCTTCCACGCAAAAATCACTCGTGATCTTGGCATAGTACACCTAATAAACTCCGCTTCTGGAAACCTTTATCAAACTAAAAATAGTAAAAGACCTTTATTTCTTAAGAAGGTGAACGATACTATTTTCGCCCATTTGTCCTTTGAAGAACGAAAAATTAAAGAACGTTTTTCTGACATTGAAGCCAGAAAATTTCTGATTGACAAAGAAGCATGGGAAGACCTCTCTCAAGTCGTATTTTGTGACATCCTGTATAATACGGAACTAGAGAACGTTGAAACCCTTCTCGCCAAACATGGAGAGTTGAACAAGGTAATTTATCCGTTTTTTAATAGTTATAAGGATCAACGTAATAAGTTTGATAAAAGAAATAAGGACCACAAACGAAAGGAACATTTGAAATCTTTAAAATTAAAAGCAGAGGCGCAAAATGAAAAACTAAAGAAACCAAAAAAATCCAAAACTAAGGCACCTGTTCAGAAAACGAATAAAACCCGCGTTTCACATGATGACGGTACCAATGTAGGATCAGCTTTTTTCAAAGGCATAATTAACAAAATCAATAACGCAAAAGGCAAAGGTAAAAGAACTGATCTCACCGACCTGATAAACGAGGTCGAAGAACTATCCCTGCAGCAAATTGTTACCGAAACCAAATTTCAAAGCCAGGTTGATGAGAAAATCACGGAGCTCGTCTTATCCTTAAAAAATTATGATGGTGCCGCGTCAACAATTTCTGAAGCAATTAGAAATGGCGACACCGCTGCAACGGCCAATGCCGCAGCAACTACTTTACAATTTGAAGAAAAGATCACCGAGGTAATTTCAGAGCTGAAATCAATTCTGGCTAAAGTCGTCATTGGAAAAAATGTTGGGACTTCGCCAGACGGTTCCGTTACTGCCACCACAAAAATTGTTCATAAAACGGAAGTTGAGACAAATCTGGAAGACAATCCTCAAAAATCTAAGAAAGAAGAATTCACAAAGACACAAACCTCTGCAGAAGAGATACCAAAAGATCCTGTTTCTATTAAGATAAATATGTGCATCGCGAATTTGTTACGCCGGCAACACCCGGGACTTGCCTACTACGTTCAACTGATCAATGAGAACATATTAAATTCTAAGCCATTTATTTTTTCCACCCCTATCCTGCGACTTTATACAATTTCACCAAGTATCAGAGGGCCTTTGGATAAGCATCTTAAGGTGACCCAATCCCTCGTTGAGGAAATTAAGTTGCTAATGCCTAAAGACCCCGATGATGTACAGATTGGGAAAGAAATAGATGATGGCACCTCCTGGACGGAGGTGAATGAGGCTTTACTAGTGGCAGGAGCGCTCGAGCCGGCGCTCTTCAGCAGAGAGTCTGGTGCAATTGAACTAATTGCGCGAAAGGGTCGTCCCTACATGAAACATCTAGGGGCAAAATTTTCTAAGCTCAATGACGTCATTACCCCAATCGCAGATTTGCCCTCCAAGGGGCTCCGTGATGAGCTCACTCCTGCAACTATTGGAACGCCGCTGAATCAAACAACCTCTCTTCAAGCCTCTGAAAGGCACAGGGAGAAATTGAAAAAATGGTTTAAGCAAGCAAAGAATAAAAAACCCATAGGGCTTGCTAGAAATGTATGGCAAGAACTGATTAAACCAAAGGGAGAAATTGGACGGGTAATTGTAAGTTTAATTGAGAACAAAGCAGGCGCGATACAAACGTCTAGACAGTTTTTGGATAAACTAAGCAGCTCAGGCGCCATTGATGCTTTAATAAACCCGAAAGATAAGCGATTTAAGCGCAATCCCCTCAGTTCAAAGTCAAAAACGGCTGTGCGAGGCTTAGTTTCTGAAGCTATTACGTACACCAATTCATATATTGGGTTCCTTGCTACCTCTCAGGGAAAAAGAGCAGACCATGACGAGCATGTGATTGGCGACTTTCGACGAGAATTATCCTCGGCATTAGATGCCGCCAATTTACAAATTAAAGATTGGCAAGAGGCAAACAACAACAACGCATCAGATTACATGATAGCTGCGGTAAACTGCCTGGAGGGGTCTCTTGTTAGACTAGAAAAAATTATTGATGGAAGTTTTACTGCGGATATAAAAACACATAGTGAACCAGAACTTACTGGACGAGATCTTTCCTTGGTATGTGGTATTCAATTTGAAGGTCCGTGGTCCCCCAATTTACAACAACCAGATACGGTTATCACTGCAATAGAAGAGTTTCTTGGTTCACACCCATTTGATTACCTAGCGGTATTTAGCAAACAACTGGAAGACCAAAACCACATCGCAACAACTCACATTCTTAATCGTCTGCGGGATCAAGATGATACAGACATTTCCCCGAGAAAATTAGAAGAACTCTCTAAGGTACAAAGTGAAGCAATCAAAACTTCAAGATTAAAACTAAAAGAAAATTTGGAGGATATTGAAAAAAAACTTAATCGGGCCACAGCCCTTAACCTCATTACCGACGGTGAAAACACTCTATGGTTAGAGGGAGTAAAAGCAATCACACCGGAAGAACTTCCTAATACAACCATTCTTCCCAATAACGACGTCATTGCTCAGCTGAATGATACATTTAGAATTTCTGACTTCCCGTTAGCGGAAAAGTTTCTAAATGACATTAAACAGAATCTGTCTGATAGGGAGAGTAAGAGGTGTGAGGACTTTGAAAGGGATATAAACCAATTAAAAGATAAAAACCGGTGCAACTCAGATGACGCGGAGACTGTCAAAAGGCAAATTAGAGCGGGGGACCTTCTTCTTGTAGAAAATAGCATACGTCTATTAAAGGAAGGAGAGGGACTTACAAAAGAGCCTAAAACGAACGAATATATACGAAAGTTTACCCATTTTTACGAAGACATAAGCAACAATGTAAAGAGGAATAAGAAAACCTCTCAAATCACAAAAGAAGACGTCGACCATTTTCAAAATGGAAATAAATTACTAGGAAAATTAGGAAACGTACCAGGTGGTCAAAGAGATAATATCAATACTCTTTTAAGATCCTGGACTGGTTTAGGTGGCGCATCCACGGCAACAATTAACCGGTTGCGCAATGTGCTGCGAATTCTCGGCTTTACTGTTTTGGAATCGGGCATCACAGAGCAAACACACCGCTCTACAAAATATCCAGAATTCAAAATGCATTGTAGAGCCATAGAAGACAGAGAAATCTGCCCAGTTCCACATTATGGATCAGAGGCCAGCGGAACATATCAGATAATAGTTGTTAATAAAGAAGCGTCCCCAAGGGAACTGGCAGATGCAGCTACTTCCAATGCAAACTCGACAACCATTTTACTTTATCGAAACGTCATGTCCCAACAACACCGTAAGGCCTTCATTGAAGCTATACATAACGCGATTGGAGAAACTAGTGCACTCCTCATTGATGACGCGGTAATCCTTTAC
>Ga0315338_1003293_pt1 | contig 14340 bp, 14 predicted proteins | sample ASW8metaG_FD_204518 | JGI IMG/M metagenome (GOLD analysis project Ga0315338, IMG submission 204518) | Ammonia-oxidizing marine archaeal communities from Monterey Bay, California, United States - ASW #8 | ecosystem: Environmental > Aquatic > Marine > Coastal | place: USA: California | collected... | reverse complement strand
GCCGATCGGGGGACGCCAGCGCCGCCCCAATGGCCATGGGCAAGCCCTGCCCAATGCCGCCGCCGGTGGCGTGAACCCCATCACGCGGGCCGCGCAAATTCATCAGACGATTACCCGCCATACTGTTGGAGAGCGTAATGTCGCGGACCCACAGGAAATCGTCTCCGGCGCTCTGCGCCAGCGAATCGAAAAGCGCGTCATAGGGGCCGAGATTCTCCCGGGTCGCCGCCTCGCCCGCACGGCGGGCGGCGATCAAATCGTCGCGCAAGGCAGAATCCATATCCATCTTCCCGACCAACCGGTCGGCAAGACCGGACAGCGCCAATCCGCTGTCGCCGTGGATAAACAGTTCGCTCTCATAACAGCGGCCATTTGAATCAGGATCGGCATCGATCTGAAAAAGCGGTTGCGGCAGCGCCAGCCGGTAGCCCAGCGTCTCGTTGCCGCGCAAGCGCGATCCGGCAACGATAATTGCATCGCACGTGCGGTAAAATTCCTCGCTGGTCGGCACCGCATTGAACGCGCCCAATGTCGCCGGATGGTCTTCCGGCACGATGCCGCGACCCTGGGTCGAGGTCACCACGCTAAATCCGAGATCGATCAGCCGGTGCACCGCCTCACCGGCATGACGGGCGCCACCGCCAAGCCACAACAGCGGCCGCTTCGCGCCGCGAAGCCGTTCGGCCAGTTCATCGAGATCGTTTGCAGATGGCACTGGCACTTCCAGGGGCAGGCATTCGACTTTATCGACCGCAATTTTCGCCTTTTGCAGATCGATGGGTATTTCGATGCTGACCGGCCCGGCGGGGGGCGACAGCGCTAACCGAATGGCTTCGTTGACCGTATCCATCGCGGTCTCGGCTGAACCGACCCGAAACGCGGCCTTGGACACGGCCTTCAACATGCCGAGCTGGTCGCGCGCTTCGTGGATGAACGCCCGATTTTTATCGAGATGCGGCGAGTCGATCTGTCCGGTCAGATGAAGTAAAGGTGTTCCCGCGGTCTGGGCTTCGACCATGGCGCCACAGGCGTTTCCCGCCGCCGTCCCGGTGCTGGTAACGACCACGCCAAGCCCGCCGCTAACGCGCGCGAACGCATCCGCCATATTGGCGCCGCCCGCCTCACCGCGCGACGGCACGAACCGGATTTTACCACGGCGGGTGATGGCATCCAGGATAGGCATGTTATGGATGGATATGATTCCAAACGCGGTCTCCACGCCCGCCGCTTCAAGCAGCCGAACGATGCCTTCACTAACATTAATGGATTCAGACATTGCGGCTCAGACCGCCTGAAACATCGATTGCCGTACCGGTAATATAGGACGCCATGGGCGAGGCAAGGAAGAATATGGCATTCGCTGCCTCCCCTGATAGTCCAACCCGGCCCAGCGGAATTTTTCTCGCCCTGGCAAGCGCCGACGACCATGCGTCCCAGCTCTCGCCGTCCTTCGCTTGGGCTAGGTGACGCCGGTGCAATTGTCCGGATTCGACAATGCCGATGAGAATGGAATTCACGCGGATCCCCTTGGGGGCGAATTCATTCGCCAGCGACCGGACCATATTGAGAATGGCCGCGCGTGCCGATGATGTCAAAACCAGGTGCGGTTCGGGCTGTCGGGCAAGCAGCGCGTTACTACAAACGATGGCGGGCACGCCCGATTTCTCCAGCATCGGCAAAAAGGCGCGCGTCGGATAAATGACGGAAAACAGCTTCAACTCAAATTCGGCCCGCCAATCATCATCACTGGCTTCAGCGAAAGTCGCGACACGCGCCTGCCCCGCATTGTTGATCAGAATATCCGCCCCACCGAAATTTTCACCCACCGCCCGGGCAAATTCATTGACTTGTTCCTTATCAAGGACGTCGCATTGAAAGGACATCAGCTTTGAAGCCTCTCCGCCCAAATTTAGGCGGGCGGTTTCCAGCCGATTGGCATCGCGGCCGCAGATCGCCACCCTCGCGCCTTCCTTAAGAAAGAGGCGCGCTGTTTCGAGCCCGATTCCCGAACTGCCTCCGGTTATGACCACGGTTAGGCCTTCGACTTTCGTGTCCACCATAAAACTCCAGGGTTGCTATGCAGTGAGCGTCTTTTCAAAGTCGATGATATGCCTGGTAAAGATCTCCGGCGCATCGATGTAGCTGGCATGCCCGGCCGCCTCTATCAGGTGAAACTTCCGTCCACCGGGAAACGCCTCTGCGACCGGGCGGCAGACATCGGGCCGTGTCACCTGATCTTTCGCGCCACACAACACCATCGCAGGACCGTCAAAACGGGCGACGTCGGCGAGTAGATCCCCCCGCGACAAAATACCGGCGGCAGCGCTCAGCCCTTCCATGGTCAATTGGGCCATATTGCGACGGACCAGGGACAGATGCGCCGACGTCGCATCGGGGCCCAACAGGTTGCCGGCGCGCTCTTTCGCATATTGTTCGGCGCCCAGTGCCGCAAATGACTTGAGGCGCGACTCAAGCCGGGCCACGCGGTCCTCATCCGACAAGCGGGCGTGCCCGGCGGCCGGATCGGCGAGGATCAGGCCACGGAGGCTCTGGGGATAAAGCGCTGCGTACCGTCCGGCTATTAAGGCGCCCAGCGAATGGCCGACGAGCAGAAACCGGTCGAGCGACAGCGCATCGACGAGAGCGGCAAGTCGGGCAACATAATCGTCAACGCTTGCTGCGTGGCCAGAAACCGGAATGCTTGCACCATAACCGGGTGCATCCCAGGCGGTGATCCTGTAGCGGGACGACAATCCGGCCAGTTGATAGATCCACGACCCCGATCCCGAACCGATCCCGTGCAGCAAAATCACATCGGGTCCGGCACCTGCGATCCGCACCGATACATCGCCGTCACTGGTTCGTGTAACCACTGGCGCATATCGTTCGATCAATTCCTCCCAATCGGCAGATGCGGCGCCATCCATTGATCCGTTAGCCCCGCTTGAGAGAGGCCAGCGGATGATCGGACGGATAGGTCGGGATCCTGGGCTTGGATGCCCCCAGCATGACGCACATTAGGGCCTCTTCCTGACCTATGTTTTCAAGACCGCGATACACGCCCGGCGGCACCGAAACCACGTCGCGTTCGTTCAGGGTAGTCTCCGCTGTTTCGCCACCATAATCTAGGAACAGCCTGATACGCCCCTTTAACATGAAGAACACCTCTTCCACATCGTCGTGGACATGGCTTGGCCCTTCACAACCGGCGGGCAATACCATGGTTGAAAAGGTGAAATTTTCCGACGGGATGACATTGCCGTCAGATTTGGCACCGGCCGCGCCGAGCCCTATGTAGCGCATCTGGGAACGGCTATATTTAGGGTCGTAATCGGCCTGAAATTTCAGTGCATCCCAGTCGTAAGTACGGGATTCGAACCGCGCGATACGGCTGCTTTCGATCCACTCGGCCAACGACATATTGTCCGGCTTGCACCAGCTGTCAAACGCCGCCGCCTCATCGCCAACATCCTGTTTCTCCGCCGCATCAGTCATATTCTCTCTCCTTCAATTAAGGATGAAACCGCCATTGACTGGCAACACCTGCCCGGTCACAAAATCCGCTGCGTCCGACAGCAGGAACAACGCAGCCCCAACCACGTCATCGGGCGTCTGCGCCCGCTGCATGGCGCGCCCTTGGATGTAGTGCTGTTTGCGTTCTTCCGGCACATACTCGGTAGCTTCCACCAAAACGAGACCGGGCGCCATGGCGTTGACCGCTATCCCGTCATCGCCCAGCTCGCGCGCCATGGATCGCGTCATGGCAATGACTGCGCCTTTCGAAGCCACATAATGCAGCAGAAGCGGCGCACCCCACAGGGCCGTATCGGAGGCCAGATTTACGATCTTGCCGTTGACCGATTTCCGCAAGGACGGCAGACAGGCGCGCGACATGAGCCAGGTGCCCCGTGCATTGACATTCATGACCTGGTCCCAGACCTCCACCTCGATCTCTTCCATGGTCTTGCCACCGATGCCGGTTGCGATGGCGCCGTTGTTCACCAGACCATCCAGCCCTCCCAACTGACCGGCAGCTTTGTCCGCGCAATCCTGAATGGAAGCCCGCATATTCAGATCCAACGCACAAAACCCCACATCATGGCCGGCCCCCGTGAGCCTGTCCGCCGTCTTCTGCCCGGCATCCTCCAGGATGTCAGCGATGATCACACGGGCGCCAGCCTTGGCGATGGCTTCGGCGAAGGCGGCGCCAAGACCCCGCGCGCCACCGGTGACAATAACACGTTTACCGTCGAGGCTGACCGGCGATTTATCCGCCACAATCTAGCCTTCGGCCCCTGGCGCAGCCGCCTCAGCGGCTAGCTGTTCGCGTGCGATGATCTCGAGCCGTCGCCGCACCTGGCTAACGCCCACATCATGCTGGTAGAGATATTCGTGATCGCGGGCCGCCGGCGCCATATTCTCCAGCAACATCCGGTCCTGTTCGAGCACTTCCCAGTGGAGCCCTTCCAGCCGGTTGCGATAGAGAAACCGCCAGACGCTGCGTTGCCAGCCCGCCACCTCACGGACCCGCCAGAAAAACACCATAGTGTTGTTTTCATCCACCGGCGTCACGAATCCGACAATGGTAAACGGCCCACCCGGGCCGTATTTTTTCTGATAGGGAATGGCAAGCCGCATCCACAGGTTGTCGCTTTCGCCCCATTCCACCCAATCAAAATTGAGGCCGGACTGACCCAACTTCTCAAAAACGAATCCTGTCTCAGTCTTTCTTGTATGCATCTTCGCCGTCTTGGCCCCGTCGGCCATGGAATGGGACCGCGCATGAAGATAGGCGCCGTGCATGGGGTCCATAACATTGTCGATCGCATAGCGGTAATTGCATTTCCAATGGGCGGTGGTGAGCATGCGAGAAAATTTGTCGGATGTCATTTCCTCGGGCAGGGAAAGCGGCGGCGGATCCTCAACCCCATCGCCGAAATAGAGGAAGATCGCATTGTTGCGTTCTTCGACAGGGTAAGAATGTACGTCACGTTCGCGGATCATCGCGCAATCGTCGATCGCCGGGACGGCAGCCACCGCGCCGTCGCCCCTGACCTGAACGCCGTGATACCAGCAGGCAAGACGATCGCCGAGATTCCACCCCAGTGACAGCCGCGCGCCGCGATGCGGGCAGCGATCCTCGAGGGCGTGCGCTTTACCGTTTGCATCGCGCCACAGGACTATATTCTGCGCCAGCCGGGTGAGGCCCAAGGGGGCATCATGCAGCGCCCAGCTTGGCAGCACGGGATGCCAGAATTTTCTGAGACCCTTATCTATACGGTCGGTCACCATCTGCTGGGTTACGCCTTGGACGGTCATAAATCTCTCCGCAATCGAACAAGCACCCTTCTATATTGTCGCATATTCTTTCCGTGGCAAATAATGCAGCACTTTTTTCTCGAGCAGCACAATCGCGCCATAAAGAAGTACGCCCACCACTGTCAGCATAATAATCGTCACAAAAACCAGAGCCGTATTCCCGGCGCCTTCGCCAAACACCAGCAGGAAACCAAGCCCCAGATTGCCGCCGACCATTTCACCCACCACGACACCGATCACTGCCAGGGTCGAGGCGATCCGGAGGCCGGAAAATAGCGGCGGCATGGCGTCGTGGAATTCGATCAGGCGAAACACATGCCAGCGGCTTGCGCTGAAGGTCCGGGCCAGATTGATCATATCGGGATCGACCGTCCGGATTGCGCCCAATACATTGACCATGATCGGGAAGAAAACGATCAAAATCGCGACCAGTATTTTAGGGTATATGGTAAAGCCAAACCACAAAACAAACAGCGGCGCGAAGGCTACCTTGGGCGCGATCTGGAGCGCCAGAATATAGGGCGACAGGATAAATTCCGCCCTGGTCGAAATCCCCAGGACATAGCCGATCACCATGCCGAGCACCGCACCCACGGCGAAACCGATGATGGTTTCAAGGGCTGTCACGCCGGTATGAAAAAACAGCCGTTCGCGCTCTACCGCCCGTAACAATTCATCTAAAACTGAAGAGGCTGGTGGGATGATATATGGCGGGATATTGACCAGCGCCGGCCCCCACTCCCACACCCCGATAAAGACGAGCAGAAGGACAACACTAGCCCCCATCCCGACTCTTGCCGATCCCTCTTTTCCGTTCATTACACGCTAATTATCATCTTAGTCTCAGTTACACCAAGGTTTGCCCAAACACCATTGTCACCCCGGACTTGATCCGGGATGACAATTTGGGGAAACAGCAAACACTACCGCTAGTCCTTCCACCTCCTTAATTTCCATCTGAACTCAAGCAGTCATTGCCCCCTATCTCACGAACCGGTTGGTGTAGAGGTTGCCGACTGGGAGTCCTTTGCGCACGATGCCGTGCTTGACGTAAAATTTTTGCAAGGCGGCCAGCCGCTTGCTATCCATCACGCCGATCTTCTTTTGGCCACCATAGACATATTTGTTGTACATCCCGAAGACGTTTTTGATGTAGGCGAGCTTTTTAGCATGCTGGGCCACGTGGCTCACATAGACTTTCGCCGCCGAATCCGGATCGGTCATGATGTCCTGCATGCCCTTGAGAGTTGCCCGCACCAATTTTCGGATCAGCTCCGGCCGTTCCCTGATGACTTTGTCCGACGCCAGGATTGCCTGCGCCATACTCTTGAAATATTTGTCCGCCGGAAATATCTTGATTTTTTTGCCGGCTGCCTGGGCAATCCCGATCCAGTCGGGAACACCCACCATGGCATCGGCCTTGCCCGCAAGAAACAGTTTCCACACACCCGCCGGGCCAGCACCCTGTGCATTGACGTCGTGGCGGGTTAGCCCCACGCTAGCTAGCATGCCGAGCAGCGTGTAATAAGTCGTATCCTGCAGGGAGAGCGCGGTGATGGTCTTCCCCTTCAGATCAGCCGGACCATTGATGCCGCTATCCGCATGGACAACCAGCTGCACCAGCGATCCGCCACCAAGCAAGGCCACCGACTTCACCGGTATACCGTTGGCGCGCACAATGATCGGGGTATCGCCAATGCCGCCACCGATCACGGCGTTCCCCGCGCCGACCTGCTTCGCCACGTCAACGCCACCGCGGGCGCGCTGAAAGGTCACATTGAGACCCTCCGCCTTGTAATATCCCTTGGCCTGAGCCAACATCCATGGGCCAAAGGCCGGCAGGAAGGCCGGCGCCGGCAGGAGATATGTCACATCCTCCGCCGCGGCATCGTTGGGTAGTGAACCGGTGGACAAAACGGCCAGCCCAGCCAATGAGGCTATGGCTAATTTCTGTAATTTATCCCTAATCATTTTATCCTCCATACTCATATAGTTTGGTTCCAGTCTAAATCACTACGCTATGCGCCATCTCGCCAATTTGCAAAAGATCCATCAGACGCGCAACACAATCGGCTATTTCTTTTTGACACTCGCGCATCCGGGTCATGGGATCGGCCCGGTGCGGCAGCTCCACATTGATTATTTCCACGATCGTTCCAGGACGCTGGCTCATCACGAAGATCCGGTCGGACAGGGTCACCGATTCCGCGAGGTCGTGGGTGATGAAAAGGGCCGTTTTATTTTCCGATGCCAGTGTCTCGGCAAAATCCTGTTGTAGGATCATCTTGGTCTGCGCATCGAGCGCCGAAAAAGGCTCGTCCAGCAGCAAAACCTTGGGATCGACGGCAAGGGTTCGCGCCAGCGCCGCCCGCTGGCGCATACCGCCCGACAGCTGGTGCGGGTAATGATTTTCAAACCCGCCGAGCCGGCAATTTTCGAGCAGCCCGATCGCACGGTCGCGCCGTTCCGCAGCCGCAATTCCCTGTATTTCGAGGCCGAACTCAACGTTGCGGCGGATCGTGCGCCACGGCAGCAACAGATCTTTTTGCAACATGAACCCGACGTGAGGGTTTGGCGCATCGACTTTTTCGCCATCGACAAAGACGCCGCCGGAACTGGGCAGGTAAAGCCCCGCCCCCATGTTCAGCAAGGTGCTTTTGCCACAGCCGCTGGGACCGATCAGCGAGACGATTTCGCCATCATGAACGCTGAGGTCCACGTCCTGAACCGCGACAATTGCGCCCTTGTCACTGGCCGATCCCTGATGGCCTGAAAATCTCTTGCCGACGCCGCGATATTCTATCCTGACATCAGCGCCCGAACGCATCATCAGCCGCCCAAACGCGCCAAGACGGTTTGAAAACTTTCTTCCGTCCAGGCCTGCCCATCGGGTGTTTTTACGGCCAGTTCATTGAGGCGCTTCACCAATGGTGCGAGGTCATCAATACCTTCTTCGAAACAGGCAACCAGCGCATCGCCGAGCGCGTTTTCATAGTCGCTTGGTGGCGCCGGCCGGGTTTGCCATTCGATGTTTTGCGCATCGTCGGCATGCTCGATGTGGCCCTTTTCAGAATCGATGCCACGCACCCCGGCAAGAAACGCCTTTAATAGTGGATTGTGATCTTGCACCATTCCCGTCACTCAAATATTCCGGCGTCATGAGATGGTAAGGGTTGCCGGGAACAGCGTCAAATTTGCGTGTTCTCGTGTGAGCGCTACAATCGCCACAGAAGCCGAAAACAGTAGGGGAAATTCCATGAGCTCTAACGCGATCAGCAACGCGCTCCGCGCCGACCTCGACAAGCTTGCCGCCGCTTGCCGGATTCTTGAAATGGAAGGTCATGGCGACATGACGCTGGGCCACCTGTCGTTGCGCGATCCGGACGGGCGCGGATTCTGGATGAAGCGCAACGCCATCGGTCTGGGCGAGGTAAGAGACGCCGATGATTTCGTCCTGGTCACCTTCGAGGGCGAACAGATCGCCGGCAGTGGGCGGTGCCATTCCGAATGGCCCATCCATTCGGAAATCCTGCTGGCCCGAGACGACATAAACGTGGTCGCCCATACCCACCCCTACAACATTTGCGTATTTTCCGCGACCGACGGAGATCTGCGCCCGGTCACCCTGGAAGCCAGCTATTTCCCCGACCGAATCCCGATGTATCTCGGCACCGGCGCGCTGATAAAGGCGCAGGCGATGGGGCGCGATCTGGCCCAGGCGCTAGGCCCTGCGCTCGCCGTGTTCATGAAAAACCACGGCGTGACGTTCTGCGGCCAATCGATCGAGGCCGCGACGCTGGTCGGCATCTGGCTCGAGCGCGCCTGCAAGGCGCAACTCGACGTTACCGCATCCGGCATGGAGTGGAGCTACCCCGACGACACAGCCGAGGCCGAGCGCAACGGCCAGATCTGGTCCGATGTCCACATCGAACATTCGTGGGGCTATTACAGCCGCAAACTCGCCACCCTCGAAACCCCACCCGGCGACAAACCGCAGGCACTCTACGGCCGAGCGTTATAAGGCGGTCCCGTTCTAGGGGAGCGCCAGCCGCCCACCGGAGAGGGCCGTTACGATTTTAGGAGAGAGGGGAACGCTCTAGCATAGGCCCTTTTTGCCTGGCCAAGCGGACAAATCCGCGACCGGAAAATCCGCGACCGGAATAAAATTTCACCTTCGACATGCCAATTTCCGCCGACGGGCCTTTTATGCTTGCCTAGCCAGGCGCGAGTAGCGCGACCCCTAATAAGCTGACCAGAATTCGTCCCATTTGCCCTTCCTCCTCAATGTTCCTGTGATTTGAAGACACTATACCCTGCGTGGATTAAAGGGGGTCTAAGACCTTGAAAATACGACGAAAATTTTATATAATCCACTGTCGGAAGGGGTTTTTACCTGTGTTACAAGCGACAACATTTTTTAAACTGGACTATGGTGAACAGGTCCGTGGGAGACGTGTTTGAGCCGGACGGGACGGTCAGGCGGCCGTCCGCTCCAACCTATTCCCCTGCCGCTGCAAGATCGGCCGGTTTGTCCTGGAAATAAGGCAGCAGTTCCTCGGCGATGGCGGCCATGTTGTCGCGAGTCATATTGGCCGGGAGGGTGCCGAACTGGGTCTTGGTCAGGGACGTGTTGAAGCCGGCGAGTTCCTGATACGCGGCCATTTTTTCGCGCACCGTGTTGGGCGACCCGATGATCACCACGCCGGTATTTATCAACTCGTCGACGGTTTTGATCTTACCGGTCACCTTGGCTTCCCGGATGCGCTTCAGGGACTGAATATTGGTGTAGCCCGGCGGCAGCAGGAACTCGACCGGCATCTTGAGGAACTTGTTGACCATGGATTCCAGATGGGGCTGCGCCTGTTTGCGGGCCTTCGCGTCGGTTTCGGCAATATAGATGGTGTTCGACCAGGCGAGCTGGTCGTTGGACGCCTGATAGCCGCATTTCTCCGCCTCGTCTCGGTACATCTGGAAGAAACGCGCCACCGTCGCGATGGGACTCAGGGTCTGGGCATAGGTGTATTTGTTCTTCGCCGCCCAAGCGATGGTGTCGCTTGAGCCTTGCGACGGCACCCAGATGGGCGGGTGGGGTGTCTGGTAGGGGCGCGGCCAGCAATTCACATAGTTAAACCGGTAATGCTTGCCCTCGTAGCGCGTCGGGCCGGGCTCGGTCCAAGCCTGGATGATCATGTCGTGGGCTTCGTGAAAACGCTCATGGGATTCGCTGGGGTTAACACCGGTCGCATGATATTCGGCGCCGATGCCGCGAACAAAGCCCGCGATGAACCGGCCGCGCGTCAGATTGTCCAGCATGGCGTATTCCTCGGCCACCATGAGCGGATTGTTGAGGAGCGGCAGCGCACGGCCGAGGATGGCCAATTTGGCCCGCTTGAGGGAGCGCGCCAGCGCACCGGCGAGGACACCGGGGATCGGCATCATGCCATAAGCCGACTGATGATGCTCATTCAGACACACACCGTCGAAGCCCAGTTCGTCGGCATATTCCATCTCATCCAGATAGCGATGATAAAGATCGGCGCCTTTGACCGGATCATAATGGCTGTTCGAAAACGTAACCCACGAAGACTCCACCTTATCGATGGCGTCGAGATCGACCGCCCCATAGGGCATCAGGTGAAAATTGAAAAATTGCATGCGCCGCAACTCCCAGAGACAGATGGCCGGCCAGAGACGCACCAATTGTGATCCACAGCAACGAAACTTGCAATATCGACCCGTTGACCGTGGTTCGCCGCAGTTGATACGGTCGCCCAACGCCACGACATCAAGTCCGGCGATTGAACAGGGATTGCAGGATTTCATGGTTTCAGCGCGACGAGACATATCCAACAGGATCGCCGACGAGCTCAGCGAATGCGGTATCGGTCTGGTGGCCAGCCTGCCCGATGACTGGGTGGCGGATCTGATCAAGGTCGTCGAGGCGGATGACAGGTTTATTCACGTTCCGGTCAATCGCGAAGAATCCGCAGTCGGTCTTTGCTCCGGCACGTTCTTTAGCAAGACCTATTCCGCGGCGGTGATGGGGGCATCCGGCATGCTGACCTGCATCTATGCCATCACCAAGATCAGCTACACTTACGAGATTCCGATGTTTTTCCTGGTATCCATGCGCGGCGCCATCGGCGATACGGCGAAATATCAGGTCTCCAACGGAATCTATTTCCTCGACATTCTCGACACCATCGATCTGCCCTACAAGATCATCGAAAGCAGCGATCAGCTATTGGAGATCCCGCGTGTCCACCGGCATTCAAAGGTCTATAGCCGGCCCAGCGCGATCATTCTGAGCCGCGAAGTGCTCCAGGGCGAGGCCTGATCATGATGCAGCTAAGAGACGCTTTCGAATACATGGTCAGCCGCTGGACCGATCAGCTGGTGGTCACGTCGGCGGGGCATAGTTCCGGCACCTGGTGGGATCTGACTCATGACCGGGACCGGGTGTTTTACCTGACGGCCTCCATGAGCCTGTCATCCATGTTCGCATCGGGCATTGCCGTCGGCAATCCGGGCGTCAATGTCTGGGCCATGAGCGGCGACGGCGCTTTTGTCATGAACCCGGGCATGCTCTTCGTCGAACGGCGCATGAATTTACCTAATTTGACCCATTTCCTGATTTCCAACCGATGTTACGGCTCGACTGAGGAAGTCGATATTTCGTTCAGCGATCATGCCGATTACGCCGCCCTGGCCAAGGCCGCCGGCATCGAACGATCATACGATTTTCACGAGCTCGACGATTTCAGGGACCGGTTCGACGAGGCGGTTCTGGCGCAAGGTCACAGCTTCGTTGTCCTGAATGTGGACCGCGTCGGCAAGGATGTGCGCACCGCCACCATGGACGGTCCCGAGGTGAAGTTCCGCTTCGGCCGGCATGTGGAAGACATAACCGGCCAGCAAATCTTCAACGTCCTGCCGTAGCGCCGCGAGATGACCGTAACCACCTGCATCCGCGCCGCCGATTGGGTGGTTCGCTGGAACGCCGATAAGAACCGCCATGAATATGTGCGGCAGGCCGATGTAGTGTTTCGCGGCAATGCCATAGAGTTTGTCGGCCGGCAGTTCACCGGCGAGGCAGACGCGGAGATCGACGGGTGCAGGCTCATGGTCATGCCTGGTCTGGTCAATATCCATAGCCATCCGACCAACCAGCCCATCACCCGCGCCGTCCGCGAGGAAATCGCCAGTCCCGCCCTGTATATGACGTCGCTCTATGACCGTACCGGATTATGGAAGACCAGTCAGGATGCGCTTTATTACGGCGCCATCGTCGCCTATGGCGAATTGCTGAAAAGCGGAGTGACGACAGCCGTCGATTATGCGGCCCGCGCGCCGGAAGGCTGGATCGATCTCATGGCGCAAAGCGGCCTGCGCATCGTCGCCGCGCCATCGTTCCGGGACGCATCCTGGTTGGTCCTCAACGAAAGCCGGGTCGAATACCACTGGGCGCCCGAAGCGGGAGAACGGCAATTTACTGAGGCCATGGCACTGATAGACGCCGCCATGGCACATCCGAGCGGCCGGCTGAGTGGCATGATCGCGCCGGGACAGGTCGACACCTGCCTGGCAGAAACCTTCAAAAAGGCCGTGGCGGTCGCAGAAAGGAAAAATCTCATCCTCCAAACACACGCCGGACAAACATTACCGGAATTTCATGAAATGACGCGGCGCACCGGCCGAACGCCGATCCAGTGGCTCGACCATATTGGCGCGCTGGGGCATCGATCCATTGTCGCCCACTGTATTTTTGTCGATGACCACAGCTGGACCCACTGGCACAGCCACGAGGATCTGGCGCTGCTCGCCCATAGTGGAACAACGGTAGCCCACTGTCCCGTCGTCTTTTCGCGCTATGGCCATATATTGGAGAGCTATGGGAAGTACCGGCGCACCGGAATCAATCTCGGCATCGGCACCGATACGTCACCCCACAATATGCTGGAAGAAATGCGCGAAGCAATTGTGCTGTCGCGCATCGCAGCTGGCAGGGTCGATGACGCGACTTCAGCCGATGTGTTCAACGCCGCGACCATCGGCGGCGCCAAGGCCCTGGGGCGAGACGACATCGGGCGTCTGGCGCCGGGCGCCAAGGCAGATTTGGTGCTGGTTGATCTCGATCATCCCCTGATGAAACCGGGTCGCGATCCCTTGCGAAACCTGATTTTCACCGCCACCGACCGGGCCGTGAAGAACGTCTATGTGGACGGCATATTGCGCGTAAAAGATGGCATCGTCCTCTCGATGAATTGCGACGGGGCCGCGGACAAGTTAGAGACCGAACAGAAGGCGTCGGAATTATCCGTCGCTACATTGGACACAAACAACCGGAATGGAATGGAAATCGCGCCGCCAGTCCTGCCCATGGCGGATTAAAGCGACAGCAACCCCTCACCCTCCCACGACGCAAGCGCATCGCGGGTCCCTTCCTCCGCCCTCGCGGGCTAGCCCGTGCACACATTTTCTTCGTGGTTGTGTGGCTTTTATTGGGGAAGGTTTTCGAAGAGAATTCTCCGTCATTTGGGATTGGTTTTTCGGGGGGTGAAGATGGTTTCGTTCATGGATCTGTTTGTCGGCCGATTTGGGGACGAACGTCGGGCAAAAGGGGGGCTTCTGGCCGGGCGACTTGTGGAACAGCAAAGCCCTATCGTGCACCGTCTGGGGCGACCGAGCCGGGAGGGTCGCGTTCGGAAGGTTTCCTGCCAACCGGTCTGTGATGCCGGAAGAGATTTTCGCGGCGGCGCCAAGGCAGCGCTTGCCGACGCCCAGCAGGTGCCCCTGGTCGCCGATCGCAAGAGTAACTTCTATGAGGGATGGGTGGGCCTGCCGGATGCAGAATTTGCGCTGCTCACGCGGGCCAGCCGTGACCGCAAGCTTGTCGGCGCTTGCTCTGGTAGCGCGCACCTGTTCTCGGTGGCGGCGGACTGGCCCGAGGTGGACCGTAGGGTGCTCGACTTGCCGCCGCCCAAAGCCCGTGCCGGGCGGCGCGCCAGGCTGGCGCCTAAA
>Ga0315338_1003292_pt1 | contig 14344 bp, 14 predicted proteins | sample ASW8metaG_FD_204518 | JGI IMG/M metagenome (GOLD analysis project Ga0315338, IMG submission 204518) | Ammonia-oxidizing marine archaeal communities from Monterey Bay, California, United States - ASW #8 | ecosystem: Environmental > Aquatic > Marine > Coastal | place: USA: California | collected... | reverse complement strand
CGATCCAAAACCAGAAAACAAATTCTGGTCTATTCACTAATTTTATTTTTAGCTGGCCTTTCACCAGTTCCACTTGGATTTGGCGGGCTGATCTATCTTATCGCCAGCGCTGCGATTGGTGCCTGGTTTGTTTATTTGAGTGTTGCGGTGCTGCGTGAAACCGACGAGCAGCGCGAGCCGCATGCACGTCGCTTATTTGGTGTTTCAATTCTTTATTTATTTGCCCTCTTTGCAGCACTGATCTTCGAACATGTTTTAGGCATTGGTCCGGTGGGGGCGCTAATTATAGAATGAGCAGAGAAGAACCAAGTAAACACATTGCGATCGCCGAACGTGCCAGGCGTGATCGTAATATTGCACTTGGATTGGTGCTCACCGGTTTTGCAGTGCTCTTTTTCGTAATGACCATAGTGCGTTTGGGTGGACAGACGGGGCCATAGAACGTGGCGCTTCAACCTTGAGCTATAGGTAAGATGCAATGGTCCGCAAAACTACAAAAAAAAACATATGAAAAAGAATGCTGCAAAAAAGGCTGGCGCTACGAAAGGGGCAAATGCAAAAAGCACCGCACCAGCAAAGAAACCTGCGAGCAAAAAAATAGTAAAGACCAAAAAAACTGCCAAGCTCGTTTCCAAGCCGAAAGCCTCGCCAAAAGGGACGCCTAAATCTACTGAAAAGAAAATTACTGGAAAAAAGGCAACCGGCCAGAAGCCTGCCGAGAACCACGTCAAACAACAGAACAAAGTCCAACATGACTACCATCTAGTTGATCCGAGCCCTTGGCCAATCGTTGGAGCAACAGGGGCGTTTTTCACTCTCGTCGGCGCCGTCTTCTGGATGTATGAAGATTACGATTTTTATGGGCTGGGTCTTGGTGGTAATCCGGCTGCGTTTTTCGGCGGGCTTGCGCTCGTGCTCTATACGATGGCGGGCTGGTGGCGTGATATCGTCAGAGAGGCAGCGGGCCAAACCCATCACACACCAGTTGTAAAACTTAGTTTTCGATACGCGATGCTTCTCTTCATCATAATAGAAGTAATGTTCTTTACTGCTTGGTGCTGGGCCTATTTGGTCTCTTTACAATCCACCACAGATGCTTCTTTAGGCTCCTGGCCGCTTGAAGGACTTGTGACCTTCAATTCCTGGCTCCTACCTTTATTTAACACGCTGCTTCTCCTGATTTCAGTCACAACAATTATCTGGGCTGGCTATGCGATCCGGATGGATGAACGAAAGGATGCTGTCAGAGGTCTGGCTCTTAGTATTGTCCTCGGCCTGTGCTTCATTGGCTTACAAATATATCAATATGCTCACGCAGCGATTGCTTTTGGTATCAACGGCTCGCCACTTGTTTCGCTAGCTACCACAGGCACTCTGCAAAGCGATCTAGCCTCCAGACTTGGTAATCTCGACGCAAATTTTGGCTCGATATTTTTTATGGTGACGTTTATTCACGGACTGCACGTTGTTGTTGGAGTGATTTTTCTGACGGTGTGCCTGTTTCGCGTTATGCTAGGTCACTTCACCCCTCAAAGTTATTTTGGATTTGAGGCTGCTGCTTGGTACTGGTATTTCGTCAACGTCGTTTGGCTGTTTATTTTCGCTACCATCTATGTGTGGGGTGCTGGGGGTCTTAGTGCAGTCGCCAATTCGAGTTGATCTGTTTGTGATCGTCCGGCTCCTCTGGCAGTCTATCTGATCTATAGCCGTCCAGTCAGTTGGTTTGAATTCAAGCAAAACGGTCAGGATATTCATGCGTTATTTGAGCACTAGGGGTGGGGCGAGGGCAGAGTTCACCGATGTTTTGTTGGGTGGGCTTGCGTCTGATGGCGGATTATTTTTGCCGGAAACTTGGCCACAATTTTTGGAAGATGACATTCGCGCTTTTTCGGGCTGCCCTTATGCCGAAATTGCCTATCAGCTTATATGTCCATTTATCGGTGACATTTTTACCAAGTCCGAATTCCGTGCCGATGTCTTGAGCGCCTATAGAAGCTTTTCGCATCCAGAAATTGTTCCGCTTAAAAAAATATCATCGGACAAATATTTGCTAGAATTGTTTCACGGCCCCACGCTCGCGTTCAAAGATGTCGCGTTACAACTTCTTGGCCATTTGTTTGCGCGGGGACTGGATAAGCAAGCGCGGCGGGCGACAGTCATTGTTGCGACTTCTGGGGATACCGGATCAGCTGCGATCGGGGCGCTCAAGGGGCAACCAAATGTCAATGTTGTCGTTTTACATCCTCAGGGCAAGGTGTCGGACGTTCAACGCCGTCAAATGACGACCGTGCTGGATTCAAATGTGTACAACATCGCATTGGAGGGCAGCTTTGATGACACTCAGTCGATTGTGAAAGCGCTCTTCGTTGATGACACTTTTGTATCACGCTTTGGTTTGACTGCGGTAAATTCAATTAATTTTGCGCGTATCATGGCGCAATGTGTTTATTATTTTACTGCGTCTGTTGCGCTTGGTCACCCGCGTAATATTAGTTTCGTGGTTCCGACGGGAAATTTTGGAGATGTATTTTCCGGCGAGGTTGCCGCGCGTATGGGTCTACCCGTCGATAAGCTTGTTGTTGCGACAAATGCAAACGATATTCTGGCGCGTGCTTTAAGAACCGGCGTTTATAGTTCTGGCTCTGTCCAGTCAACATTGAGTCCATCTATGGACATTCAAGTCGCGAGCAATTTTGAACGTGCGTTGTATGAGGCTTCGGGGCGAGATGCTGTTTGGGTGATGGAAGCGATGAATGAGTTTTCCAATATACGTCGCCTTGACATATCTTCGGATGTGCTTAGCCATTTGTCTGAGCGCTATGTTGCCGGTTCGGCAAATGACGACGAAACCCTGGCAATGATGTCCCAGGTTTATCGAGAAAATCAACTTATCATAGACCCTCACACCGCGGTGGGAATGGCGGTTGCCGATAAGCTTGAATTGCCATCCGGTAGTCCGCTGGTATTTCTTGCGACGGCCCACCCTGCGAAGTTTCCCGATGCGGTGTTACGTGCGACCGGGGTACACCCTGAATTGCCGTCTCAGCTGGGTGATCTGTTGACGCGTGAGGAGCGCTGTAAGCAATTGCCAAACTCGATACATGCTGTGCGTGATTTCATCGCTGGGATTTCGAGCACGTCATGAGCATTGAGATTACAAAACTCGAGAACGGCTTGACGGTCGCGACGGCCTCAATGCCTCATTTGGAAAGTACTGCCCTGGGCGTTTGGGTCAATTGCGGTGCACGTAATGAAAGTAAATCCAAGATGGGTCTTTCTCATATGCTCGAGCACATGGCTTTCAAGGGTACTAAGCGCCGTTCCGCAAAGGATATTGTGGTTGAAATTGAGGCAGTGGGCGGTGATCTCAATGCCTATACGGCTCGTGAGCAAACAGCCTTTCACGCTCGTGTTTTGCACGAAAATGTTGCACTTGCGCTTGATCTTCTGGCCGATATTTTGATTAATCCAACCTTCGTGAACAATGAATTAGAGCGCGAGCGCCGCGTTATTATTCAAGAAATTAGTCAAGTCCGCGATACACCCGATGATTTGGTATTTGAGCACCTACAGGCTGCTTGCTATCCGGATCAGCCTATGGGTTGGTCGATATTGGGTACAGAACAAACTGTTTTAGGATTTTCTGAAAAAGATCTCCGCAGTTATATGGCGACTAATTATGGTGCGTCGAATATGCTGTTAATCGGCTCGGGTGCGATAGAGCATGAACAACTTGTTGCCTATGGAAAACAGTTGTTTTCAGACTTACCGAGAGGTCGCCCACTTTTGCCCCAGGAAGGGCGCTATCGTGGTGGAGAGCTTCGTGAATTAAGTGCGCATGAGCAAGCACATTTGGCTTTCGCGTTTCCCGGTGTTGCGACGACCGACGAAGATCTCTTCGTGGCGCAAGTTTATGCTACGGCGCTAGGGGGCGGAATGTCTTCGCGCCTCTTTCAAGAAGCAAGGGAGAAGCGTGGCCTTTGTTATTCGATTTATGCTTTTGCTCAAGCCCACCGCGATACAGGAATTATTGGTATTTACGCGGGAACACGCGAAGAAAAGGCGGGAGAAATTGCTCCTATTATTGCTGGTGAGATGGAGGCACTGGCTGAGAGGGCAAGTGATGAGGAAGTCGTACGTGCGCGAGCGCAAATTAAGTCTGGGTTATTGATGGGTCTAGAGAGTCCACATGCAAGGTGCGAACTAATTGCAGGGCATCTCTATTCTTTTGGTCGGGTGCTTGGCGTTGGTGAGCTTACCGAGCGCTTGGACGCGGTGGACACTGAATCGTTGCGGCGGTTTGCAGAAAAAATATGTGCGCGTGGCGAACCGTCATTGGCTGCTGTCGGCCCGGCGGGTCATCTTGAAACGCAACAGCGTTTTGCTGCTCGTTTTGGCCACGAAGTTTCTTCGCGCGGTGCTGCATAGGAGGTACTGCAAATGTTTCGGCGTGGGATAATTTTCCCCGGTGGGCAGGAACCAGTGCTGAAGGGAAATGAAGTCCATCTTCGCTACCCGCAATATATTGATTTTTTACAATGGTCTAAGCTGCGTAACGCGAGTAAGGATTTTCTTTCGCCCTGGGAGCCGACATGGGCGCCCGATGAACTTACGCGCGCGGGCTACCGCCGTCGATTGCGCCGTTATGGTTCTGAAATTCGTAATGATTTGGCCTACCCATTTTTTGTCTTTCGTAACACCGACAATGTGTTGGTAGGTGGCTGTACGCTTTCCAACGTGCGACGTGGTGTTTGCCATTCGGCTAGTCTTGGTTACTGGATGGGCGAGCCTCATACACGCCAGGGCTATGCCTTTGAAGCGGTCAACCTGATTGTCCCCTTTGTATTCAAGACTCTAGGACTGCATCGTCTGGAGGCAGCCTGTATTCCAGACAATAAGGCCTCAAGCGGCCTATTGCACAAATTGGGTTTTTATGAGGAAGGGTGTGCGCGAGGCTATCTCCAAATCGGTGGCGAATGGCGTGATCATATTCTCTTTGCTTTGCTGAAAGACGACTGGACTGTAGGATAATTGAAAGACAAACCCACACCCCAAGGTCCCGTGTTAAAAGGTCTATTCCTGTTTCCGTCTATTGTACGCTTGGTTGTCAAAGGGTCCGCCGCAGGGCTTTTGGTGCTGGTTCTAGCGGCGTCTTCTTTTGCCCAAAATATACTGAGAGAAAATAGCACTTTTCAGCCGGATTCTCAGGTAGATGCTAACGTACCCGAAACTATTTTTTCGCAACAAGCAACCGCTGCTGATGGTGCTGAACAAGTTCCCAATGGTGGTGAAGGGGCTTTTGAATTTGTTGCAGATACCGCGTCCAGCGCAGCCGTTATAGATTTGAGCCCAGCACTTACTGACACGCGCGTAATTGTCCCCCCCGAGCCCGGCGCTGCATGGTTCACCGTTTACATTAAAAATACAGGTGACATGCCCGGTACACGAGTCTTGCAAGCCATAGACCCGCCAGTTGCAGGTGTGGGATTAAGACTGCCTGTAAGGCGCCTAACGCTTTTAGAGGTGGCCGGATCTGATGCAGCCATGATTATTGAACGCGCCGAGGCTTTCGGCTCCAATGTATTTAGAATAATTGTGCCGCCCATGCATACAAGTGTACTTGCTTTTCATTTTGACGGCGTCGGCCCGGCGCCGACACTTCTGGCATGGACCGAGTCGGCACTCATTGCACACAATCGCCAAGTTTCCCTTTTGGTAGGGATGATTGGTGGTCTCTTTGTTGCGGCAATGGCATTTGCAGGGGGGGCCACAGCGTTTGGCGGGCGACCATTCGTAAAATGGAGTGCTCTTTTTTTAGCAGCGTTGCTATCTGCATTTCTGACAGCATCGCAGGTCTTTGATGATAGCTGGCTTACCTATTTCAGTGGGCCATATGGGTTGTTTGCTCTTGCATTATCGCTTGCGATTGTTGCTGGCGGTCGTCTTATTAATCATGTCGCTTCATTTGAGGCATTTTGGCCCTCGGCGCGCTACTGGGCGGATGGTCTGGCGATAGTGGTGGTCATGCTTGGGCTTGCTGCTTGGTTAGGCATGCCTGGCGCTGGGTTGTTAGTGCGTATTCTAACTGTTATCGGCTCAGCCGCTGCAGCATGTTACCTCATCCATTGTGGCCATCTCGGTGTTGCCGGTGCCAGGCGCGTAGCGCCCGCAGCAGTGCTTTTTGCCTTGGTCACCGCTGTAGCAGCGTTTCGTGTGACTGGTTTAATGGGTGCAAGTGTGATGGCTGATTCAGTTATCGCAGGCTTTTCTGCGGTGGGCGCAATTCTCATTGCGCTCAGCTGCACAGTTGGGTCCGTGGATCCAACCGCCGCGCAGCTCCAAGCCATGCGCAGAGCACATCTTAAAGATGATATTTAAGCAACAACAACAGAGACTTGTTTCCGTTAGAACTAAGCGCGACCGGTATTAGCGCTCAAACCTGTTGAATCGATTCCTAAACACTGGAGCGCCGCGCGCCATTTTGTTTTGGGTTCCGTATTGAATATCAACGACGGGCTAGCATTGCAGTGGAGCCAGCCATTGTCTTGAAACTCGGTCTCGAGTTGTCCGGGCCCCCAACCCGCATATCCTAGGGCAAGAATTGCCTGTTTTGGACCGCACCCCTCGGCGAGCGCACGCAAAATGTCGACCGTGGCGGTTAGGGATATTTGATCAGAGACAGGTAATGTTGCGTCTGTGCTTTTATAATCATTGCTGTGCAGGACAAAACCGCGACTATTCTCCACTGGGCCGCCAAATAGGATTGGAAAGTCACCGCGTCTTGACTTCAGTTCAATCTCAAGCTGGTCCATCAAATTTGAAAAGGACAGACCGGGGATAGGCTTATTAATAACAATGCCCATGGCTCCGCTAGCTGAATGTGCACAAATATAGATGACCGTTTGTTGAAAGCGATCATCAGGCATCCCAGGCAACGCGATCAATATTTTGCCCTCGAGAAAGCCTTCGTTTTCAGTTGCGCCTTTGTCATGCTGTGTTGCCATGCTGAAAAATAGACCCGCTAAGCCTAACCTGGCAAACAAGGAGGGCGCTGCCACCACAAAGCGTCTTTATTTCTGGGGTTTTCAGCGTGGAGTGTAGCAGTAATGTCTCTCACCATATGGCCTCAATAAGGAGGAAAAGATGATTAAAGTAGGAGACAAAGTTCCAGCCATAATGATTCGCGTAGTAAACGCAGATGGTCCAAAATTAGTTTCAACGACAGATTATTTTGCTGGCAAAAAAATTGTCTTGTTTGGTCTTCCTGGGGCTTTTACGTCGACTTGTTCTGCTCGGCATCTTCCTAGCTTCGCTGACAATATCAAGGCTTTTCGAGATAAGGGGGTCGATATCATTGCTTGCATATCGGTCAATGACGCCGCTGTCATGAAGGCTTGGAGTGAACACAGCGGCACTGCAGGGAAGGTTGCTATGCTTTCCGATGGAAATGGAGAGTTTGTGCGCGGTACTAGAACTGAAATCGACCTGAGTAAAAACGGTATGGGATTGCGCAGCCGCCGTTACTCAATGCTCATAGATGACGGTATTGTGAAACTTTTCAATGTAGAGGAGCCTGGCGCGTTCGGAATCTCTAGCGGAGATCATCTTCTAAAACAAATTTGAGGTTGTGCGCGTTAGGAAATTGCGCCACGGGCGAGTGCGTCGGCCCGCTCGTTGCCGGCATCACCCGAATGGCCCGCCACCCACTGCCAGTCAATCTCATGCCGTGATGACGCTTCATCGAGTGCGCGCCATAGGTCTTCGTTCTTTACGGGCTTCTTATTTGAGGTTTTCCATCCATTAGCCTTCCAACGCGGTAGCCATTTTGTCAGGCCATCCATGACGTAACGCGAGTCCGTATAAAGTACGACTAAACTTTTGGACGTCAGGGCGTTGAGTCCTTCGATTGCTGCCTTCAGTTCCATTCGGTTGTTTGTGGTTGGATTTTCACCACCCGAAAGTTCCCTTTGATTTCCATCACAAATAAGTATTGCAGCCCACCCGCCAGGGCCCGGATTTCCGCTACAAGCACCGTCGGTGTAAATGATAAAATTTGCGCGAACCACGATTAAATCCCGTAAGCTTCCGGACCGGCTGCGCTCTGATGAAAGCGAAGGCGGCGGACGAACTCATTTGGATTTTTGGGCTTCACAAAAGCGTCTGGAGAATCATTTAGCCAGTCGTAAAGCCGGGTGAGAAGAAACCGCAAAGCTGCTCCTCGGCACAGAATAGGCAAAGCCTCACGTTCGGACTGTTCAAGTACACGGACTGAATCATATCCCGAGATTAGCGCTTGCCCCTTCGTGACGTTATAGGAGCCGTCGGCTTCAAAACACCAAGCGTTTAGCGCAACTGCTAAATCATAGGAAAATGCATCAGTGCATGCGAAATAGAAATCAATGATACCAGAAATTTTATTTTTAACGAAGAGAACATTGTCTGGAAAGAAATCAGCATGGATGATCCCAGAAGGGAGAGATGAAGGCCAATTCATGCTCAAGAAATCAAGCTCAGCCTCGACGAGCTTTGTGACTCCATCCACCACATCATTACCTTCCGCCATGATTTCAGCAGCGATGGCTTTCCAGCTGGAAAGTCCGAGTGCATTTTCACGGTGTTGTGAAATTTTTTTGCCTTTCACGTGTAGGTTCGCTAATGCGCTGCCGGCAAGCAAGCAATGTTCTGTACTTGGCCTGCAAAGTGAAACTCCATCAAGAAAAGTAAGTATGGCGGCTGAATGATCCTTCAGGCTTGCCGTGGTGCTACCATTCTTAGCATGAACAGGAGTCGGGCATGGAATTCCCAAGGCTGCGAGATGTTCCATAAGGTCCAAGAAGAATGGTAGCTCGTCTGTTTTTATCCGTTTTTCGTACAAGGTAAGTATAAAAGTTGCCTTTTCGGTCTGTAGAAAATAGTTAGAATTCGAAACGCCCTCCGCAATTCCCTTGAACACACGGGGCGTGCCGACATCGTAACTCTTGAGAAAGTTTTCAAGTTCTTCGAAGGAAACTTCTGTGTAGACGGCCATAGCCTTAGCTCGCCAACGCTCGAGGCAGCTTAAATTCGATATTTTCAGTCGTCACACGCAACTCATGTACGGTTAATTCATAGCGTTCTTTGAATGCATCAATTACCCCACAAACTAAGGATTCCGGTGCCGATGCACCGGCAGACAGACCAACGGTAGTTACACCGTCAAGTGCCATCCAGTCGATGCTTTCAGCACTTTCAATAAGGCGCGCGCTTCTAGCGCCGGCTTTGCGGGCAACTTCCACAAGGCGCTGCGAGTTAGATGAATTTGTTGAGCCAATAACAAACACCGCTTCAGCCTGAGGTGCGATTTCTTTGATTGCCTCTTGCCGATTGGTCGTTGCATAGCAAATATCTTCTTTGTGCGGTCCTACGATGTCAGGAAATCTACGCCGAAGGACGGCGATGATTTTAGCTGTATCGTCAATGGAAAGTGTCGTCTGTGTGATATAAGCAAGGTTCGTGGCCTCCAGTGGCATGAAAGTTTCCGCATGTTGAGCATTCTCTATCAAAGTAACTGAACCTTCAGGAAGTTGGCCCATTGTTCCAATCACTTCGGGGTGGCCGGCATGTCCAATCAACAGTATTTTTCTGTCTGCACGATGATGTCGCTCGGCTTCGACGTGTACTTTCGACACCAAGGGGCAGGTTGCATCAAGATAAAACAAATTACGTCGTTGTGCCTCCGCGGGGACGGTTTTGGGTACGCCATGGGCAGAAAATATAATGCGGGCATCCAGCGGTGCTTCCGACAGCTCTTCAATAAATATTGCACCTAGCTGTTCAAGGCGCTCTACTACGGTCCGATTGTGCACGATCTCATGGCGGACATAGATGGGCGCGCCGAATTTTTCGATGGCAAGCTCAACAATACGGATCGCACGGTCCACGCCGGCACAAAACCCGCGTGGCGCCGCCAACAGCAGCGTCATAGGGGGGGGATTTACCGTCTGGTTCATTGTTTAGGCATTTGTAGGGTTTACGCGGCTTTCCTTCCGCCGGTCTCTTAGCTAAATTCATTCTCATATCGTACCCTGTGACAAGTCCAGGGCTGCGTTAGAATTGTCAAGCTATACCAGTCCGATGGCGGAGGCCGCCAAGGGCTAAAATATAGGAATCCCAATGCGCCGGCCAATATTTCTTGCCTCTTTGCTGTTTCTTATGCCTTTAGCGGCGTGCAGCACACCCGATCTCAATCAAATTACACAAACCTGCCCTGGGCTCGCAATTCTGGCGCAAGCGGCAGAAGTCACAAAAACACGTCTCGGTGGAGTTACGCGCGATGACGTCATCTTTTCCGCGGAGATGTTACCAGCAATGATGGCGTGCGATTATGCATTCGGCGATTCGGATGTGACGGTAGATTTGCGCGTTCCCATTATTGTAAGACGCGGTCCGGCAGCCAGCGAACCTCAATCTCTGAATTATTTTATCGCGGTCATTGATCCAAACGGTACTATGGTCTCGAAACGAATCTTCGCACGAAACATTCTCGCAGATGATGTTCCGGTTGGTACTGTCACTGAATTTATCAACGGGACGACAATTGGACTGGCGCAAAATCGACAACCGTTCGAATATCAAGTCCTTCTCGGTTTTCAGCTCTCGGCTGATGAATATGTCCGTAATCAGGCCGATCCGCTTTTTCGCTCATGCATTCGCTGCTCGCTGAACTGAGCGTAAGCGCTTCAGCGGCGTTCGCTGAAGAAGGGCTTGCGCCTGAACTCGGTGTGGTTCAACTGTCAGACCGCCCCGATTTGGCACAATTTCAGTGTAATGGTGCGCTTGCGGCGGCGAAGGCCGTGAAAGCAAATCCGCGGGTGATTGCCGAAAAAATTGCAGGCAGGCTCAAAGAATTACCTATCTTCTCAGAGGTCTCGATCGGCGGTCCGGGTTTTATCAATCTCAAAGTTAAAGATTCATTTCTCGAATTGAAACTGCATGCACTTGCAGAAGATCCGGCTTCCGCGCTTCCAAGCAGCGGCAAAGGCAAGCGTGCCGTTTTTGATTTCGGCGGCCCTAATGTTGCCAAGCCAATGCATGTTGGGCATTTACGATCAGCGATTATCGGCGATTGTTTGCAGCATCTTTTTCGCGCTCTCGGCTGGGATACAGTCAGTGATGTTCATCTCGGCGATTGGGGCTTGCAAATGGGTCAGCTCATTACTGAGCTGGCCATGCGCCATCCAGATCTCCCTTATTTTGTCGATGAGGATCTCTCTCCTTATCCTGAACAATCGCCTGTCACGATGGAAAATCTGGAGGAGTTGTATCCAACTGCCGCTGCAGCCTGTAAGGCAGATCCTACTCGGCTAGAAGCAGCAAGGTTGGCGACTGCTCAACTGCAAGCTGGGCGTCCGGGGTACCGAGCGCTCTGGCAGCATTTTTTCAACGTGTCTCAAGCTGGACTACGCCGGGAATTTTCCAGCCTGGGTGTTAATTTTGATCTATGGAAGGGGGAGTCTGATGCGGCTCCTCTTATTCCCCAAATGGTTGAGAATCTAAAGGCCGCAGAGCTTGCCGTACCTAGCGAGGGCGCGCTGGTAGTTCACGTTGCGAAGGAAAGCGATACGAAAGACGTTCCCCCACTGCTTTTGTTTAAGTCGGATGGTGCAGTTCTATATGGAACAACGGATCTTGCGACCATTGTGGACCGGAAGCAAAATCTTAGCCCTGATCTTGTGCTCTATGTTGTCGATCAACGCCAGCATGCGCATTTTGAACAAGTTTTTCGGGCAGCAAAGAAAGCAGGATTGGCCGGTGACGTCGAACTTGAACATATCGGCTATGGAACGGTGAACGGCAAGGACGGCAAGCCCTTTAAGACGCGCGCTGGCGGCGTGATGAAGCTTCAAGAACTCATCGTGATGGCAACGAAGGAGGCGGAAAAGAAGCTTGCCGAGCAGGGGTTGGCGGCAGATTACCCTAAGGAAGAACGGAACAATATTGCAAAGGCCGTTGGCATCGGGGCTATTAAATTTGCTGATCTCTCTAACAACCGCGTTTCAAGCTACGTCTTTGACTTGGAACGCTTCACGCGATTTGAAGGTAAAACGGGCCCCTACCTGCAATATGCGGCCGTACGGGTGCAGTCGATCCTCAGGCGGGCTCAAGAAGAAGGTTATGAAATTGGTGTTCCCGTCATTCGTTCAGAGGAAGAGCGTCGTTTGGCGCTGCGCCTCTTATCGTTGCCGGAGGCGCTAAAAGCAGCAGAGGATAAGCGCGCGCCAAATTACCTTTGCGATTACGTCTTTACGTTGGCGCAAGATTTCAGCCGCTTTTACACCGAACACCACATCTTGAGTGAAACCGATACGAAACTTCAAGCGGGGCGTCTTGGCATTTCTACAATGACTCTTGCTGCCATTAAGCAGGTCTTAGACATTCTTGGTATAGTTGTTCCGGGTAGAATGTAAATTTCCTTCACTAAATGCAGGGAGGTGTGGGCATGTGTGACTTCAGATTGACACCCCCATCACGCCCCCTATCATCAGACTGACTCAGAATCTCGCCGTGAGGCGCGCTTGCTGGGGTTCGTCAATGAACACCCTGCGGGAGAGGCCGGTCATCCGGCGCCGAAGGAGCAACCGCCCCGGAAACTCTCAGGCAAAAGGACCGCAGGGGGAATGACAGTCTGGAAAGTAAGCCGTTGCAAATATTGGGCGGTTTCACCGAAGGGGTAAGCTCGTTTAGTCCGCGATACATCTTATTGCTGGGCTGTTCGGGTCAAATCTCTCAGGTCAATGACAGACGGGGTGCGAGCAGGAGATTGCATGGCTCGCGACCGTAAACGTTTGTCGAGTTGGACCGGACTGTATGAACCCCAACGAAACAGAAGCCTTGCGCCTGACGCCGCTTTATAAGCTCCATTTAGAACTCGGTGGTAAAATGGTGCCGTTCGCTGGCTATGAAATGCCAGTGCAATATCCGTCGGGCATTCTCAAAGAACATTTGCACACCCGCGCGCAAGCTGGGCTGTTTGATGTGTCCCATATGGGTCAGCGTTTTCTCGTTGGGGCGGACGATTCTATGATTGCCGCCGCACTTGAGATGGTGACACCCGGCGATTTTAAGTCGCTCGGAAAGGGGCGTATTCGTTATTCGCTTTTGTTAAACAAACAAGGCGGGATCTTAGATGATTTTATGGCGACGTGTTTGGCAAAAGAAGGCAGAAAGGGAAGATTTTTTCTTGTTCTCAATGCAGAGCGTAAAGCGGTGGACGACGCTTTTTTGCGCGAACGCTTGCCGGAGGGTGTAACGCTTGAGAGTGCCGATAAGCGCGCGCTTCTTGCCTTGCAGGGCCCAGCTGCGGAGAGTGTTCTGTCCAGGCACTGCAATGTGGCAGCGGGACTATCGTTCATGTCTGCATGTACTGCAGATGTGGACGGTGCTCCTTGCCTCATCTCGCGCTCCGGCTACACCGGAGAAGACGGGTTTGAGATTTCGGTACATAGTTCCGAAGCCGAGCGTGTAGCTCGGTTATTGCTTGGTGAGAAGGAAGTGCTTCCGATTGGGCTGGGAGCACGAGATTCTCTTCGCCTTGAGGCGGGGCTTTGCCTTTACGGCCATGATATTAATGAGAAAACATCGCCGATTGAGGCTGGTTTGCACTGGGTTATCGGTAAGAGACGGCAAATTGAACGTGATTTTCCTGCGGCTGAGCTGATCATGAAGGAATTGCTTTCAGGGCCGTGTCGTAAGCGGGTTGGAATTCGACCAGAAGGCAAAGCCCCGGCGCGCGAGGGCACGGAGATTTTGTCAGTGGATGGCGCGCTTATAGGGCAGATCACAAGCGGTGGTTTTGGGCCCAGCGCGGGCGCGCCGGTCTCAATGGGCTATGTGGATTCGGCATTTGCGGAAGACGGCAATTTATTGGTCCTCATGGTGCGCGGAACGCCGCGGCCGGCACGAATTGTTCAAATGCCTTTTGTTCCACACCGCTACAAAAGAAATACGATGGAGTAAGGAATGAGCAAGATTCGATTTACTGAACAACATGAGTGGATACGCGTCGGTGACGGCATTGGTACGGTTGGGATTACCAAATTTGCCGCCGAACAGCTTGGTGATGTGGTTTATGTTGAGCTGCCCAAAGCAGGTAGGGAGTTGGCCGCCGGTGGTGAGGCTGCAGTCGTTGAGAGCGTGAAGGCCGCAAGTGAAATATACGCACCTGTTGCTGGCAAGGTCATGGAAGGTAATCAAGCAATTACCGATGAGCCAGCCAAAGTGAACGCTGATCCAGAGGGTACGGGTTGGTTCTTTCGCATGAAGATCATTGACGCGGATGCGCTCGATAAGCTCATGACAACTGATC
>Ga0315338_1003291_pt1 | contig 14347 bp, 9 predicted proteins | sample ASW8metaG_FD_204518 | JGI IMG/M metagenome (GOLD analysis project Ga0315338, IMG submission 204518) | Ammonia-oxidizing marine archaeal communities from Monterey Bay, California, United States - ASW #8 | ecosystem: Environmental > Aquatic > Marine > Coastal | place: USA: California | collected... | reverse complement strand
CAGCACGCGAGTCACAAACGGCAATACTATGCATTCGTTCTGGATATCGTAGTGCGAGGCTCTGGGCTGTCATTCCTCCCAGTGAGAGCCCAATAAAATGGGATTTTTCAATTCCCAACGCATTCCACAACCCGAGGACATCACTGGCCAACATATCTAAAGTATAGGCGCCCGATATTGGCTCACTTTTTCCGTGACCCCGTGTATCGTATCGGAGAATACGGTAATTATCCTTGAAGTGGTTAACCTGAGGGTCCCACATTGTGAGGTCAGCAGCTAGAGAATTACTGAAGGTCATCCACGGTGCGCCTTCAGGGCCATCTACCTCGTAGTTCAAGGAAACATTATTTGCCGTAATATTCATTTTAATTATCCCCTATCTGTTTTTAAAGTCGTCCACCTAGCGGAGGGGTCCCCAGTCTATCTCGTGGCGTACCGAGTATTTTTTCAATGCCTAGGGCCAGAGAGATGAGGTCTTCCTCTCGATTTGGAAGGGTGATGAGCTGCAAACCTACCGGCATTCCAGATTTATCAAGTCCCGCGGGAATAGTGATTGCACATACGCCGAGTACATTTCCGGGCATGGTGTTACTAAGTGCTAAGAGATTGTTCTTTTTATAGGCCTCTGGCTCAACTAGGTCCTTAATCTTCGGTGGGGTGATGGGAACAGTAGGTACAGCTAAGGCATCTACGGTTTCCAACTTAGCATGGACAGATTGAGAAAGTTTAGAGATCTTAAAAAGAGCAGAAAAATAATCCAGGGTTTTCGCTTCCTTGGCGACTTCCATGCGCGAGAGTACGTTTTGATCTAAACTGTCTATCCAATCTGGCAAGCAAGTTTGAAGGAACGAATACCCTTCAGATGCAACAATGGTGCCTTCTCCCCAAACCTGAACGGAAGTGCCTGCCTCGGGTATCTTGATGGTAGAGGTTTTAGCTCCGGCATTTTTCAGCTCTGCTATTGCGTTCTCAACCGTTTCCCCCACGTCGTCGGTGCATCTATCCCAAAAGTAATCTTTCGTTATTCCTAATTTAATTCCGCTCACATCTCGTGTTTCTATAGCAGATGAAACGGACGCCTTAGCTGCAGGGTCAATGGCATTGAAACCAAAGGAGATATCAGTTACCGATTTCGCTAAAATACCCGGTGTATCAAAACTTGTGCTTAAAATTGTTATAAGGTCTGTCGACCACCGCCCCTTTGTGGTTTTTAATCCGACATTTCCCGTCATTGAAGCTGGTACACGAACTGATCCACCTGTATCAGTTCCAAAGGCGATTGAGGCGGAACCTTCCCAAAGACTAACTCCGGCACCACTGCTAGATCCTCCTGGTGCCCGATGATTTTGGTCATCCCAGGGATTACGAGGGGCATCCCAATGGGCATTTGTACCAATACCACCAAAGGCGAATTCTACGGTGTGAGTTTTGCCGGGGATTACGGCCAGCTGCTGCCGGACTTTATTCAGGACTGGTCCATTCTTCTCCCATTCAGGGGGTAGTCGTTTGGGGGAGCCTGCATATATTGGGAACCCCTCTGCACCATAAATATCCTTGACGGAAAATAGTATTCCCTGAGCCAGACCTAAATCCTTATTTGTCGCAAAGGCAGCATCGGAGGCATCCGCCTGGCGCCGCGCATACTCCGAATCCCAGGTTTTGTAGGCCCCTAGTTGTAAGTCCCACTTATCGTGCCGGGCGATCCCTTCTTCAGTCAGATCGCGTGCTGTTAGTACCCCTTTTCTGAGCGCTTGTGCGATCTCAGGAAGGGGGCGGTCAATCCACTCAGGCATAACACTCCACCATAACTGCGCCTATCAGTTTTGGTAATGAAAGGCTAAAAAAATTGCAAAAAAGATTAAAAAGAGTTTAGAACCGAGATTATTACCAAACAAGTACTCAAATGATCACCATTAATCCTCGACAGTAAAAAGGTCGACAATTAGACTGCCGGTACTCAAATGATTTTTACCGTCATACCCGGGAGGCGAGACAATGGCAAAACGGACAACTTCAAAGAAATTTCCAGATAAAAAAAAACCTGTGAGAAAAAAGAAAGGGCTGACTAAAAGAGATGTCCTGAGAAAATGTGAACAGTTATCCAACTGGGGTAAATGGGGTAGGAATGACCAACTCGGAGTTCTCAATTACGTCACACCGAAAGATATTGTTGATGCATCCCAACTAATTCAACGTGGCAAGGTTTTTCGTTTGGGCCTTAACCTGGATGAAGATGGCCCACAGAACGGTCTTTTCGGCGGTCGCTGGAACCCAATGCATCATATGATGGCAACGGGTACTGACGCCGTTCAAGGCATCCAGGAAGAGTTGGTAGGGATGCGTTATGCGGATGATTTTATTAATTTGCCTACACAAACAGCCAGCCAATGGGATGCACTCTCTCATGTTTTTTACAAGGACAAGATGTGGAACGGCTATCCAGCAAAGCTAGTTGATGCGCGTGGTGCACATAAAAATGGAATTGAGCATTTTGCTGATAAGATGGTGGGACGCGGTGTTTTGCTTGATATTGCTCGTCATAAAAAGAAACCCCGCCTGGCGGATGGCTATGGCATTACGATTAATGATCTGGAGCGCACAGCCAAAGCCCAGGGTATTGAGGTTCGCAGAGGCGATTTTGTTGTTATCAATACGGGGCAGATGGCCGATTGTCTCGACCGTGGTGAATGGGGAGGTTACGCCGGTGGTAATGCGCCGGGGCTTGCCTTTGAAACGGTTGACTGGATTTACGAAAAGGAAATCGCAGGTATATGTTCTGATACGTGGGGTATTGAAGTAAGGCCTAATGAGACCATTGACGGAACCAATCAGCCTTGGCATTGGGTTACAATTCCCTGTATTGGCATCGTTCACGGAGAAATTTGGTACCTGCGCGAGTTAGTCGAGGATTGCGCCAAAGACGGCATTTATGAGTTTTTTCTCTGTGCACCACCTCTCGTGATCACGCGAGGAACAGGCTCACCCATCAATCCACAGGCAATAAAATAACAGTTTACAATTCATAGATCTATAAGGAGATAATGGTGGATGACACGACAATTCATTGATATTTCGATGCACTTAGAAAATGAAGTGGTGTCTGATCCACCCGGTTATGGGCCACATATTGACTATCTTACCCATGAGGATACGGCGACGGATGTGATGAAATTTTTCCCAGGTCTGGAGAAAAAAGATCTGCCTGATGGGGAGGGGTGGGCAATAGAGTGGATTCGTTTAATGACCCATAACGGAACCCACCTGGACGCACCATATCATTTTCATTCGACAATGAATAAAGGCGAAAGGGCGATCACAATAGATGAGGTTCCCCTGGAGTGGTGTTTTCGCCCAGGCGTAAAACTTGACTTTCGATCTTTAGAAGACGGCTATGTTGTCACAGCCAACGACGTTGAAGCGGAGCTCGAACGGATCGGACATGAATTGCAGCCTCTTGACATTGTCCTTATCAATACGGCCGCTGGTGAGGCGTATGGCAGCGACCATTATGTTTCAAGTGGCTGCGGTATGGGGCGGGAAGCAACGCTTTACCTGTTGGAGCGTGGTGTCAGGGTAACGGGGATTGATGCCTGGAGTTGGGATGCGCCTTTCATTCATACTAAGGGAAAATACGCCCAGACCAACGACGCCTCCCTTATTTGGGAAGGGCATAAGGCAGGCCGGGAAATCGGATACTGTCATCTTGAGAAACTCCACAACCTGGAGTCTCTTCCGGGAGACGGCTTTGAAATAGTATGCTTTCCGGTTAAAATTAGAGGGGCATCAGCAGGCTGGACACGCGCCGTAGCGATATATGACCAATAGCAATTTATAAACGTATCTAGCTGAGGCGAGATTGCCTTTCAAGCAATCGGAACGCAAGTATCAGAATGCTTTGGCTTTGGCCATCGATTCAAACGCTATTTCACAGCCGCGTTCACCATTAAGTTAAGCATCAATGGTGATATTTCCTTTAGGGATCGAAACACAGGCCAGGCACGACCCTGCCTCGGGTCTCTCGCCGGGCTCGGTAAGGTAATCGACATCCCCATCCTTTACCGCTGTGACACAAGTACCGCAGTTGCCGGCGCGGCAACCAAAGTCGATATCGACGTCATTCTCCTCCGCGAAATCCAGAATTGATCCGGCGGCAGACGTCCACTCGGCGGTTTTATTGCTCTTTGCAAAATTAATTGTAAATCCTTCTGCGCTCTTTTCTCCCGCTCCTTCGGCTCCAGAGCTTACATCGGCTTCCTGCTTTTTCTTGACCGTGGCAGGTCCAAAAGCTTCGTAATGAATATGGTCCTCAGGAACATTCCACTCTCTCAAGTCTTCGAAGAGCGAGTTCATCATGGGTGGCGGGCCGCAGAAGTAGTAATGGTAATTACTTGACGGCAGTACTTCCTTAAACATCTCCACGCCGACGCGCCCTTTTATGTCATAGTCAACACCTTCAACATCCTCGTCTTTCGGTCGCGAATAAACGATACGGACCTTAATGTTATCAAATTTTTCGGCAAGCTCTTTCAGATGTTCTTTCATGATATGCTCGCCGCCGTTGCTAACACCGTAAAAAAACCAAACTTCAGTGCGCCACTCCCGGGTTATAACTTCCTTCAACATTGAAAGAACTGGTGTTAGCCCAATACCACCACCAATGAGGACAACTGGATGAGGTTTCGTAACATCCAAGAAAAATTGGCCTGCCGGCGCCTTTACATCGATGATATCTCCCTCATTAATGTTGTCATGAAAGAAATTAGAACCAAGGCCGGGTGGGGCATCAGGGTTATCTTTTGGAGGCGGTATCTTTTTAATCGAAACGCGGTAATAGTCTGATAAAGGTTGGTCAGAAAGGGAATAACAACGAATGGTTTGTTTTTTTTGATCGGGGATATCCAGTTTAAAAGTAAGATACTGCCCGGGTTCAAAAAATGGCAATGGACGGTCGTCGTGAGGATGCAGATAGAAGGAACAGATACCCCCACCTTCCGGGAATTTGCGCTCGACCTTGAACTTGCGAAATCCTTGCCATGACGTTTCATCCTGGGCCTTTATAATCTGGCGCCTGTCCATAATCTCGGCGATCTGGGTGCGAAAAAACTGGCTCTCCGCTTCTGCCGATACAACGGTTGCATTTTGAATTCTGAAGTTTCCAAAAATTAATAAAAGCACGTAGGCAAGACTTGCCACAAGGACCACGAGGGCAACAAGCTGGATCATTTCTCCCATTGGTTAGGTCTCCTAAGTCGACTTAATTCACTAAAATTTATATCTCATTTCCACCGAAGCACCGGCAATATCGTCAGCCCCCTTCAGGGCACCATACATGGCATCAGCCCTTAAAATCCATGACCTACTGACCGGTAGTTGCCAGCGAAATCCAAAGCCATATTGATCGTCAGCTGCAGCCCGGCCTAATTCGTTGGCGTCACCCATAATCTGAAGGGCCGACACTTCGAAAACGATCTGTTGGTCAAGGTTAAACAGATATTCTATCCCAATAGCACCACCCCAGGTATCGTGGCCCGTATCATCTAGTTTAGGAAGACCGGTAAGGGCATTCGTGTCAAAGGTGATGCCGGTATTTTTAAGGAGACCGGTGCCGTCGGCTAAGGGCTGTGGGCGGTCAAGACCAAGCCAAAAATTTGCATAGGGAACAAGTGTGGAAGGTAGTGAAGTGACCAGAGAATTTTCCGCAATAAACATCCATCCATCGGCGGTTTGTTGGGCGTTATTGCGATCCTGGCCGAATGTATAAATGGTACGCAAACTATTTGATAGCCAACGACCATACCGCTTAGTGAATGCCAAGGTTGCACTGTTGTAACTTAATTCATCAAAGTCGTCTTCACCGTCTAGTCGTCCAATTCCGGCTTCCCAGTAACCTTCATTGGCTTCAAGATATGTAGTGGCCCCAAAAACTGATAGACTATGATCAGCAAGAGCGCCGGCATCGTCCAGAACGGCTGGTGTCGTTACTTTGTCGAAACCGCCAAAAAAAGTAATATCCATATTTGATATACCATATTTAGGGCTACTCATCGCTGGAATAGCAAATGCCCCACCTACGATGGCATCTTCAAACCATACTCCGTTTTGGAATAATAGTGGCATCAATCCAAACGAGAAAGGGAGGTCTATGAGATTGTAGCTATCACTAAGACCCTGGGTGATTGTTCCAACGTCTCCTTCAAAAAACAGTGCATCTAAATTCAGATTCTTTCTAAGTTCGGGGTCGTTATCACGGTCATCGCCAAAAATTTCTTTTTGTGTGAAATTTCCGCCTTGGTTTAACGGTGTCATTGTAGCGTGAATACGTTCAGTTCCAGTCAGCCTTAGATCAAGTTCTAAATTAAGGCGTGTCGCAATAAGGCCGGTTTCAACAGCACCATTGTCATTGTAGCCAACCGCAGTGCGCCAGTCCCCGTAAACGTGGAATCCCGGGTAAATCGCGTTTTTTCGACCAAATATATTTATGCCCTTCTCAAATGGACCTTCAAGATATATGGGGCGACCAAGTTCCAGGATTGGACGGACTTCATCGAAGCGAGACTTGCCGCCGTAAATGTCTATTTGACCCGGCGCATCGTATTTTTTTTCCTCATAGCTTGGATCTGGGCCGAAAACTTTTGGGTCATGTTCAACGGGCTTTGCCTGAGGAGACATCTCGGATGGTTTATCCGCCGCATAGGCCGGCATCACCAGTGTGGAAGCAAACAAAATACACATGCCAAAAGACAACACTAATTGTCTGGATTTTCTGATGTAATTCATGGCATTCACCTACTTAACCTCAAACTCAACAGTGTAAGGATGAATATCAACCATCCACTCATTCATCGTTTGGATCATCTCTTCCGTAGCTCCAACGAATTTCATAAAATAAATGGGTTCGGCACGGCTTCTCATTCTCACAGCCAGCCGATATTTGCCTTTCTTTTGAAATGCTTTGGCGGGAATTTTATATTCTGCATCCTTACTCCCCAAGGGTGGAATGGAGCGGGCTTCCATTCGAGCAAAAGGTGGGTGGTTGAGAACTGTCGTGGGTTGTGGCGCAGCTCTTAAAAATGGACGCTGATCTATATCAAAGTTAACCGGTAGGTACATCTCCCGATCAGTACCCTTGACATTTGTTGTCAGAAACTTTGACTGAAGATTGAAAAGTTGGTCGTCAAATTCGACCTCGCCTTTTGCAAGCCCAATGGAATGCACGTCTGCGAAGTCCCCGTAACTGTCAACGTAACCGGACTCCCAAACATTTTTGCCGTCAGGATCAATTAACGCGACATTCATCCAAATTTCTGGCTGTGCGCCGAGGGATCCGGACGGGAGATTGTGGCCATTATTTATGTTGGTGACCACATACTTGAGAGATAATGCTTCGCCTACTTTAGGGTCATTGTCGAAGAATGGGCCGTCAATCTTACCGCCGTTATTCATAACCTGTTCGCGCATTGTCTTTTTATATTCAAGCTCTTCAAAATTTGTTTCGACAACTGCACGCGCTTCTTCCCGGTCGTCTGGGTCTGACCAGTCCGGTGGAAAGTTGACATCCAGGACGGTTTTTAAAGCTGCTACCTTTGCATAATAGGAAATACCTTGGTTGGCCATTTTGCGCATGGCCTCCTTTGCACTTGTAATTTCCTCGAAAATATCTTCACGGTTACCTGTGTCTTCCTCTTTACCGAGTTTTGCCAAAAGCTCTTGCAATTTTTCATGGGCATTTTCGCGGCCTTCTCCAGACCAGGTCCCTTTAAAAGTCTGTGTTGCAGACTTCAAAGCCGCTAACGCATTGGACGCTTTTTCTTTGTCTTCCAGTTCACCAACAGCTTCTCCTAACGCTTCAAAATGTTCTTCCAAACCTTCCCGCATGTCTGCAGTTTCAGCCTCAGGTTCCAAAGCTTCCCCAATGGCCTCAAGCGCCTCTCCTGCCTCTTTTAAAGGCGTTTCAAGTCGGTTCTTGTAAGCCAGTCGTTTGGATAGTGTTTTGGTAGCAACGTCCAAAGCCTCAAATCCGCGGAATACGGCAATAGCACCTGTTCCCTCAACTAATTCATCTACACCTTCAAAAGCTTCAATAAATGGTTCTGCTTTTTCTTCAAATTCTTCAGTTCCCCAGCCGGCCCTCCAGTCAAACTTCAGCCATTCACGGATCGACCAGTTTTCTGCTTCAGGGTTATGAGGAAAGATGCCAGGATGGGCTATAGGATAACCGGGACCGTAAAAGGCATGGTTGTGGTGATCCCGACCCGGGTTAATTTCTTCACCTGCAACAACAGCTACGGGAGCTTTTTCATAACCAGAGTCAACTCCGGGCACCTTGCCCATGTGACATGCCTGGCAGGTAACCCCGGCCTTGGCGGCGGGTGAGGCCCTATATTGATCCCAAACCACTTCAAGTTTAATACCCAGGTTGACAGCTACTTGGTGACACGAAACACAGAACTCAGACTTGGAAATTTGAGCAAATTCAATAACGTCCCCATGTACCTTTGCTCCTCGTTCAGTGCTGTCCGTGGCAATTTTCAACTCATCTTTGCGTTTGAGAATATCCTCAAAAACACTGTCCGATTTAGAATTATAGATAGCCGCGTGAATATCTCCCGCTATGATATTTCTCTCTCCATTAACTTTGTAGAATTCTTCGTCGACACGGTGGCAGGTAATGCAGGTGATGCCTTCCCTTGCAACTTGGCTACGCTCCCAAAGCGGTTGCTCTCGACCCTCCTTTCGCTGCGTACCCACTTGCTGGTGGCAGCGCACGCAAAAGCTTCCGATAGTTCCCTGTGTAAGGTCATAAATAGCCTGTTCAAATTTATGGAACATAGGAGAAATGGAGGCATATGCGTGGTTTGAAGAGGCCCACTCCCTATAAATTTTTTGGTGGCATACGGCGCATTGGGAAGCACTTGGGTAATTGTCCTCCGCAAAAACATCGATGTGTGGGTCTTTCTTTGTCTCTTCAGCAGACGTCGAATACCAAGCACCGGAAGCAAATATTAAAGCTAAAGCAGCAACAATAATTACTGAATAATTTCGTGACATCTGGGTAATGCCGTTAAAATACATGGGATCCCTCTTGCCTTTCATATTACGTTACTTTTTGTCGGCAACCTGCCGCATCATGGTTTTCTTGAAACCTGGTTCCTGGTGGTATTCGTGACAGGTGGTGCAGGTTTGGCTTACCTGGCCTCCTCCATGACATTCAACACACGTTCCCTTTTTTACACTACTAAAATTACTCGAAAATTTGTGTGGATCCAACTGATTAAATGCAGCACTAAATTCGGCCTTTTCATCAATCTTATGGCAGGATGTACACCAAGAGCCAGGTCCAAGTAAATTGACATGAGGTTTATGAGAATATTTAACTAGAGGGCTGCCGTCTGCCGGATGAGATTTCCATTCGACTTTTAGGGCAACTTTTTTGTTGTTATCTGCATTTTTATCCGTCTTGGTAGAGCTAACGGCATGGCATTTTGTACAGGCGCCTGCTCCGTCGGTTCTGGATAAAAAAGCCTCATTTAAGCTCTCTGAGCCATTTTGCGCGGCGTAGTCCAACCAGGCCTTCATCACCGGATCGCCGTGAACGGTAGCGCGATAAATCAGAGATAGTTCATTAGCATACCAACCTTTTTCGATGGTTTCACCCGTGGCCTCGTATTCTTTATTTGCAGCCCAAGCCGTGAATGCAGGTACAACCGTACTATTCGATAGGCCGCGAAGTAAGGTGTCAGGGTTACCACCCGCTTCGCCCACTAATTCAGCAAGAGCCGTTACACCATTCTCCAGTACACCCTCAACAAGCGTTTTTGTAGCCTCAGCATACTCATCCACTTCTTCGCCGTTGACGCCAAGCAATTCCGCTGATACGGGCGACAGGGTTTCCGAGGAGATTGGTTCAAATTCCTCTTCTGCTTCCTCAATTCCTACCCGGTCGCCTAGGTCGGCTAAAATAGTTTTAATCTCCTCTACGATGGCTTTGCCAGAAGCGCCACTGGTTGCTTCAGTCAATTTTTCTACTTCACCCTGCAGGTCCTGAGTGGCTTTTGCCGCCGCTACCAACGCTCCACCCGGACTTTCAAGTACATCCTCTATATCAATTGGATTTTCTTCAAACTCAGGGAATGTAAACATCACAAATTCTCGGCCGGCAACAGCGTCCTGGTGGCAACCCGCACATGTATCATCAAACCCACGTACAGGGACATTGCGCTCAGCCAAGGCTACATTGTGACAACCAACACAGCCTTTCTCCGGCGCATTTTTTGAATACCGCGCATCTTTAAAATGCTTACCGAAGTGGCTGGAGTGGTTAAACGCGATAGCCGTGCGCTGGCCAAATGGATAAGTTTCAGAGAATTCTTTATGGTTAGTAGCAAAACTAGCAAACTTTGCCTTGTGACATGAATTACACTGGGCGTCATCCATCTTAACAATATTAGCATCTGCTCCTTTGTGTTCCGTGTGGCACATAGTGCAGGAAGTGTTACCCGGTTGGCTTGCAGAAATTAGAGCAGAATTATGAGCGCCGTTGATGGGGTCTTTGAATTGGTGGCAGTTGATGCAGCTCTCTGAGGGGCCGCTTTTAGTCATGGCGGCTTCCAGCCACCCGATGGCGCCGGAACCATGTGCGGCATGGCAGGCATTGCATCCCTGTTCGGAGGTGAAGTTCTGATGGATGCTACTTAATGGGCCAGCGTCAAGGGAACTTGCTACCTGTTCTTGGTCGCCAAGATCAAATCCAAAGGCGGCGATTGCGGCAATAACCACAGCAGCAACCATGACAGAAACTCTGCCCCGGACTTTGCGTATCGTGCGTCGTGGTTGGCACGCTGTAAGCGTCTTGCAACAGCTACCATCTGGTAAGGGACCTTCACTACATGGCCCGCCCGCAGATGGTGGTCGTCGGCAAATCCATCGGCCATCTTCGTTATAGGGATGACATTCACTGGTACCACCACAAGACCCATTTGCTGTTGGACCATTGTGACATGGCTTCCCCCATGCTGCGGCACGACCACATACATAAGGGAAATTTGGCCTTAAGTAGGGACTTACTTTTTCGCTAAATCTATCATCGCGGAGGATCATAGCGCGTAGACCTCCACTAAGAGAAGATGCCAGAGTGCCATGATAACCAACCCGACCGAAAGAGGCACGTGCAAGAGTAGCCACTTCTTGTTCAGGTTCTGATGAACAAAGTGGGTGTCAACAAGCATTTTCAGTTCTACCAACTCTTCCAAATGCCGAAAATATTCCAATTCTTCGCTACTGAGGTAGCGTTTGACAGATGCACCTTCGGAGCGGAACCAAACCTTTGCATTGCCTGCACCGAAGAGAGTTGACCAGTAAAAACGGGGTTTTTGGAAGTACCAGACCATAGTATTCAAGTAGTGATTGGCCAATACATCGCTACCCGTAGCTTCTGTACATTCCCGAATATATTCTTCCGCTTTCTCCTGAATTTCTCTTAATTCCAACGGAATGCGTTCGTAAATGACCTCAATTCCGGTTTCAGTAAGTTTACGAGAGTTAAGACGTTGAATAAGATAGCCAAAAATACCGCTAAGACTAACCAGGTAAAATGCACCGGCGAGAAACCCCTCGTAAAGCCCCTTGGGCCAAAACGTATTCGTATGCACCCAAAAGAGGGCCACACAAAGAAGCCCCCCAACGACATGAAAAACCACCCAGGAACTGGCTTTACCTAGGGGGATCATAGACAGTTTTTTTCGTGTGTTGAGAAGGGCCACGCAAAGCATAACAGCAATTAATGTATAGCCTGTCAGCACGGATGAATTCTGGAGGTTTAAATCCATTTTCTGGGCATTGTACCCAACGACGATAAGAGCAATGACGCCAAAAATTGAAAGAATAGAAATATTTTTTGTCATTTTGATTTTATACGCCTATCGCTTAATGGGCAAATTCCCGAAAGTCCACTCGTTTTAGCGCGTCGTGGGGACAGGCGCGGACGCAAGCGGGGCCGCCTAACTGGTCAGAGCACAGGTCGCATTTAGTCGCCTTCATTATTGGACGGTGTGTTGCTTCATCTACAACTGGCATTCCTTGTTTATCGGCAATCTGGACAAGACTAATATTTTCGTAAGGGCAGGAGTTGGCGCATGTGCCGCAGCCGATACATGTGTCATCATTGATGACCACCATTCCGCCGCTCATTGATCGGTGAATTGCTCCCGTTGGACAACCAATCATACAGACGGGGTCGGCGCAATGCATACAGGCATTTGCCACCATCCAGTTATCAACAATCTTGCCATGTCGCCGGAACCGTGGGTTGCCGTCATGACCATTTGCACAGGCGCGCACACAGTCATCACAGCGAACGCAACTATTCAGATCTATGACCATGGTTTGGCGACCATTGATAAATCTTTCATCAACCGCCCATTCAAGGAGCGCATCTTCAGCAATAGTCTTTTGGGAGGCTACCTCAATGGTATTAACCGGTGTTTCAATGTTGGGGAATACATATTCTGCCAGGACTGATGCCGGCACACGGACTACGTCCACATATCCCAACGCACTTAAACCTGATCCCAATGCCAGATCTTCCGAGGCGCCTGGATTTTTCCATGCGCTATATAGTGGGTGGAGGCCAAAATTGTTGCCTGCACCTAAATAGTTAATCGTTTTAATGCCATTTCCGTGTTTAACGGTTTGTCTTGCAAATCCGGCCCGGACCATCAAGAGGCCATCCGGGTAATCTCCTTGACGGGCAATTACCGGTTCATCACTTTTTCCCTGGCTGCGGAGGCGCTGGAACGAAGTGTACCAGTCGAAACTGCCGTAGGTCTCAAATATACACCGATCGGCGACATCCTTGATTTGATCGTCATCCAAATGGCCAAATTCCTCTGATTCAAGCAAATGGGCTGCCAGCGCCGTCTCCCGGTAGCGCTCATCAATCATACGTTTCCATTCGCTGTTATAGGCTCTTAGTTCGCGCAACCCCTGCCATCGGATTTCCAGTAACTCGGCATCTTCGTCGGCAAAAATGGTTGCCGTTCGTGGAATTCTGCCTAAAGCGGCAAGCTCGCCAAATAGCGCTCCTGTTTCTATTGCCCCGGTATTGTGTTTGTCCAAAATTGTGGGAATATCCTGAAGTACAACCCGTGCACTTTCGTTCGATCCGCCCGCCATCAGCTCGTCTAAAGAGTACTTCGAGGTGTCCCTTGTTTCTGGAAGCCAGTTACTTGTCCACAATTGCGAAAATGCTTCAAAAATGGAGCGGGTATATTCTTTACTGCGCCCAATAGCATCTCTCGGTAAAGAGGGCGATAATACAACTCGAAGTTTGCCATTCAAAACAAGGAAGGCCGAGTTGCCGTAATCACCTTCACGGACAACAATTTCGCCAGGCGTAAACTTAACGAGCCGGGTGTCATTCTTGAGTATACCACCTAGAGGAATATGCTTTGGAAACTTCTCTCCATCGATGTCCTTTAATTGAGAGTCAGACAAAAGGCGATCGACATCCTGGTCGGTCATATTTGAGCCAAACGGTTGAGCCCAACGTTGGGGTCGGGCCATCGTATGTTCCGCAGATTGCGACTGAGTTTGAATTTGTTGCTCTGCCATGCTCGTCTACCTGACCACCGGTTGTTTAAAAGCGTCGTTCACTGAGAGTTATGCGGGTGTTTTGGGACGTCTATTTAAATTTTTTCGGCAGATTTCCAGCAACCACACTGGACAAGTCCTTATCTGCAATAGCTGCAGCCAAGGCCCGTCCATTATCAGCTGTGGGAGAGGCAACAACTTTTCCTGCCGCAGGCACCTGTCCAGCCACGCTTTTAAGCACCTTAGTTGCGGAGGCTATTTTTTTCTGTTGTGCAGCTTTATAGCCGGCATGACCAGACTTAGAAATTGCCGCAGAAGCACTTACCAGATTGGCTGCTTGCCCAACTACGAACATCCGAGCCATTTCAGCCGGTGTCATAACCTGGTTTTCAGTCACCTTCGGTGGATAAAAACGGTGCCGCACCGAACCTTGACTGTATTTGACCAACTCAAAATCAGCATTCATCGGGTGACCCGCATCAAGCATGGCCTTAATGTTATCCCCTGTAAGGGCTTCTTTAGTTAAGCCGTGACAAGAATTACAGTTGGCTGCAACGTCAAATAACTGGCTTGGCCATATCATCCCTTTAGCGGAGGCCGGTCCGATTTTGTCGGCTCTGGGGGCTTTTTTATTATGTATACTAATCCATTCTGAAGCCGCGCCATGGCAACTCTCGCAACTTGGCCCTGCAACTAATTTAGGTTTTGCACTCGCAGATTTCTTGGCTACAGTATAATGGCAACTCGCGCACAGGGCCGT
>Ga0315338_1003290_pt1 | contig 14347 bp, 8 predicted proteins | sample ASW8metaG_FD_204518 | JGI IMG/M metagenome (GOLD analysis project Ga0315338, IMG submission 204518) | Ammonia-oxidizing marine archaeal communities from Monterey Bay, California, United States - ASW #8 | ecosystem: Environmental > Aquatic > Marine > Coastal | place: USA: California | collected... | reverse complement strand
ATCAACAAAATAAATGAGCCAGAAACGCCTGGCAATAACATTGCCGATATTGAAACTATTCCACAAATAAAAATAAACCAGCTATCATCAGGCGTTGATGATGGAACTAAACTAATAAAATAAACGCCAAAAAAAATACCAAATAATAAAAAAATAAAATATTTTGATATTACATTCGTACCTAATTTATATAAAAATAATATTATTGAACCCAATACTAAACCAAAAAATAAACCATAAATAATTTCTGAATGAGTCCGAACTAGTATAGGTAATGGAATAATTCGAGTAAAAAAGAATACTGCGCTTAAAATGCCTATCCCCAAAGGGATTAAAAAATTAAAATCCGGTCTCTGTAATCCACCCTTAAAATTTAATGAAAAAATCATACTTAACCATTTACTATCAAATGATTTTATTGCATTAATAAGTTTTGGGTAAATACCGAGTATAAAAGCTATTGTACTGCCACTAACACCAGGAATGACATCAGCTGAGCCAATACAAAAACCTTTTATTATTAAATTTAATTTTCTTAAAAACATAAAATGTAAATATTTTTATTTTGTATGGTATTTCTTACTTAAATCATGAACTGCTTCAACAAGAACTTCAACGTTCTCTGGATCAATATCTGGTGTTATCCCATGACCAAGATTGAATATATGGCCTGGACCTCTGCCATAACTATCTAGAATCGATTCAACTTCTTTTACAATCGTTTCTTTCTTTTCCTTTAGTACTGCTGGATTCATATTGCCCTGTAAAGCAACATGGTCTCCGACTTTTCTTCTTACCTTTCCTATATTGCATTGCCAATCAAGACTTATAGCATCACAACCAGTTTTTGCTATATCATCAACCCATAAATGCGAACCTTTTGTAAATAATATAACTGGTACTGTTAATCCATCAAATTTATTTTCTAAATGATCATAAATTTTCTTCATATAAAAAAGTGAGAATTCCATATAAGCAGATGTTGTTAAAATCCCACCCCAAGTATCAAAAATCATTATAACTTGTGCGCCCGCATTTATTTGCGCATTTAGATAAAGTATCACCGACTCCGAAAGGTGATTAAGTAATAGATGTAAAGCATCTGGATCTTCTTGTAACATTTTTTTTGCCTTAATAAATTCTTTACTTGACCCCCCCTCAATCATATAAGTTGCTAACGTCCATGGACTACCGGAAAACCCAATCAGTGGAATACTGCCATTTAACTCACTTCGTACAAGCCGAATAGCGTCCATGACATACCTTAATTCTTTTTCTGGGTCAGGAAGAGGAAGATTCTTTATATCATTTAAACAACTAATCGAGTTTTCAAATTTAGGCCCAACCGATTCAATTAATTTTAAACCTAAACCCATTGCATCAGGAATGGTAAGAATATCTGAAAATATGATTGCAGCATCTAATTGGAAACGATTGATTGGTTGCAAGGTAACCTCGCAAGCCAATTCGGGCGTTTGACAAAGCGTAAGAAAATCTCCTGCTTTTTCCCGTGTTACTCGATATTCTGGTAAATAACGACCTGCTTGTCGCATTATCCATACAGGAGTTTTATCAACAGGTTTTCGAAGTAGCGCCTTAATTAAGCGATCATTTTTTAGTGTTGCAGACATTATGAAAGTTATAAGTAAATCTATGAATTGATTCTTTATTGAATCATACTGTATTCAGCGTGTGATTACATCGACAACTTATATTTATGCGTTAGAATAAACTCCTATAAATATTAACTATCAAGTGAGGTTATTATGCTAATTCCAGCGAGTGAGTTGATTGCTGCTGCTAAATCTAATTGCGACTGTTTTGATCATGTTCAGGCAAAACTATTTTTTGACAGAAATGAGAAAGTTATTATTATCGATGTTAGAGAACCGAAGGAGCTAGAAGTATCCAAGCTAAAAGATTCCATAAATATCCCTCGTGGTCTCTTAGAAATGAAAATTACAGAAATTTGTGATAAAGATGATACGCCAATACTTATCCACTGTGCGGCCGGCGGGCGGGCCTCTCTGTCTGCACATACGCTACAAATAATGGGTTACTCAAATGTTCATGTTATTGACGCAAAGTATGATGACATCAAAATAACATTCGGATAAATAAAAATAACGATACTAGACGAGTGCGGGTAAGTCTGTTCGACCCATAAGGTATTTATCAATCCCTGCTGCTGCAGATCTGCCTTCCGCGATCGCCCAAACAATTAAGCTTTGTCCGCGCCTCATATCACCAGCAGAAAATATTCCTTCAACATTAGTCATCCATGTTTTTTTGTCTGTAATGACATTGCCGCGACTATCGAGATCAACTCCGAGCTGCTGCAACATACCTGTTTTTTCTGGGCCAGTAAATCCCATCGCCAATAAAGCCAAATCACAAGGTAATTCTTGAGAGCTTCCTCTTACTTCTTCAAATGTAACCTGACCATTGAGATTTCTCACTTCTACTTTTGCAACTTGTAACGCCTTAACATTACCTTTACCATCATCAATGAACTTTTTTGTTGATACAGAATAAACTCGTTCAACACCTTCTTCATGAGCAGATGCTGTTCTAAAAATACGCGGCCATTCTGGCCATGGATTATCTTCTGCTCTTACATTCGGAGGTTTTGATAAGATCTCTAGTTGATGTACTGATTTTGCGCATTGACGATTTACTGTACCTAAACAATCAGCACCGGTATCGCCTCCGCCGATAATAACGACATGTTTTCCTTTGGCATTAATAAAGTTATTTGGTTCGGCATCACCTTCGCAAACTTTATTCTGCATTGGAAGATAGTCCATCGCTTGATGAATGCCTTTTAAATCTCGGCCTTCAACAATTAGTTCTCGTGATTCGCACGCACCGCCAGTTAATAACATTGCATCAAAGCTTTTTTGCAAATCGCTTATTTTTATTTCTCTCCCTACATTACAGTTAGTTTTAAATACCACACCTTCATCAACTAGTTGTAGTAACCTTCTATCAAGACGTTTCTTTTCCATTTTGAATTCAGGGATTCCATAACGAAGTAAACCACCAATACGGTCATCGCGTTCAAAAACAGTAACGTGGTGTCCAACACGCGCCAATTGCTGAGCTGCCGCTAAACCAGCGGGGCCAGAACCAACAATGGCGATCCTTTTTTCAGTTTTATTTTCTGCAATCTCTGGTTTTATCCAGCCGTTTTCCCAGGCTTTATCTATAATCGAAAGTTCAACTGCTTTTATCGTTACAGGCTCATCGTTAATTCCTAATACACAAGACCCTTCACAGGGAGCCGGACATAAAGTACCGGTAAATTCTGGAAAGTTATTGGTTTCATGTAATCGATTTATCGCATCAAGCCATTGGTCACGATAAACCAAATCATTCCAATCGGGGATAAGATTCCCTAAAGGACAGCCCTGGTGACAAAAAGGAATACCGCAATCCATACAACGAGCAGCCTGTTTTTTTAAGGGTTCGACGGGCCATGGTTCCATAACCTGCTTCCAGTCATGCAAACGTTTTTCTACTGGTCGGTAGGGTTGTTTTTCCCTCTTAAACTCGATGAATCCTGTTACTTTACCCATGCGCGGCCTCCATAACAGCCTCATCTTCTGATGTACCCATTTCCCGTGCTTTTCTAATAGCATTTAAAACACGCTTATAGTCTTTCGGCATGATTTTAATAAATTTTGACTGATAATGATCCCAATTATTTAAAATATTTTTCGCAACAGTACTTTTTGTAAAATTAATATGTTTTGTAAGTAATGTCTTTACGGTCTGACAATCCTCGTCGTCTATTAATTCATCTAAGTCAACCATTCCCTTGTTACAATTAATTTCAAAATCTCCCTGCTCATCTAAGACATAAGCTATCCCGCCTGACATTCCTGCGGCAAAATTACGACCAGTTTTTCCAATAACAACGACTCGTCCTCCCGTCATATATTCACAACCATGATCACCGATTCCTTCAACAACTGTATTAACACCACTATTTCTAACACAAAAACGTTCGCCCGCAATTCCTCGAAAATATGCTTCGCCCTGAGTTGCGCCGTAAAGAACGACATTACCAATAAGAATATTTTTTTCTGCAACAAAAGTAGATTTTAATGGGGGGTAGACAATAATTTTACCCCCTGATAACCCCTTGCCAATATAGTCATTCGCATCACCCTCAAGTGTTAGGGTAACGCCCTTAGGGACAAATGCACCAAAACTCATACCCGCCGATCCCTTAAAATGAATTTTTATTGTATCTTCGGGAAGTCCTTCACTCCCGAAACGCTTTGTAATTTCATAACCAAGTATTGTGCCAGTCGTCCGATTAGTATTTCTGATTTGCATCGTAATATTAACTTTCTTGCTTTTATCTAATGCTTCCTCACACAATGGAACTAATTTTGTAACATCAAGTGATTTTTCCAAACCATGATCCTGTTTGTTAACACAGTAAATTTGATCGCCTGCGCGTGGTTCCGGTTTGTAGAGTATTTTTGAAAAATCGAGTCCCTTTGCCTTCCAGTGATCAGTTGCTTTTCTAACATCTAATTTATCAACCTGTCCAATCATTTCATTAATCGTCCTAAAACCAAGTTGGGCCATATAATCACGGACTTCTTGTGCAATAAATTTAAAAAAGTTTTCGACAAACTCAGGCTGACCTAAAAACTTTTTGGTAAGTTCTGGATTTTGAGTAGCCACGCCAACAGGGCAAGTATTTAAATGACAAACGCGCATCATAATGCAACCCATAACGACTAGTGGTGCAGTTGAAAAACCAAATTCTTCTGCGCCTAACAGAGTTGCAATAACAACATCCCGTCCAGTTTTGAGTTGTCCATCAGTTTGCACAACGATACGATCTCTTAATCCATTTTGAACAAGAACCTGTTGTGTCTCCGCAACACCCAGTTCCCAAGGTAATCCAGCATGTTTAAGCGAGCTTATTGGTGATGCGCCTGTACCACCATCATAACCAGAAATTAGAACAACATCGGAATGGGCTTTTGCAACACCAGCAGCTACGGTACCAACCCCAACTTCAGCAACTAATTTCACATTAATACGCGCATTAGGATTTGAATTTTTCAGGTCATGTATAAGTTGAGCTAAATCCTCAATTGAATAAATATCATGATGCGGTGGAGGTGAAATTAAACCGACGCCAGCCGTTGAATGACGTACCTTTGCAATCCATGGATAAACTTTTGTTCCTGGTAGCTGACCTCCTTCGCCGGGTTTTGCACCCTGAGCCATCTTGATTTGTAGGTCATCGGCATTTGCCAAATATTCGCTTGTCACACCGAAACGTCCTGAAGCAACCTGTTTGATTGCGCTTCTTCTTGAATCTCCATTTTTATCTCTGACATATCGATCCGAATCTTCGCCCCCTTCACCAGTGTTCGATTTACCACCAATACGATTCATAGCAATTGCTAGAGTTTCATGTGCCTGTTTGCTAATTGAACCATAAGACATAGCCCCCGTTGCGAAACGCTTCATAATGTTTTCTATTGGTTCAACTTCATCAACTGAAATTGAGTTTTTGGCAAATTTAAATTCAAATAAACCTCTGAGTGTTGCTAAATTTTCATTTTGCTCATCAACTAATGAGGTATATTCTCTAAAAATCTCGTATTGTCCTGAACGAGTAGCATGCTGTAATTTAAAAACCGTATCGGGGTTAAAAAGATGGTATTCACCATCACGACGCCATTGATATTCTCCTCCCCATTCCAATTCTCGTTGTTTAATTTCGCGATCTGGATAAGCATTGTTGTGGCGTTGACTCATTTCTTTTGCTATCACGTCAAGACCAATGCCCCCAATACGGGATGCTGTCCAAGTAAAGTATTTATCAACAAATTCTTTTTCAAGGCCAATTGCTTCAAAGACCTGAGCGCCACAGTATGACTGTACTGTGGAGATTCCCATCTTCGACATTATTTTGACTAGTCCTTTATTTATTGCGGCAATAAAATTCTCTACCGCTTTGCTATGCTCCATGTTTGGTAAATAATTTTTTCTAATTAAATCCCCCAAAGATTCAAACGCAAGATATGGGTTGATGGCTCCTATACCGTAGCCTAAAAGTACGGCAAAGTGATGTGTTTCTCTTGGTTCCCCAGACTCAAGAACTAATCCAATGCGAGTTCGTTTGCCATTTCGAATTAGGTGATGATGCACGCCAGCTGTAGCCAATAAAGCTGGTATAGCTGTTTTATTCTCATCAATATTGCGGTCTGAAAGAATAACAAAGCTATAACCCTCCTCAATTGCAATATCAACTTCGTTACAAACTTCTTTTAATGCTTTGTCTAAACCTATAGCGCCTTTCTTAACTGGATATAAAATTGGAATTGTTTTCGTTTTAAACTCAGACAAATCTACATTTTTTATCTTAGCCAATTCTTCATTCGTTAAAATTGGAGAATTAATCTTAATTCTTCGACAACTTTCCGCGGTTGGTTTTAATAAATTACTTTCTGGCCCAATAGTTGTCGCCACCTGGGTTACTAATACTTCTCTTATACCATCTAAAGGTGGGTTAGTTACCTGTGCAAACAACTGTTTAAAATAATCGTAAAGAAGACGCGATCGATTTGACAATACTGCTAAGGCAGCATCTGTCCCCATTGAACCAGTTGGCTCCATACTATTTTCTGCCATTGGCGCCATGAGAATTTTTAAATCTTCATAGGTATAACCAAATATTTGTTGGCGCTGAAGTAGAGCCCCCGAATTGGGATAAGAAATTTCCTTGGGAATTGACAACTTTTCAATTGGTACCAAATTTTTTTCAAGCCATTCTCGATATGGTTCAGCAGTAACAAACTCTTTCTTTAATTCTGCATCATCTATAATGCGACCTTGTTTTGTATCCACCATAAAAATACGGCCAGGATGTAATCGTTCCTTTATTTCTATATTTTCCGGTGCTATATCTAAAACACCGACTTCAGATGCCATAACAACCATGTCATCTTTTGTCACATAATAGCGTGATGGTCTGAGACCATTTCTATCAAGTACCGCACCGATAACTTCGCCATCTGTAAAAGCAATCGATGCTGGACCATCCCAAGGTTCCATTAGACAAGCATGGTATTCATAAAAATCTTTTCTTTCTTGGTCCATTGTTTCATGTCCTGACCAAGCTTCTGGAATCATCATTAACACTGCATGAGGTAATGGACGACCCGACATATATAAGAATTCCATTACGTTATCAAAAATTGCAGAATCACTGCCTCCTTCTGTGATAATTGGAAATATTTTTTTTATATCATCTCCAAATAATTCCGACTCACATAATGATTCACGTGCACGCATCCAATTACTATTTCCGCGTACGGTATTAATTTCTCCGTTGTGTGAGATATATCTAAATGGATGCGCGAGTCGCCATTCCGGCATTGTATTGGTTGAAAAACGTTGATGGACAAGCGCCAATGCTGATTCAACATCTGGGTCAGAAAGATCTGGGAACATTGGTTCAATCTGGGTACCAGTTAACATCCCCTTGTACAAAAAAGTACGATATGACAATGAAGGAATATAAAATAAATTCTGTTCAGTCATATCAGAATTCCAAATTAAATTTTCAACTCGTTTACGAATAACATAAAGTTTACGGTCAAAATCTGCTGAATCTAATTTACTATTTTTACCGATAAAGATTTGTTTAAAAGTCGGCTCTCCTTCTTTTGCTGTTGGTCCCAATAGTGAATCATTGGTAGGGACATCTCGCCAACCTAGTAATTCTTGGTTTTCTTCTAAAATTATCTTCTCAAAGATTTCTTGGCAACGTTTCAATTGAGATTTATCTAAAGGTAAGAAAACCATACCTGTTCCATAATTCTCATCATCAGGTAATTCTATTTTGATATCTGCACAAACACGTTTAAAAAATTTATGTGGTTTTTGAATAAGAATACCGACACCGTCACCTGTGTTTTCTTCGCATCCGCATGCGCCACGATGTAATAAATTCTTAAGGATAGTTAAAGCGTTATCTATTATTTTATGGGACTTATGGCCCTTGATATCGACAACAAACCCAACACCGCATGCATCACTTTCTGTCTGCGGCTCATATAAACCTTGTTGTGCTTGAATTTTTTTCATATAGAGTCTATTCCACCTATCAAACATATAAGAAAAGTTATGTGATGATTACCAAGAAAATCACATTCTAAGGAAATCCCCAAAAATGCAGTTTTTTATTGTTATTAAATTCTAGTCGGGCTTTCCGTGCTAGACACAAAAGGGCTGAAATTATAATAAAGCACCGTGTTTATGTCACGATACATCATCTACAAATTAACAAAAATATTTTGCGCATTAACCATATTTTTACATATTTATCAATGAGTTAGTCTATAATCAGACTATTTAAGCAACTCTTTTATGCTCTTAACTGTTCTCACCCAAGGTTTTATTTTTCTGGCTTTTTGAGGTAATTTTTCAATTTCAGCTCGTGCTAAATCACTATCATCATATAGACCATAGACTAGAATATAACGCTTTTTCCCATAAACAGGCGCTGAAAACCCTATAATTTGATCATCATTATCAAAAAATTCCAAATAATTTTTGATAGTTTCTTCCTCAATAGCGCTGATTAATTGTAGTACATATTTTTCTGGTTCTTGATTAACTAACCAATTTATATCTTTTTTAAAATTATTAGTAATTTCAATTTTTTCTTTGCTTTCAGTTATAGGGAGAGGGTTATTTATTGTTTCAATATTTTCATCATTTAATTGCATTAAAACTTCTTTATTGGGGTTCTGCGTACTATCAATTACTGTGTGGTTATCATCATGATTCAAATCTGAAATTACAGTTGCAGATAATTCAACATTACTGGGTGGCTCCATAACTTCCTTCATGGCAATCAATAGACTTTCATCCAATTTTTCTTCATTTTCAATCTTTTCTGGTAATTTTATTTTTAATGTCTGTTTTATATTCTCATCCTCCAATTTAAATGGAAGCATTATATAAATATAGAGCAATACAAATATCGACAGTAATAATAATAAATAAAATAATCTATATTTCGTTAACAATAAAATATTATTTAAAATTAAATGACTTTTAGTGTTTGTTGCCTTTTTTACTGGATCATCTAAATATTGCAAGCATAAAATATCAACCCTATCTGTAATCCCATTGGATAAACGGTATATTTTTTTTACAATTTTATCTGTAAAGATATTTTCATTGGATAATGTATTACTTATATATTTCTCTTGAATATATAATTTTGCTTCATTTTCATTTAACACTGACATGTTGATAAAAACCCTTTATTTGTTCTCACTAATTCTTTTGTATTCAGATAAGGCAAAGCGGTCTGTCATGCCGGCTATGTAATCCGCGATTATTCTGGCCTTCCTCTGTTCGTCTTTAATTAGCGAATCTTTTGTAATTTTCATATGAAGCTCATCTGTTAGAAAAATTGGCTGCTCCATATAAATATTAAAAAGGTATTTAACTGTTTCAGTTGCTCGTTGTGACATAAGGTTAACTTGTTCATGCTGATATAGATTTTTTCGTAAAATTTTCTTTAAATTGTTGTGTTCCTTTTCTGTCGTTTGGCTCATCTTAATTAATGATTTGCCGCATTCACGAATAGAATCAACGCTTGCAGGTTTATACTTACCAATTAAGTCTTTACTAGTCTCAATAAGGTCACTAACAATGTAATCTATCATTCTTCTGACAATCTCATGTCTTATTTGTCTTTCATTTAGATCCTCCCGTTTTTTCACTACTTCCCTATAGTTACTTTCAACAAATTTTGATTCTCTTAGTGAGTCGATATTAAGTAAGTTAGACCTTAAGCCATCATCAATATCATGATTATTGTATGCAATTTCGTCGGCAATGTTTGCAATTTGTGCTTCTAGGCTTGGTTTATTTTTCCTAATGAAGCGCTGACCTAATTCGCCTAACCCCAATGCATTCTTTTGAGAACAATGCTTTAAAATACCCTCTCTTGTTTCATAAGTTAGATTCAATCCTGAAAAATCTGCATAACGTTCCTCCAGTAAATCAACTATTCTTAAAGATTGTAGATTATGCTCAAACCCGCCGAAATCCTTCATACAACTATTTAAAGCATCCTGCCCTGCATGCCCAAACGGTGTATGTCCGAGATCATGTGCGAGGCATATTGCTTCTGTAAGATCTTCATTTACATCAAGAGCACGCGCAATTGTTCTGCCTATTTGGGCTACTTCTATGGAATGTGTTAATCGAGTGCGAAACATATCTCCTTCATGATTAACAAATACTTGAGTTTTATATTCTAAGCGACGAAACGCTGAGGAATGAATAATGCGATCACGATCGCGCTGAAATTCATTCCTATAGTTTGATTGATCTTCATTGTATGCTCTTCCCTTAGACTCATTAGGTAGTACAGCAAAGGTTGCTAGTTCTCTTACTGGCATGAAGTCCTCAACATAAAAAGTCTTTGATTGTTTCCTTCAATGCTTTTTCAGAATAATCTGATGTCACAAATGCTTCTCCAATATTTTTTAGTAATACCAAATGCAAAATACCGTCCCTAGATTTTTTATCTACCTTCATATTTTCAAACATTTGATTAAATTCCACATCGTTATGAACTTTTATAGGTAGAGCAGCTCGCTCTAGTAATGATTGAATTCTATCAAACTGACTTTGCTCAAAGAAACCTAATCTCTTTGATAAATCAGCCGCCATTAACATCCCACAACCAACCGCCTCTCCATGCAGCCATTCTTTGTAGGATAGGGCTGTCTCTATTGCGTGGCCAAATGTATGCCCTAAATTTAATATAGCTCTATATCCAGTTTCTCTCTCATCTTCCGCAACAACCTCGGCTTTATTAATGCATGAACGCTCAATTGCATATGCTAAAACTTGATTATCGCGTTCTATTAAAAGATTAATATTCTCTTCGAGCCAATAAAAGAATTTTTCATCTCTGATTAACCCATACTTAATTATTTCAGCTAAACCTGCTGCAAATTCTCTGTCAGATAATGTAGCTAAAATAGATGTGTCAGAAAAAACGGTATACGGTTGATGAAAAGCGCCAATCATATTTTTTCCTAATGGATGATTGACGGCCGTTTTGCCTCCCACGGAGGAATCGACTTGAGCGAGTAAAGTGGTTGGTATTTGTATAAATTTTACACCCCGTTGATAACATGCTGCGGCAAACCCCGTTAAGTCACCAATTACTCCACCCCCCAAAGCAATCAGCATGCATGTTCGACTAAATTTTCTTTCTAATAATCGAGTAATAATTTGGTTTAAACTATCGAGGGATTTATAAGCCTCTCCATCGGGTAATATAAATACTTCATAATCAAACTTGACCAAGTGCTTTTCAATAGCTTTTAAGTATAGTGGCGCGACCTTCTCATTGGTAACAACCAGTACTTGCTTGCTTGTAATATACTGATTAAATATTTTTTTATCAGAAAGTATTGAATTGCCGATATGGATGGAATAACCACGCTCGCCTAAATCAACTTTTATTATTTTCATGTTTTTTCAATTATTTTTAATATTTCACGAATGATCTCTTGGGTAGATAGAGTATCCGTGTTTATTGTTTCGTTTGCTACGGAGCTGTATATAGGTTCTCTTTCAAAAAGGATTTCTTTTATCTTATTTAATCGGTCATTACCTTGTAGTAAGGGACGAATTTTATCGCCAGAAGTTCTATTAAATATTTTCTCAGCTGATGATTTAAGATAAATAATGATTCCGTTATCAGTTAACAACTCTCTATTTTTTTGAGTCAGAATGGCTCCACCACCCGTTGACAAAACGATATTTCTTAATAAAACAAGCTCGGAAATTATTTTTGTCTCACGCTCTCTAAACCCGACCTCCCCCTCAATTTCAAAAATCAACGGAATATCAACTCCCGTTGTTCTTTTTATTTCATGGTCAGAATCAAAAAAGTTTTTTGATGTTTTCTTTGCTAATTTTTTGCCAATGGTTGTCTTTCCGGTGCCCATCGGACCAATCAAAAAAATATTATTAGACTGATTCGCCATTAAATTAAATTATATTGTATTTTCGGCTCTAGTTTGAATAAATAAAGTATTTCTTCATTATACAACGCAAAAAGGGTATAGCCGTTATGGATATACCCCTTTATGTATGTTTAATGTTGTTAATTATTTTAGTTTAAGGCTATCTTTTAATATTTTTGGTGTGATAAATATTAACAATTCATCTTTTGTCTTATCGATATCAGTTCTTTTAAATAGGAACCCAATGTAGGGGAGGTCCCCAAAGAAAGGTATTCTGTCAACAGTTTTTCTATCGGATGATGTGTAAACACCGCCCAAGACAACCGTTTCTCCATTAGCAACCAGTACCTGAGTTGTAACGGCACGCGTATTGATTGCTGGCACACCGAGTACTGTGGTCCCGCTCACCGTGTCCTGGTTAACCTGTAAATCCATGATGATGCGGTCATCAGGGGTAATTTGTGGTGTCACGCGTAAGCTAAGTACGGCATCCTGAAATGATACGGAGGTAGCACCGCTAGATGATGCCTCTTGAAACGGAATCTGTACGCCGGACTCTATAAGTGCCTCGGTTTGGTTCGCTGTAATGACACGGGGGCTTGCGATATCCTCCCCCCTGCCTTCGGCAATCAAAGCTGATAATTCCAACTGCAGTAAATACGAGCCAATTTTACCAATTGCTAGTGCAAACGCCGCGGCATCTGCGGGTGTCGCCGGCAAACTCACAATCAAGCCCTCCGTTGTATCCACGCCAAAAGTAGTCAATTGACCGAAATCTACAGTCCCAGCTTTGCTACCACCAAGCGCAACAAAAGGGTGGGCTGGTCTAGGGCCAATTTGCCCCCTAGTGGCAGCATTCCCCAGCTTAGTGTTCCTTGAATAACCAAACTTAACACCCACATCCTTGGCAAAGGATTCATCTGCATTCACAATGCGTGCCTCAATCAATACCTGTCTTACAGGGATATCCAATTTCAATATTAATTCTCTTATTGCCTGTAGACTAGTTGCTACATCCTGCACAATCAGCGTATTTGTTCTTTGGTCAATTGAAACAGTGCCGCGCTCTGATGTTAGCTTATTTTCACCCGATACAATCAAACCTGATAAATCTGTGGCACTTGCATAATTGATCTGTATAAACTCGGTTCTTAGTGGTGCCAACTCTTCAATTTGTTGATTGGCTTCAAGTTCAACACGTTCACGTGCCGTAAGCTCCTCCTGCGGGGCAACCATAACAACATTACCATTTTGACGCATACCCAAACCTCTTGATTTTAAGATAATATCAAGTGCCTGATCCCACGGAACATTTTTTAAACGCAGTGTTACGTTGCCACTTACAGCATCACTAGTGACCATATTTAATCCTGTAAAATCAGCAATCAACTGCAAAACAGCTCTTACCTCAATATCTTGGAAATTAAGCGATAGACGCTCGCCGGTATAACCGAATTTTTCTTTCTTTTGTTCTTCTTTTTCTTCCTTTGTTAGTGGTTTAAATTCAATTGTGTAAATATTGCCAGCTTGATACGCGATATGGTCATAATCTTCTGAAATAGGACTAATAACCATTGTTGTGTTATTACCACTAGCAGCCGTATCTATTTCTTTCACCGGAGTAGCAAAATCTATTACATCTAATTTTCTATCTAATCGAGGTGGTAATTGTGTTTCCATAAAATCAATTACAACATTTCCGCCTTCAAATCTCATATCAATTGGTATCGATGGAACTGATAATTTAACGATGACTCTGCCTTCACCGTTTTCTCCTCTCTTAAAGTCGATATCTTCAATTCTTCCCGGCGCTGAAGAAAATGATGTCTCATCACTCGTTGTATCTGAATATGATTTATTTGAAGACTCGCTACTTGATGCAACAACACCGCTACCTAAATTTAGAATTACAGTGTTGCCGCTCACATCCACCGAGTAAGAAACTGAACGTGTTAAATTAATCACAACGCGAGAACGTCCTTTTGCCTCAACTGCATTAAGACTATTTGCCATACCTATACCGATTGTTTGGGACTTTTTGCTTAGGTTCAATGATATGTTGGGCAAATCAATAACTACTCTTGCTGGATTATCAACACTAAAACTTAATGGTTCGTTTGGTAGAATCTCAGAAAAGATCAATTTAATCTGCACCCTTTCCCCGGGCAATGACGAAGTATTAATTTTATCCAACGTGACAGCATTGGCGGAAAAAACAGCTAAACTAACACTGAATAGCAATATCGAGAGGAATATTTTATCTATGTATTTATTCATAATAGTCTTTAGTATTTCCCAAA
>Ga0315338_1003289_pt1 | contig 14354 bp, 12 predicted proteins | sample ASW8metaG_FD_204518 | JGI IMG/M metagenome (GOLD analysis project Ga0315338, IMG submission 204518) | Ammonia-oxidizing marine archaeal communities from Monterey Bay, California, United States - ASW #8 | ecosystem: Environmental > Aquatic > Marine > Coastal | place: USA: California | collected... | reverse complement strand
ATCTTGGAAATTTCTCCTTGATAATATGATTTAGGAGAGGTGGCCGAGTGGCTGAAGGCGCACGCTTGGAAAGCGTGTGTACGTTAATAGCGTACCGTGGGTTCGAATCCCACTCTCTCCGCTTTTCCCTTGACAAACTGGCTCGCAAGTAGTCCAAACTAGTGTTTTGTAATATTATGTAATATTGCTAATTCTTTACTCATTAGTTACTCATTTTTTTTCAGTCGATAGCTATTAAATATCCCTATTTTGGGATTTTTTCTTATCGGCTAAAACCGAGGAAAACATCTTACAGTGTGGTAAAGGCAGTATGGTTTATTAGATACTTAATATTTCCTAATAATGTATATTTCAGGACAAAATGATAATCCAAATAATAAAAATCAAGTATCTAGCGTTTATTTCAAAAAAGCTCGTTAGAGATAGATTCTAAATAAAATAAGGAGAAAAAATAATGGCAACAGGTACTTGCCCACAATGTGGGAAAAAAGGAAAGATTCTTAAGAAGTGTAAAAAATGTGGTACTATTACATGTGGTTCCGGAAGCAAATGTGGTAGCGGTCATTGTCCGGTTTGTCGAGGGCAAATTAAGTCTCTATAAATAAAAAAATGATGTTTCACAGTGCACCCATGAAATGAATTGGAGAACTACTCTTCACAATGCGAAGGATTAATCGAATAATCAGATTTTAGTTAGATTCATAATATTGGAGATTTAATAATGGCAAAAAGACTTGAAAAAACTTCTTTTGGCCCTACGCTCAAATTAATGACTGTAGGTAGCAAAAAATTAAAAAAAGTTACTAAAATAACAGCACCTATAACTGGTGTCTTTGGAGTTTTGATTGATTTTATGAGCCCCATGGCCCCTTTAGCTCCAATTATTTTTATTCTTATGATATGTATTTTTCTTTATTGTTTTATGTTTAAGGTAAGGCCCATTATTAAATCAACAGGTTTTGATTCAGCTATAGAGAATAAATTCACGTACGCAGCAACCTTTTCTCTTGTTGGTTCATTAATTATGCTATTTTTCTGGGGCGGATCGTTGATTTATCCTGATGAAGGTGTTGTGGCTGGAAATTTTTCAGCCGTAAAAGACTTTCAGCAACGAGTTTTAGGAACTATGGATGAGATTTCAGAAAAACAAGACGTGATCATAGAAAAACAAGATAAAATGGCCGATGATGTAACAGATATTAAAGAAATAATGACCGGGGAAGCTGAGATTAAACAACTTGCCAGTACTGAAGATTACAGTACTTTTGAAGAAGTTAATGTAAGGACGGACATTACAGATCAGAAAACTATTGCTATTCTGTATTTTGATAATAGCAGCGGAAATTCTCAACTGGATGCATTGAAAAAAGGCTTGGCGGATATGCTCATTTCGGACCTTTCAAATTTGCAAATGCTTCGTGTTGTGGAAAGGGAAAAGTTGGAAGAAGTGATGGCAGAGCTCAAACTAAGTAGCGGCAGAGAGTTCGATGCTGGTACACGCCAGAAACTTGGCAAGTTACTAGGGGCGGAAACCATTCTGTTTGGTAGTTACTTCGAAATGATAGGAAAATTCCGGATAGATGCCCGTATCGTAAAGACTGAAACGGGAGAAATTCTAAAATCCGAAGGTGTAAATGGTGTTACAGCTGATTTTATGACGCTGGAAAAACAGCTGGTCTGGAAGATTGCCAGAGGACTTGATATTCGTTTCACTGAAAAGGAAGAAGCCACGATTATGGCATCGGAATCCGTCAGCTATGAAGCAACGCTTATCTATGCGGATGGTCTAAAATTATATGATAGTGGTGACAAGCCCAGGGCACTGGAAAAATTTAAAGAAGCTGTGGCTCTAGCACCCAATTTCGATCGTGCTAAACAAATGATAGGTAAGCTATCGCAAATATAAATTGAGGAAGTAATCATGGTAAAAATATACATTGAAGACTCACGAGGAATGGCTGATTCTAAAATTTATTTTGAAAAATCGAGGGGTATGGCGGATTTAATAGTTTTCTTCGAGGATTCACGAGGAATGGCCAAATGGCATAGAAGCAATAAGTTTAGAGGTAGAATTGGATAACAAAAGATTAATAATACTCCCAGTATTTTTACTCTTATCATTTTTGCTGGCCGACATCAAAACCGTTGATATCTCATAGCCACCAAGCACAAATTCACATTTACAAGACCATTAAGCACATTTTAATTCTTAGCCTGTTTATTAATCTCAGTCTTGCCCAATCCGCCTGGGTAAAGACAGAATCCGGCTGCGAATTTTGGACATTAGATACAAATGCTGAAAAGGTCACCTGGGACGGAGACTGTAAAGATGGGAAAGTACATGGTGAAGGAACCCTGGTACTTTATAAAAAAGGAGAAGCCTTTTATGAGTTCAATGGAGTTATGCTTGATGGCTATACTAAAAAGGGAGAGATCAGATGGATGACTGGTAATTATGCAAACTATTTTTGGTTATGGGATGATGATCCTAGTGTTCAAAAAATCATTGGTAAATATGAAGGTAATGGAGAAACCAGAATTGGTGAAATAAACGGATTTGAAGAGGCTCATTTAGTAGTGATTTATGAAGATGGAACATATAAGTCAGGAATTGAAATAAATAATAAATGGAGAGAAGTAAAAACAGTTGAAGAAATTGAGAATCATTTTATTAACAATTATGCAAAATCTGATTATGAGCATATCATTCCAATTGAAATATCTAAGAAAACCATTGCCATATCCTATTTTGATAATACCGGCGGAGATAAATCCTATGATCCCTTGATCAAGGGCTTGGCTGATATGCTTATCTCGGATCTTTCCAATATTGAATCGATCAAGATGGTGGAACGTGAAAAGCTGGATGCACTGATGAAGGAGATAGATCTGGGTGGGTCCAAGTTTATTGATAATGAGACCGCCCAAAAGATGGGAAAGGGATTAGGGGCTCAATATATCCTGACCGGCAGTTTTATTGTGATGGGTGATGCTTTCCGCGTTGACGCTAGGCTGATCAACGTGGAGAACGGTGAAATAGTATTTTCTAAGGCAGTAGATGGGAATAAGGAAACCTTTTTTGACATAGAGAAAGAACTGGCTAAGGAAATCATTTCAAAACTTGAGTTGAGTGTTAGCAAAAAGACTTTATCTTTAATGGAAGAATTAGGCACGAGGTCTTATGATGCATTTGACAATTGGAAAAAGGGACTCTTCTTTTATGGAGATAATCAATATGATTCGGCGATGGTCTATTATAATAATAGTCTTGAAATCGATCCTCTATTTGACAGCCCAAAAAAAGATAAATTTGCTATATTTACACTATTAGTGAGCTTACGTTATCCGGATGGCCTCACGGCAATTGGTAGTAGCAAACCTTTACCAGGTTCATTAGAAGACAACCAAATCATTATAGATTATTTTGAATATTGTGAAATTTTAAATAACAATACAACTGGACTGGAAGATGACCACAAATTTATTTTGAAAGAGATGCTTGAGGCGCTATATGTAAAAATAAGTGAATCGTATTTTCAAAGTTTTAATAATAAAACCAGAGCATTAGAAATTGCTTTACGTGGCACAAAGAAATTTCCTGAAAATGATCGAATATTGTATCAGTATGGATTATTAAACTATAACGTAAAAGATTATCAGAAGGCAATAATTGCTTTTGATCAACTTTATAAGCGCACCCCTGATTATAAAGGTTTATTACAGACCATGAGCGTCATTTTTCAAGAACTTGAAAATTGGGAAAGGGTCATAGAAATAAATGAAAAAAGGCTACAATTAGAGCCAAATAATTACTATGTATTAAGAAATTTAGCATTCACAAATTTTAACATAGGTGAGTATGCAACTGCAATAGAGTACTTTATTAAATTTCCGCAACTAGGTGGTGGCAAGGCAGAAGCGTTTACTAACACTGGAATCAGCTATTATTCTTTGAATCAATATTCCAAGGCAATTGATTATTTAGAAAAAGCATTTGAAGTAATTGAGTCCTACGAACCTGAAGGTGCGCTTGGTACATCTAAGGATCAAATTGAAAAAAGACTATTACCTTTTATTTTTGACTATCTTGCACTTTCTTATGAGAGAATAGGTGGTTATAATAAAGCAATAGAAATATATAAAAAGTATATTGATATAGTTGAAAATCCTAAAGACCTATCACGATTAAACACAAATTTAGCATTTTCCTACCAAGAGCTTGACAGCCTAAATAAAGCCAAAAAATATTATGAAAAAGCAATCGAGTTGGACTCGAATAATTGGCATGTCTATAACAATTATGCATATTTCTATCAAAAACAGGGAGATCTAAAAACTGCTGAGGATATGTATAAAGCCAATATTCAGCGTGCTCCAAATATTCCCAATGTCTTACATAGTATGGGAGAATTTTATCAACAGATGGGAGAATATGATAAAGCCATTGATTATTTTGATTCGAGCATTGAAATAGATTCAACATATGCAATCTCACACTATAATCTTGGTCAGATTTATGAAGAGAGGGAGAATGACTTATTTTTTGAATATTATTTAAAAGCTGCTGAACTGAATAACAAGGATGCTCAACGGTGGGTAACAAAGAATAGGAAATTGATTGATGAACACGAGAACAAAAGTAAAAAAACTCCCGCAACAGATTATATTGAGGAACTTAAAAAATTAGCTGAGTTGAGAGATCTTGGCATCATTACTGAAGAAGAATTCCAGCAAAAGAAGAAGGAATTATTGGGAATAAAATGAAGAATCAAAATTTTTTCTCTTTATTGGTACTTATTTTTACTACCTGTAGTAGTCTTTTGGCAGACACCAAAATTATTGCCATTTCTTATTTTGATAATACTTCTGGATTAGAGCAATATAATCCGCTTTCCAAGGGCCTGGCGGACATGCTCATCACTGACCTATCCAATGTAAAATCCATCCAGATTGTGGAGCGGGAGAAGCTTGAGAGCCTGCTGGAAGAGATTGACCTTGGTGAGGGCAAATTCATTGATCCCAATACGGCACAAAATCTGGGTAAGGGACTAGGGGCAGGCTATATGCTAACCGGGAGTTTTTTGATTATGGGTGAGACCATGCGCATAGATGCCCGATTGGTGGATGTAGGAACTGGTAAAATCTCCATGGCAGATGAGATAACAGGAAGTAAAGAAAACTTTTTTGAACTTGAAAAGAGTTTGGTCAATAAACTAGTTGCGACCCTAAATCTTGATTTATCAATATCAGAAGAGAGAAGGATAAAGAAAGTACAAACAGAATCTTTTGAAGCATTTAATGCCTATTCATCTGCCATAGATGCATTAGACAATGAAGATTATGAAGAGTCCAAGAAATTGTTAGAAAAAGCTGTTGAGATTGATGATGACTATGATATTGCCTGGGATAAACTCGATGAGATTGTAGAGAATTTAGAAAAACTATTAAAAATGAAAGAAATGCGACTATCTAATGATGTTATTTCAATTATCGATGCATTGGAAAATAATGATAAAGCAAGTTGCGAAATTTTTCATAAAATGTTTTTTAGAAAAGAAGACAATTTGAGACAGGCCTCAGCCTATATTAATGCAAATTTTTATTCATTAGCGCCAACTCACCCGGCTAAGTTTTTACAATCTGGAATTTTGATTCAGGCATTGCGTTTTGGACAGATTGATTATGATCCAAATATAAAAAATTTCATTTCAAATCTTAAAAAACAACCATCAAAATTTGGACTCACACAAAATGATAATTCAAGAGAGAAGATTATTTCTAATTACAGTAGTTCAATTAATTCACTTGATGAATATATTTTACATATTAAAACTGTTTTTGAAGAATTGATTTACATACTTAAATATATCGACAGCAAAAATTTTGAATTAAATATATGTGCCGATATTGGAGGAATGGTAGAAAATTGGTATATACAGAATCCTGTACAATTGATAGGAACATGGTTTATCACAAGAGATTGGATGCCTTATGAAGGTACTATGATGGCTTTTCTTCGATTGGAATATTTATCTGATAGTAATATAGAAGTAAAAGCATTTGATGGTGAAATAAAAAATATTAAGACGGCACTCGATGAATTAATCATATATTTTGGCAATAAATACTTAGAAAGCTTCCCTTACGATGTAACAAAGGGGAAATTAGGAGTTATAGATCAAGCAATAAAAAGAAAACAGACACCTGAGATATATAATGCATATAAGTGGTTGATAAAATATGGGTCTTTAAATGCTAACCATCTATGGAGCGACGATGGAATGGCCTTTGGTGCTTGGGACGCAGAATCCAATGCGGAGGTATGGAGATTAATCATATATGATTATGACAGAAATGAACCAATACCCTCTTCTTTATCTCAAATTCCATATTTATCTGAATATAGATTTATGAATTGTATAACAAAAACTGATTTAAAGAACATAAGAACTCTGTTCCCAAATGATCATTTTACAACAATAAATAAGGAACAATATTTATGTGAGGATTGTGTACTTGGTGAAGATATGTACAATTATTTTACTATGGTTAAGATGAGAATAAAGGATCAAATTAAGTTTGAAGGATCAAAACAATAAGTTCAGCGGTTCGAATCCTACTTCCCTACTTTGGATCATATTACCCCTGTTATTAGTCTTCTCCTGTGAGGATTTTTTGTCAAAAGATGAAGAAAATAATTAATCGATTGAGACCAACATTATCAAAATATTATTAATAGTTTTTTCTTTTTCTTTGATACTGGCAGACACCAAAACCATTGCCATTTCTTATTTTGATAATACTTCTGGATTAGAGCAATACAATCCACTATCTAAGGGTCTGGCGGATATGCTTATCACTGACCTTTCAAATGTTAAATCCATCCAGATAGTTGAAAGGGAAAAGCTAGAATCTCTCCTCAAGGAAATAGATCTCGGCAATAGCAAGTTCATCGATAAGACTACCGCCCAGAAGCTGGGTCAAGGATTAGGGGCAGATTACATATTAACTGGTGCATTTATATCAATTGACCCCATGATGCGCATAGATGCGAGGATTATGGAAGTAAGCACTGGAAAAATTATTGGAGCAGAAGAGATCACAGGAAAATCCAATGAGTTTTTTATATTAGAAAAAAAATTAGCAAACTCAATAATTGATCTTTTCAGCAAGGAAAGTAACCATCTGATTATTAATAATGATGAAAAGAACATTCAAATTGAAAGTTTAAACCAGTTTTCAAAAGTAATTGATGAATATGATAAAGGGAATTATGAAATCGCAGAAAAAACATTAAATCAATTAATTGCAAAGGATAAAAACTTTAAAAAAATTATTTCTAATATTGGTGCAATTAATAAAAAAGTTGCTTATTTAGAAGAAATGATAAGCTTTAGACTTGGAAGATTTGAAGAAAAAATCGATATTTCTACAGAAAATCCTCCTTCAGCCTGGACTCAATATTATATGACTGGAAAAACTGAATATTTGATTCCTTTGGCAAAACTAAGTATAAAAAGAGTCAGAGATCAGATTGGGTTTGGCGTACTAAATAATAAGTATGAAGGCAAAAATTATAGGTTAACTCCAGATGGACAGGTAGCTATGTTAACTAGCGATGAAATGAAACCCTCGAGAAAAATGGATAATGCTTTAGGCTATTGTTATTACCAGTTGGCAGCATCCTACATGTTAAATGGTAAGACTAATGTGGCGCTTAACTATGCGGATAGCCTTTTTTATTTGTTTCCTTGTTCTAATGTGGGTTTTGATTTGAAAACTGAAATCCTGTTAGCCGCAGAAGATCAAAGGGTGGATGAGTATGCTAAAATATTTTTGAATAAATTGACAAATTATTGTCCTGGTACTGATAATCTAGAGTACCCAGTTATTTTTGGACAAAACCCCGTAGCTCCCGTTGGAAGAAGCCTATTAAGCTATAATGGTTATTATGATAAATTTTTTTCCAATGAAAATTTTAACTATTTTGGAATAGACATTATGATGAATCATTATGAAACTATAATTCAATCTTTCGAAGAAAAGAATGAGACTAAACAACAAAAGTTTTTATCTAAATATGATCACAAAGATTATAAATATGGTGGAAAATCCTATCAGCTTGAAAATGTATTGGGAGATTCTTTATTCTACAGTAAAGAATCTTGGAATACAATTTTCCATGATAAAATACCTTACACTGAGTATAGGAATGCGTACATAGAGTTTGATCCAATCATTTTAAGAGCCTATAGTGACTTAGGTTGGTTTTATTTGGAAAAAGGAAGCCCTAACATCGCACTATCATATTTACAAAGAGCAGATAAATATTTTGACAGGATTCGTCCATATCCATTTTGCGCAGGATTTCCAATTTATACTCATACTGAGATGAAGTATTTTTTTAAATACAAAGAGAATACATTTACGCATGCAAATGGATATTTTGATAATGGTGATTGTGACTATGTAGAAATATCAGGTTATGAATCTGTATACGAACTTTATGATTTTAAAACATCGGGACGGTACTTTGATTTAAGCGTTGATACAGATATTTTAATAGATGGTAATAAGGGTAATGCTTATCTTATTTTAGAAAATTATAAGAAAGCATATAAATATTATACAACATGGAATTTGAATACTAAAATTGAGGATGGGAGGACATTCAAGGAAATGATTAAAGCTGATATAGAATTCTTTTTAGAACAAAAAATATTAACAGATAATAAACTAAATGAATTCAAGAATCTATATCCAAAATTTGTCAAAGAATTGGAAATAAACTAATGTTTCAACGCCCTCAGATAATAAGCCTACGTTTTATCGCAAGGGCTTTTGCTTCTGGATTAGAGATTTATGATAATGGTTAAAAATCTGAAGTTTTGAAAAAATTTGAAGAAGCACTAGAGTTGTCATCTAATAAGGTCGGCGGTTCGAATCCTAATTCCTTATTTTGGCTCATATTACCTCTGTTATTCATCCTTTCATGTGAGGATTTTTTGTCAAAAGATGAAGAATCTCACGATTACAAGTTTGAACACATATATTTAGATACAGGTATTACGAAAGACAATAAAGGTTATTATCATCTAACGCTTGATAGAAATAGGTGGCAAACACTCTACAGGGTAAGAGGAATAGTCTATAATGATGATATACCTGCAGAATTTGTAAGATTTAATTGGGAAAGCAATTTGTACTGGATAATTGGTGATACATTAGGTTATGTTGTTAAGATAGGATTAACCGACCAATTACAATATGTCAGTTATGATACAGTATATATTACCCAATACAATGGATTTACAGTTCCCACTTCAAATACAGCGTCTTATTCAAATGCAAAAGGTGAAGTATCCAATATGATTGCCCCCGTTACAACTATGGTGGGTGATACACTTATTTTATCTTGGGAGTTCTTTGCTGAAGATAAAGTCTATAGTAACAAAATACCCATTGTACTTGATTAATAGATTTCCAGAGAACTACTTTTAGAGTTCTGATTGGGGTAAATTATTTAATAAGACAGTTAGATGCAGAGAACAAAAAATATTTTCGACAAAATTGGTTCTTTAATTCCTGGTTATCAAGGATATGCTGAGAGAGATGGTCGCAGGAATTGCGATAAGTTGCTTCGCAATGAAATTTCTGGAAGACTCATTTCATGTGAATCCATTATAAAGAATCGATTAAAAACAGAAGTCAAAAATAACAATTTAGATACACTTCAAGATTTAGAAGAATGCCGACAAAAATTAAATACACTTTCAGATAAAATAAAATACGCCCCTTATGGAGAATCTTCATTTTTTGGAGAATCTCAAATTAAAGAAGATGAATTACAAAAAATATATCAGACAGATCACGATATACTTTTATTTGCTAATAAAATTCTAGATGATATTCCAAATTCAGAAATCGCAGATATTTTGTTGTTTATTGATTCATTAACCTCGATGTTAGAAGACCGAAATAATTTTATTAAGAGACATAAATAAATGCCAAAATTAATGGAAGTATTAGAATTTCTTGATCCAACTGGTCAAATAATGGTAAAACGGATGCCAGATAGTGGTGATTATGAAATTAAGTGGGGTGCACAGTTAACTGTTAGAGAAAGCCAAACTGCAATTTTCTTCCGTGATGGAAAAGCATTAGATGTTTTTGAACCGGGTCGACACGTGCTTCAAACGCAAAACATTCCAATCCTTACCAAATTAGTAACCCGTTTAGGCTATGGCACAGATTCCCCTTTCCGTGCCGAAGTTTATTTTATGAATATGAAACTGTTCTCCAATCTCAAATGGGGAACATCAGAGCCAATTCTTTTTAAAGATACAGAACTACAAATGATTAGGTTACGATCGTTTGGGATTTTTTCCATTCAAATTGCCGACCCTTCACTATTTCTAAATAAGGTTGTTGGAACGCAGGGGATTTATACTGATACTGAAATTGAAGATTATTTAAAAAATATTATCATCACAAGATTAACTGATGTCTTCGGCGAACAGGTAAAATCCGTTTTTGATTTACCTAAAGATTTTAATGAATTGTCGCTTGTAATTAGGGCCAGCGTTGAAAATGATTTTGATAGTCTGGGCTTAAAAATACATGATTTTTTAATCAGTTCAATTTCTGTACCACCCGAAGTTCAGGAAATGATTGATACGAGAGCGGGTATGGCTGCAGTTGGAGATATGGATAAATTTTTAAAATTTAAAGCGGCCTTGGCGATGGAAGCCGCCGCAGAAAACCCAAGCGGTGTTGCTTCCGCTGGGGTTGGAATGGGCGCTGGAATGGGAATGGGGTTTATGCTTCCACAAATGCTGACGGGGGCAATGCAACCAGGACAAGGGCAACAAGCGGCAAGTCCAATGGATAAACTAAAAAAATTGAAAGAATTATTGGATATGGGCGCACTATCAGAAGAGGAATACAATAATAAAAAGGAAAGACTGTTGGGAGAAATTTAATTGAAATTAAATAAAATTATTCTAGGTTCATTTACTGCATTAATTACGTTTGCAGTTATAGTATATGTAATAGAAAATGAAAAATCTCTATTAGAATTATTGATGGGTTTTATGCTTTTTATTTTTCCAATCACATTTATTTCTTCATTTAAAAATACTGTTCCTGCTTTTTTATTGGTTTTTTTCACTTCATTATATCTTTATTTTGGAATTTATAAATATGAATACTACGATACGCTGTTGGGGTTACTATTAGCGATTGTTATTGGCTCTTCCATATCTTATTTCCGAATTCATAAATACATATTATTCTCTCCAGACAAATATAAAGAAGATGCCATAAAATCAAAGGGGAAGAGCTAATGCATGAAAATGAAATACTATGTTTCACGGATGCCATACAGTTAGTACATGACAAGTTTTATGTTGATGGAATAAATAAATTTCAACAATTAGTGAATGAATTTCCAGAAAGTGATCTTGCAGATGATGCACTATATAATATAGGTCTATGTTATTTCGAAATGAATCAATTCAATCAATGTATTGAAATATTGGAAGAAATGATTGAACAATACCCCGATGCAACTATTTCAGCACTAGAAAGTGAAAATGAATTTGGAAAAACAGCTGGTAAAGCATTATATCTAATTATATTATCATCTATTGCATTAGATGATAAAAATAAGGTAGAATATTATATGAAAAGTATTAATGATTATAATGATACTTACATGACAAACGATGGAAAAAAAATTACTTTCCCTGAACTAGCTCAAAAAGCAGTCAAAAAATTTCTGCAATTGATTAAATAGAAGGCTTATTATTATGGCAAAAAAAGGAAAAAACACTGATCTAAAACTCTTTGGATGTAAAAATTGTGGAGCTCAATTAGCCTTTAGTCCAACAACTCAGGGACTTAAGTGTAATTATTGTGGTGGCAGTTTTGATATTGAAAACCCTGAAGATATAAAAATAACTGAGCCTGAAAAAATAATTCCATTTAGTGTAGATGATAATGAGTTTAAGGAACGTATCCTTAGTTGGCTAATTGAAGGAGAATACACCCCTCTTGATATTTTAAATTCTAGTCAATTTGAAGGATATTCAGGAACCTATTTCCCTGTATTCCAATTTAAAGGAACTTATGATGGCAATTGGAGCGCATCTAGTGGTTATAAAAGACAAGAAAGTTATGTAACAAGAAATTCGGATGGAAAAGCTGTTACTAGATATAGAACTGTTACAGATTGGAACCCATCTAATGGTAAAGTTTCTGGCCATTACGATATCTTGTGTTATGCTGGAAAAAATATTAAAACAGAAGTTCAACTTTTTTCTGAAACATGTACCTACACTGGCTCTGCAGCAAAAGCATTTGATAGAAAGTATACTTTAAATTTTCCATTAATTGCATTTGATATACAAGAAACCGATGGGTGGGACCATAATGGAAACCATCAATTAGATGATATTGTTACCGCACAAGGTAGGCAGGCAGTCCCGGGTGATGTTTCAAAAGATTTTAGATGTGACTTTACTAGTGATCAGAAATCAGTTAGTTCGCTTTATGTCCCTGTTTGGTTTACTTATTATGAATACAAAGATAAATATTATTATGCTGCTTTGGATGGAGATGATTCAAGTCATATTGAGGGTGTAAGACCGCAAGATGAAGCTGCGATTGCTGAAGCAAAGTCGAAGTTTTTGTGGCGTAACATTCTTGGTTGGGGTACTCTTGCTTATTTAATAGTAATGTTTATTAGTTTTATGAATGCTGGTTATAGAGATGAAGAAAGCATTTTTATAATGGGTATTGCTGGGACAGTAATCGGTCTAATTGCTACGGCAATTGCACATTCAATGGGTAACTCTGCAAAGCAACAAATGATTGCTGATAACTTAGCAAAAAGAAAAGAAGTACTAGAACAGTTTGGTAAAGAAAAGCAGTTATCGCTAAAAAAGAATAAACCCAATGAAGAAGATAATTCTGAGGATAAATAAAAAAATCAATTTTTTCATAATATAGTCTCTTTTAAATAAAGATTAGTTATAAGGTTTATTGTCTTTAATCCTTCTATTTAAAAGGTTCATTAATAGCACTAGGTAAATCGTATTATTCTTCATTTCTCCTTTTTGATGCCCATGCCTTTTTTCGAAGGAATCTCTCCTCGATTGGCGAACGCTTGGAAAGCGTGTGTACGTTAATAGCGTACCGTGGGTTCGAATCCCACTCTCTCCGCTTTTCCCTCGACAAACTGGCTCGCAAGTAGTGCAAACTAGTGCTCACTAATATTAAGTAAGTTTGCTAAATAGTTACTCATTAGTTACTCATTAGTTACTCATTTTTTCACTCGGTGATCATTATAGGACTTTTTCGTTTGCGGAGTAATTATTTGTAATTTTGAGTATGAAACGCCTCTGGGTAAAATAGCCTCCTCACGGGGGCTTGTTTGTTTGTAAAAGAGACACCCACATTGTTGGGTGATTTTGTGTAATTTTCTTTAAGTAAACCTAACATTTATTTTTTAAAATAAGTGGTAACGATAACAAATAAAAAAGAGAAGAGATATATAAATATGAATAAAAAACTAATACTATCAACTATTTTTACAGCATTGATGATTATGTCATGTAATTCAACAGTTAATTATGAAAGTGTTGAATCTTCTGGAAAATTTATGCCAGGAGGAGATAACGAACTAAATGGAAATGCATATGTTTTAGCGGATGACAAGTATATGGATTTAGTTCAAACGTCAACTGATGCTTATAATGCAAAAGATTGGAACGCAATGAAAGCTCTTTATAATGATATGTTTGTAGAATGGGGTGATGAAAATATGACAAAATATTTTGACGAGATGGAATCAGTGGATATGAATATTTCCGCAATGGTCCCCATTCATTTAAAAGGCGATGACAAGAAAATGGTTCTTACCTGGTCTACTGAGAATAGAAAGTGGAAAAATGGATCTAAGGAAAGAGTTCGTCTTTTTGAAATTTATAATATAAACGATGAAGGTAAATTAATGGGATGGAATCAGTGGACTAATAAAGTTTCAAATCCTGACTTTACAGATCACGGGCTAGCTAGTGGAGGAAAGTTTATTGGCAAAGATGAAGACAATGAATACTCTGGAAGACCTTTTGTGTTCTCAAATAGAGGTGAAATTGAAGTAATCGAACAATTCATTGAAGCAGCTAATAATTTAGATGCTGAGGGATTTATGAAGTTCTTTACTGATCCTTTCACTTTCAATGATCAAGAATTTTCAATGAAGGACGTTGAACAGCTCTTTGCATCAAGAGAATCTCAAGAATGGAAGCCATGGGCAATGCTTCCTATAAAGATTAGTAATACTGATCCAG
>Ga0315338_1003288_pt1 | contig 14358 bp, 6 predicted proteins | sample ASW8metaG_FD_204518 | JGI IMG/M metagenome (GOLD analysis project Ga0315338, IMG submission 204518) | Ammonia-oxidizing marine archaeal communities from Monterey Bay, California, United States - ASW #8 | ecosystem: Environmental > Aquatic > Marine > Coastal | place: USA: California | collected... | reverse complement strand
AAGTGCTAGCAAAAACCGGATACTCCCAGGCAATCCTCATCCTGCTCTCGGCCATGGTGTGGACAGTTTTTGGTGAACGATGTCTTGGCGAAACCGTCATCGTCTGTCCGGAGAACTTCCGAGAAGCTATCAAACCGTGGATCACGTATCGTCAACGGCAAGGCCACACGTTCGATTTTATTGAGAGTGTTGGCACGGCAGCAGATATCCACGCCAGAATTCTTCAACAGGTGGAGCGAGGACCAGTCAGTGCCATCGTACTGATCGGCGATGCCCCCAATCATGCCAACCCACGGGAACCTGCTGAGGCGGGAAGAGTACCGACCCACTATATCTCGGCAAGGATTATCACTCCCTTTGGTGGGGACCGAATGATTGCGAGTGACAATCCCTATGGTGATCTCAACGGCGATCAAATCGCTGATGTTCCTATTGGTCGTCTTCCAGTCGACAGCCCGGAAGAGTTAGCGAACCTGATTGACCGAATTATCCGGTATGAATCAAGTGATGACTTTTCACTTTGGCGCAGCCGGATCAACCTCATCGCTGGTCTTGGCGGTTTTGGTGGTTTGATCGATACGATGATTGAGAACACGACTAAATTGTTTCTGACTTCTGGCATTCCAGCCGAGTATCAAGTGAGTATGACCAGGGCCAGTTGGAAAAGTCCCTACTGTCCAGACCCACGATTGTTTCGCGACACTGTCATTGCACGCATGAATGAGGGCTGCCTATTCTGGATCTATATGGGGCATGGGCAGGTGCGAGCCTTAGACCAACTGCATGTTCCCGGTGCTACTTTCCCAATTTTGTCTGTAGAAGATACTGCTCGTATCGAATGCCATGCGGGTGCTCCAATTGTCCTTCTCTTCAGTTGTTACAGCGCGGCGTTTGATAGTCAAAATGATTGCCTTGCGGAAGAAATGTTGTGCAGCAAAAGCGGACCGGTTGCTGTCCTGGGAGGTTCGCGAACCACTATGCCCTATGCGATGGCAACACTGGCAGAAGCAATGATGGATGAGTGTTTTCGAAAGCGTACAAACACGCTTGGGAAGATTTTCTTGCGGGCCAAAAAGCGGATGATCGACAGCCAAACAGTATCCGGCCATCGCGGGTTAATCGATTCTATGGGTATGCTTTTCGGGGAGTCGGCAGAGGATCTATATGCACAGCGACAAGAACATCTCCATTTATTCAATCTATTAGGTGATCCACTTTTGAAAATAAAATATCCACAGGAGATTCCAATTTCTGTCAATTCAATTGTCACTGAGGGATCCGAGGTTCCTATTCAACTTAAAATGCCGATTGCGGGACAAGCGACCATTGAGTTGATCGTCCGTCGGGGACAGTTACTGAAACAACCATCAAAGCGGCCACAATATGATCCTCTCGATCCAGCGCTGCACAAAATCCAGCAGGCCTACCTAGAGGCCAATAACCAGCAACTGGATACCACAACAAGGACAATCGCCAAGGGGCCACTGAAAATTCGCCTTAAGCTGCCTCCTGGGATTGTTGGCTCCTGTCATGTGCGGGCCTATATCGAAGGCAGCAAAGATTTTGCCCTTGGTACGGCTGACCTTTACGTTGAACGATCCCAAAAATTGCAACCTGACGCTGCCTTGGGATCGGGGCGGAACAAACAAGGCGATCGGACCGATTCACTACCAGTAGCCGATGGCACCATTTTGCAAAATCAACCTAAACGATAGCCAGGCTCAATCGGACAAAGGCGAGAAGGCCGCTTAAGAATTGCATTGCTCGTCAATCTCCGCAGGCGTTGTGGAGATTTGTGGCCCGCCGTTGCGCATTGTGTTGTGATCTGCTTCGGCATCGTGATTCGATCCATGCTGTCCTGAGATCGATCGGGTGATTACCTCATCAAAGAGGCCTTCAACTTTCTGACCCAGCACACAGGTGCGACCGAATGCATTGAGGAAATGATCCGCCTTCGCCTCGTCAATCGTCAGAGGTGGCTGAATTCTTAGAACCAACGGGTTTGAACGAGCAACTTGAGTGTAGATGTGATAATGCTCTAACAGGATTTGCATCTGAAAAACTGTCGGGAAACTGCGAACCATCTCGTCAACACCAGACATTAAATATTGAAGCATGCCCGAGGAGTCCGTCCGCTTAAGATGTGTGACTACGGATTCTGTAAGTGGTGTAAGTTCCACACCGATCATCAAGCCTTGTCCGCGAATATCACGGAAGTACTCGGGCATCTGATGATTGAGCTTGTTCAGGCCCTCAAGTAACTGAAAACCTCGCGCTGCCGCATTCTCTGGTAGACGTTCCTCAACAAGAGTCTCGATCGCCGCCAGCCCGGCTACGCAGGCCAAACTGCCTCCACCAAACGTCGATGTATGCAAAGCAAACCGATCGACTGTTCCGTAGGCTTTCATCCATAGATCTCGGCGTGCAAGCATCGCGCCAATTGGCACCACACCTCCGCTGAGACTTTTGGCCACTGTCATAATATCCGGTTCGATCGCGGCCTGTTCGCTCGCAAAAATTGTCCCCGTGCGTCCCATGCCAGTCTGCACCTCGTCGGCAATCAATAGCGTCCCTGTGTTACGACAAATCCTTTGGGCCTCCGCAAGATAGCCGGCGGGGGGCATAATCATCCCCGCCTCACCCTGAATCGGTTCCACAATAAAAGCAGCCATATTGCGAGGGGCCAACAGCCGCTCGAGAACCTCAAGGTTCCCGTAAGGAACAGCGTGGCAATCAGGCAACAAGGGTCCAAAAGGGCGCTGGTATGATCGGTTCCCCGTAACCGACAACGCGCCCAATGACTTGCCATGGAACGATCCGTGACAATAAACGATGCCAGTACGTTCCGTCGCCGCCCGCGCCAACTTGAGTGCCGCTTCGACCGATTCGGCGCCACTGTTGCAGAAAAAGACCATCTCAAGACCGGATGGTGAAATCGATACCAAACGTTCAGCCAGTGCAGCGGCATGAGGATTGGCGGCGGATGGGCAGAAACCGAGTACCTGCTGTGAGAGAGCATCACGAACGGCAGTGACCACACGAGGGTGATTATGCCCGAGGTTGAGTGAACCAAAACCCGATACAAAATCGAGATAGCGGTTGTCTTCAGCGTCAGAAATAACGAGCCCGTCTCCGCGAACGAATGTTTTATTAAGACCACTTTGTTTGGTCAGACTAACCAATACTGGATTCACGTAGCGATGGAAAAGGGTCCGAGCCCTTCGATTCGCAACATCACATCGTTTTTTACTCTCCTGCTGACCATCTTTAACTGCGCTAGTGTGTCCATTATCTCGTGGCGAATCAAATGATTTCGGGTCACCATTACCTTGTATCGTCTGCGAACTGTCTTTGTGCTTTCCATTGCCATTCTTATAATGGCGAAACACATCACCGTTGGGTGACTCATGTGAGCAACGATTTGTTGTGAGCTGTTGTTCTTCGATGCGTTGCCGACCAATCACCTTGGCCATGCTTGACCACATCGAATCCTCGACAGGACGGCCAAAGGAAGAAAGATGGCTAAACGAAAAACCATTTGTCTCGGCAATTGCCCCTATCTCATTCACGCTTTCTATACTTAGATCCCGTCCTAAAGAGAAACACTCTGCACGGTCTTCCAACGCAAGATTGATGGTTTCGGCAAGACAGCCCGGGACCAAACCAAAATGGAAACCAAGCAACATTGACTTTTGGAGAAATGGTTGAGGGACATCAACCACTCCCCCCGCCACAACCAAGACATCGTCGCGACGTCTGACAGAACGCGTTACGTCTGTGGGTACTCCAACATCAATCACAACACTCCCGGATTGAAGCATTTCCGGTTTAATACAATTGCCCGACGAGGTTGCAGACAAAATAAGTTGGGACTGGGACAAAGCGGTCGGGATGTCTGTCACCAAGTCGCTCTGAAGTTCTTTGGCAATCCGTACTGCTCTGGGCGAGTGGCGGCGAGCCACCAACATTAAACGTCCTACCTCTGGAGCTAATAATCGTGCTGCCGCCGTGGCAATACTTCCCGGTACGCCTACCACAGTTACGGTCTTTCGGCGAATATCAATATCGAGTTCGCTACAGGCCTGATAGAGATTTTTGATTGCTGCGAAGACCGTGAGGCTGTTTCCAGTCGTCACTGGTATTGGACTGTTTTCGGCAATATATTTTCCATGGCCGCCAACAACACTGGTTAACGAACCAAGGCCAACGATACCGGCCCCCCAGTCCGCTGCCATGCGAACCGCTGCTTCTGTTTGCTGGATAGCCCGTGCAGGGTCCTGTAAAATTTCCTGCGCAGTACAAGGAATTTCATACACGCGACCTTCAGCAGATTTGCCAGAAGAGGTCTCGAGTGTGTGAAAACGATCTAGGACTGTTGGACTTGTGGGTGCTGCCGAGTTTCCGAAGCCAACGCTCTCGGCCATCGCGTCTTGCACAAAATTACAGATCTCGAGAAGATTTCCCTTTTCCCAATGGGACAACAGTTCGCCACCATCGTCCATCTGAAAAAGGGCCTTGCTCTCCTCCGAGAGAGGATGCACAACAAAAGCAAATTTCATGATGTGATAAGGATCGTCTGAGAGATGTGCAAAATCAGCACAGTTTCTTCAAAAGCGGGTAAATGCCACGATCCATGCCGCGCCTTGGCGCGCCCACCCGTTAGTCATCACTCCATGAAATGAAAAACAGGGAAAGAAGTAACTTCTTAAGCTACCAAACCTTCCAACACATCAGCATACACCGTGGGTAGGAGCGATTCAACCGAACCCTGTAAAAATCGAGCGTTTCTCCCACAAGCGTGGACCCTCCAATTCGGAGAATCATCGTTCTCGGAAAGCGCCCAAAATCACAAGAAATCCGAAAGTTTTGACAACATTGCCAACTTTCCTGGCCGGTTCAGACTGCCCAACCGGTATACCAGAGTGGTATGATATCGTAACGTTCGGTCACAGGGCGATTGCCAACCACCGGTGTGCAAGTTTTTGCCCTAGAGTCCCCCATCTCCCATTCCGTTACAGTCCACATTCTACACAATTGTGGCAACCTGTCTTTGAATTAGCGGCCAGAAGAAAAAGTGGCATGACGGAACCAGTCTCTTCAACTTTCTACAACCGCAACTACGGTTGGATCCTCGTCATGTTTGCACTGTCCATTCCGGCAGTCGCTTACGGAATCTATATCAATGAGAAGTCCAACAACAACAATATCAAGCAATGGCTACCCAAAGATGATCTGGAAGAAACAAAGATCTATGACGAGTTTCGCAAACATTTTGGTACCGACGAGTATGCCATCGTAAGCTGGAAAGGATGCACGCTCGACGACCCGAGATTGCAACGCTTTGCAAAATTAGTCCGTGAGTATCGCGACGAGGACGGCGACAAACTATTTGCGAAGGTGCAAACGGGCCCTGACTTACTTGCACAACTTCAAAAACAACCTTTTGGTCTGAGTGAGACTCTTGCCCGGAAGCGGCTCACATCCATCATTATTGGCCAAGACAATAAAGCAAGTGCCGCAATAATCGAATTAACGGCGAAAGGAGATGATGATCGGCAGGTAGCCGTTGCCGCGTTGCAAGACATCCTCGAGAAGAAAATCAACATACCCTCGGACGATATTCATATGGCTGGCGATGCCGTTACGAATGCGGCCGTTGATGTTGAAAGCCAAAAGGCAATGAACTCGCTAGTTATTTATTCGATGCTGGTTGCACTCGCTTGTGCTGTCTTCAGCCTACGAAGCCTGAAACTAGTGGCTGTAGTCTTAATCACTGCAATTTTTTCCTCTACCCTCGCTGAGTCACTGGTTCCAGCATTGGGCGGGCAGATGAATCTCGTCCTGGTCGTCATGCCAGCACTCATCTACGTGCTAAGTCTTTCCGCCGGCGTCCATCTGGTGAATTATTATCGCGACGCAATCGAAGAGTTTGGCGCCGCGAAGGCACCGCTTATCGCTGTTAAGCATGCCTGGCTGCCTTGTATGCTGGCGGCCGGGACAACTGCCGTCGGATTGGCCTCGCTGTCAGTCAGTAAGATTATTCCCGTCAAAGATTTTGGTAAATATTCAGCAATTGGAATTGCTGCGAGTTTGAGCGTCTTGTTTTTACTTCTGCCTGCAATGCTGGTGTTCTCGCAAAAATTGTCCTGGAAAAAGGGTGGCCACAAAATCGCTTCATCCAACGTTTTGCCGACGCCGCACAAATTTGACTCTTTTGTTCGGTTTGTCGCGAAATACGTCCTGAAGTACCACATAGTCGTGTCCTTTGTCTGCTTGGCAATCCTAGGATTTTTCGGATGGGGCGCATTTTTCATTAACACCTCCGTCAAGCCCGCTCGTTTTTTCGACGAAGACCACCGTTTAATTACCGACTATCGTTGGCTGGCAAGTCCCGAAAGATTTGGGAATCAGATTCCGCTTGAGATCATGGTGCAATTTGACCGCAAGCGATCGCCTCTTACCACACTGAGCCAGTTGCAACTGGTTGAAGAAATCGAGCACGAACTCATCACAAGTCAATCCAAGTACGTAACCGCCTCCATTTCCGCTGTTACTTTTGCACCAGAATTGGATGACAGTCACTACACACGTTACGTGATGAACAAACGAATTGCAGACGCGCGCGGTGATTATGGAAAAGTTCATTACTACAGCTACGAGGATCGAAACAAACAGGCTTCATCTTTTCCCCCAGCACCGCCGGCCAGCGATGATACGAAAAGCGAAATCGCCGTTGAGGGAACAGAGGCAGAACCTCAAGTCGGCAACGACATCTGGCGCATTAGTACCCGACTGCGGCCTAATAATGATGATTATGATGAAGTCATTGCAAAAATCGAACAGAATGTAAATGGCTATCTCAAAAAGCGGGGCCAACTTAGTGTAGAAAAGCGACAAAAGGCCACCGAGCAATTTGATAAAGTCAAAGAGAAGATCGACTCAAAAAGATTGGAAGAGATAAACAAATGTGATGGGAGTGATGACCCGGAGGCCTGTCGGCGGAAAGTCGCAGAAAAGTATAGCATCGCTCGAGAAAATTTGGATAAGAAATTTGAGAACGCGATGCGGAAGGCTGCGGATGACACCAAAGGCGTTACTGTTCACTACACAGGAATGGTACCACTGTTTCACATCGCCCAACGAGAACTGTTAAATGGTCTGTTCAAAAGTTTTTTGCTCGCATTCCTGATTATTGCCGTCATGATGATCTTCTGGTTTCGGAATTTTGCCGCGGGCATAGTGACCATGCTTCCCAACGTTTTTCCGGCCGCTGTAATTTTTGGCTGGATGGGCTGGAGCGATCGGATTGTCGATATTGGTTCGATGATGACCGCGAGCGTTGCCATGGGTATCGCTGTGGATGACACCGTCCACTTCCTGACGTGGTTTCGCCGGGGCATGCAGAACAACATGAGCCGGCAGGAGGCTGTCCTCTACGGCTACAAGCGGTGTGCTCTCGCAATGACACAAACAACCATGATCGCCGGCCTGGGATTAGCTGTGTTTAGTTTTAGCTCATTCCAACCCGTTTCTCAGTTCGGCTTCTTGATGTTCATGCTGCTGACTGCCGCACTTGTCGGCGACCTGCTTTTCCTCCCAGCTCTATTGTCTGGACCAGCTGGCAAGCTATTTGAGCCGAAGTCAAACTCAAGCAAACCAACAAGCAGAGAAACTGCGGTCATGGGGAAAACGTTGCAACCGAGCTGAAATGCTAAACCATTGCGCCGGGCCGATTAAAAATAGGACTGGAGTGACCCGCGGCGGCGAATATCTAATGTGGAGCAATGGAACGCCCCACCATAGACATAGTAATTGGCGTAGGGACAAGGAATCGGCTCAAAACCCCACTCAGTGAGCTTCTCGATCAATGGTTCTTGGCTCGCTTCACAAACAACACGTTTTTCGTCCAGCATCAGGACGTTCATGCTAAGCCAGGCACTGCTCAAGTCAATCATCTGGACCATCGTGTTGACAGGCCGTGGAGCCGGGAGAAATTCCCAGCTTTTGAGAATTTCCGGCACATTATTTGGATCCAGAAAATCGGGACTGTAGAGTACTTTTCCGGGACATAGCGGGACAAAGGTAGTGTCAATATGCATCGGCTGTCGGGATTGAGTCTTGATTTCATGAACCCCATACCCCTCACCCAAATGCCGACGCAGCCACTCGATTCCAAACTGATTGGTCGCATTGCTGCGGGTAACAAAAAGATCGCGACCACAACGTGCGAAATCCGCAGCATCGAAACAGCATTCGCTTTCATTCACCGCAAACTGCAAAGGCTCACCCTTTTCCGGAAGCCCCCAGTCTTCATTGTACAGTGAGTCGGCCAGTTGTGGCTTAGGTGCTGCGGTCCATTGTGCACCCGCCTGAAAATACTCGTGCAAAAGTGCTCGATAGGCATGGACCTCAAAGTAACGACTCCGCCATGCCATCGGGGTTTCGATAATTTCCTCGCCGACAACCAGCAATCCGTCCCGCGGATTGGCCACATTATAGCCCGATTCCACCTGCCAATCAGGAGTAGAAAAAGGAGCGGTCTGTGGAATCGGGTCTGGACGACGAACCGTGATGCCCTCGCTCTGGAGAATGTGAATAAACTGGTCCAAGTCACGCTGTGCCGCTTGAACCATTGCATCGGGCGCCGGCTTGCCCGAGAGCAGCTTCAACAATTCCCAGGATTCCTTGGGGGTGGCCGCCTGCAGCGTCACATGCCACGGGGGAACTGCCCCTCCGCTCACGCGACCAACAATCACCTCTTCCAAAGGATCCCACTCGTTATGGGAACAAACGAGGAGCTCTTTTTGTTTTTTTAATTCCGTCTCAGCAGTTGCCATTCGTTCACGAACTCCAAAGAAAATAAACCGTTCCGGGCCACTCCCACATGGGAGGACGCATCAACCAACATATATGGATTGAGGTGGTGCGTCAAATCGCATCCGCCCGGGGACGACAAGCTAAGGGAGTGCTATCGAGTTGGCTGGACAGGAAAGATTTGAGGGCCAAAAGTACCCAGAGAACGTCAAACCAAAGTGTTTCGCCGCCACTTTAGAACGGATAGTGATAGTGGTAGCGATGAAGTGGCCGAGGAGGACCATAGCGATGGTGATAATGTTCCTCGATCACCACGGGATGTGGTGCCGGGGTAGGTGGCAACTCAACAATCGATTGACGGGGCTGTTCCTGCATGGCCAGCACCACCGCATCGGAAACGCCTGCCTGTTTGAGTGTAATTAAATCGGCGGATGTAATCGGCGCAACCATACCATTTGCCCGAATGTGCGTGACAATCTGTTGCTGGCCGACATTGGCGTTGCTCATCGAAATCACTTCGCTGATCTGAACCGCGCCGGGTGGGATTTCCCGGCCCATCTGCGCGGCAATCATCGCGCGATTGTTTGCTTCCACTTGATCCAAGGAATTGCCGATGACACCGCCTGTCAGAGATCCAACGGCTGCACCCACCAGGGCGCCCTCAGCTGCATGTCCTGACTGATTGCCGACAATGGCCCCCACTCCGGTACCCAGCAGGCCACCTGTGAGTGCACCTCGATCGGTATGATACGGAGAATAACAGCCCGTGGTAAACGCGCCCAACACCAAAAATCCGAGAATGGCAAATTCGGACTTCTTTGCGATCTGAGAATGTTTTTTTGAGAAAGGAACCATCACGCTAAGAACTAATCAAAGATTCATCCAAAAAGATGACTACTGGTCAGCATAAACTCGCGTACTCTCTTCTTTGGTGACCGGCCTTCTCAGGTCATCACTCTGGATCTGTACCTTCACCCGCTGATCACCAGGCTGAATACCTCGGGCATGCACGGTGTACGTCGTATCGGCCTTGGGTACCAGGCGAGGAAGTGGCTCAAAAACAACCTGATTACCCTGAATTCTTCCATGGGTCGGTCCATCGGTGGAAAGAGGCTTCAAATCTGGGGGAAGCATCGCCGTTACGATGATATTACTAGCAACCTTTGTTCCTTGATTTAAAACGCGAATTTCGTAAGCGGTATCTCCACCCACCTCTACGGGATCTTCGACATCAACAACCTCGAAAAACAATGCCGACAAACCTTCCACGCGGACAGTCTCCTCGCTCGAATCGCTGAGGTCACCTTGTGCAGTACTTTCCACGCGCAATGTATGGTCCCCTGACTCTGTCGGAAGGGTCACCAGCTTGACACTTCCCTGCTCTCCCTCCGGAAGCTCCGCAAGGCTCCAATACACCGCGTGGGTTGCTGCATCATAATGTCCGGCATTGTTTGCCGAGACGAACTTCAAGGCCCGCGGCAGTCGAGAGACCAATTCAATTTCCTCGGCGGTTGCGGTACCAGGATTCGCAACTTGTACGGTATACGTTGCCTGACGCTCTAGATATCGACGACGCGGTCCCTTAATCGAAACAGCAAGTTGCGGGGCAATGACTTCGAACTGCATCGTCCCTTCGGCAACAAGATGTCCGTCACCGCGTGCGGAAAGAACATTCCTTACCACTCCCGCTCGAGCGGCTGTCGCAACCAGTTCGATCTTTCGCGTCTCTTTCGGTTTCAAATCGCCAACTGCAAACTCCAGATCCGAACCCGCCGGGTGACGGATTTCGGGCGGCAGGCTGTCAAAAATAACAATATCGCGAGCGACTCCTGTCCCTAAATTTGCAATTGTAATCTCGACGGATATCTGGTCGCCAATCATCACCTGCCCGGAATTGCTTATATCAATTTTTAGTTCAGGTTTTGTTGCCAACGTACGTCCTGAAGCTCGCGTTGCGAAAACGACTGAGGCGACACTACCTATCTCGCCTTCAGTATCGGGCATTAATTTGACTTCAATGTATTTCTCTGATCCCGGTTCAAGGGTGCCGAGCGACCAACGAAGTGTACCGCCATTTGAAGAATCCGACTCCGGTTTGGTACCCAAAAGATGGGTACCCTTCGGTACGATATCGTGTACTTGGACATCGTAAGCCGCTACGGTCCCGCTATTGACTACCTTGAGATCGAACGTGGTTGGTTTTCCAACTTGAATCTCTTCAGGCACTATCTTTTCCAACACCACTTTGGGACCCTGGGGCCCTTCCAAATGACGTCCGCCGGGATGCCCACCACCAGTCAATCCTGGAGCGGTTGCATTTGCCGCTTGATCTGAAAATCGGTTTCCCGCCTGGGGGTTTGCTCGAGCATATCGTTCAGCTTCCGGCGGATTCGCTCGATCCACGGACTGGCCACGATTGGACCGATCAAATTCCGTTGCCTTTGGTGACTCATAGCGGGTTACTGGATTCTTCAGATCACGATACCTCTGATTGGTATCGTCTGCAGAGTGCAGGGGTTCCGCATGACGCGCCCTGGCAGGCAGCGTAGCCGGGGCGGCTATTGGGGCCGCAGGAGCATAACGATTGCCCGCGGATTCTGGTTCATTTTCATAACGATTTTGTGTCGCTCTTTGTGTTGATTGTGTTCGTTCTGCAACCGGAGGAGTCGCAAGCGGTGCGCCCAATCCGAAAGGATCCCGACGAGGTACTGTGGTAGACTCGGCAGCCGGCGCAGCGGCAGCAGGTAGTGTATCACCAGAATCGCTGGCCAGATTTTGGCGATTATTATTCTGCTCTTCACGTGCTGCAGCAGCATCAAATGCCTGGGCCTGATTGGCGACCTGACCAGGATGCGGCACGGTATCGTTTGCGGCAATCGACTCCATCGCAGGATCGGTGCTTGTTTTCTTTGCTTCGGCAATCGCGATACATCCAAGAGCAGCCACTATGGACAGCACCGACAATCGAATACACCAGCGTTTCATAACACTCTTCCTAATGATTAATTGATGTATGGGTTCAGTCGCGAGAATGGCATCCCATAAGGCGTTATGTGAGTCAACAAGCGTCAACGGCACCCGGCGCAAAAGACGCACCATGACTGGGTAGGGTAAGTACCAAAACGGGGAACCTGCGAAAAGGTCAATTTGCGGCAAAAAAGGCCCGATTAGCCAACGTTTTCGGCAGATAGACAGCGGCCTATCTGACGTACCGCTTGCCGGAGGCGATTTTCGTTCTCTACAAGCGAAAGCCTTAAAAAGCCCTCACCCGCCGGGCCGAAGCCGGTCCCGGGACTGACCGCCACATCTCCCTTTTCCAGCAGGAGTGTGGCAAATTCGATTGAATCGCTGCGGGATCGCCAAGGCTCGGGGATTGGCGCCCAACAGAACATACCGGCTCGGGGTGGATCAACTTCCCAACCAAGCCGCTGCAGACCGGCACAAAGGACATCTCTCCGTTTCTGGTAGATCTCACTTTGACGCAAAATAGCGGCCTCTGTATGCCGCAGAGCTATGATAGCAGCGATCTGAATGGGGGTAAAAAGACCATAATCATAATAGGCCTTGATCGTTCCCAATGCGCGAACCATATCGGGGTGGCCCGCGCAAAAACCAACACGCCACCCAGCCATATTGTATCCCTTGCTCATCGTCGTGAATTCAACGCCCACCTGTTTCGCACCCGGCGCTGCCAGGAAACTCGGCGGCTGATAGCCATCAAACGCCACATCGGCATAGGCAAAATCACTAATGACGTTAAAGGAGTAACGTTTGGCTAATTTAACAATTTCCGTATAGAAATCCGCCTCAACGGTGACTGCGGAAGGATTGTGCGGATAATTGACAATCAGCAATTTTGGCTTTGGAAAAATATGCTGGCATGTATACGCAACGTTTGAGAGAAATTGTTCACTATTAGCCACTTCCAGAGCGATTGTATTGCCGGACGCTAACATCACTGCATACGCGTGTACCGGAAAATACGGGGATGGAATAATGGCTGTATCTCCCGGCCCCATTAAAGCGAGGCACAGATGGCTAAAACCTTCTTTGGAACCAATACAGACAATGACTTCCGAACTGGGGTCGATTCGAACTCCATAGCGCGTCAAGTATTTACTGGCAACCTCACTGCGCAATTTTTCTAAGCCCGCGGCAGGACTGTATCCGTGATTTTTTGGATCTCTGGTCGTCTCGGCTAATTTTTCGATGACTAGATCTTCTGGCGGATCTGACGGATTGCCCATTCCCAGATCAATCACATCACTACCAGCGCGACGTTTCTTAAGTAACAGCGCGTTAATATTTCCAAAAAGATAGGGTGGCAATCGATGGACCCGGGAGGCCACCTTGATGTCGAAGGGCTTCGAATAATCGACTGGATTATCGGAACTTGCGCTGTTGCAACTCATCACCGGGGCCTCAATGTATTCGCCGCTAAAACCTTCAGGATAATGTCGATGGAAAATATTTTCCATCGTGCTCGGATAAAATGGTCCTGCAACACAACCTCTGGAAGGGCAACAATCGCAAGAAACAAGGCCCAACCCGGCTATGTCTCCAAAAACCTCGGCGGAACAGGCCGCAATGATTTACCCGCGAAACGGAGCACCTGCAGAACGGTTAACGCGTTTTTCTCGACCCAAGCCTGGCTTCCTAGAAAGTTCCGGGTAATGAATGGTGTTGATGCGGGATTGTTCCACAATTTTTTTGAAGTGCCTTGCCATCATAACCCGGTTCTTTTTTTCAAGAATGTCTTCGTACAGCACTTTGCGAACATCCTGCTTATCGACAGCAACGGGTTTAGTAACACCTTCACAGAGAAGGAAAACATACTTATCGGCTATCTGGATGACACCGGAATGCTCACCCGGCTTAAGCTTGAAGGCTTCGTCCTCCAGTGGCTTCTGTCCACCGTGACGTTGGATAGGTGGTACGACGCCTCCGAGTGATTTCCCTCCCGGATCAACGGAATACTCGGAAGCCAGTCTCGCAAAATTTTCTAGCGTTGGATTGGCCCGGTACATATTCCAAACCTCTTGCGCTCGTCGTAGATTGTTCATGACAATGGCACGACACCGTATGCGGGGTCCGTAATTAGCGTCATAAGCTTTTTCAAGATCTTTCTCGGTGACCTCCACGTAGCCCTGCACTAATTTCCGCAATGCCACACTAGGCCATACGATGTTATCCAAATACATCTCTTTGGATACTTTTTGCTGCTCCTCCATCATTTCGAACCATTTGGGGAAATCGGGCGTTCCATCCTCCCGAAGCACACCAGCTACGCGAGCAGCTCGCCCGACCTCCAATTCCAAATCCTCATCGCTTATCGTCAAATGGGCACGATCGAGTTCAATTTCAATGATCTTGCGATTGACAAGTGTACTAAGAACCTCTCTACCGTGCCGCGCAATACAGGCTTCAGCTAATTCCTTTGTGGTGATCGGTTGTCCATTGATTGTGGCAGCAACGCCCGGCATGTCCTTACGCAATTGCTCATCATTAAAGACATTTTTTACCTGGGCTTTTTCCTGAAGTCTG
>Ga0315338_1003286_pt1 | contig 14361 bp, 29 predicted proteins | sample ASW8metaG_FD_204518 | JGI IMG/M metagenome (GOLD analysis project Ga0315338, IMG submission 204518) | Ammonia-oxidizing marine archaeal communities from Monterey Bay, California, United States - ASW #8 | ecosystem: Environmental > Aquatic > Marine > Coastal | place: USA: California | collected... | reverse complement strand
ATCAGAACGATGCGACCGACCCTAACACCGAGCTGAACCGCTTCAGCACGGTAATTACAGTCACCAACGCTTCCTCTTCGGAGCTAGCGGCGGCTCAGAGCTTAGTCACCAAGGCTGCTGCGCTGGCGGTATCGTGATGAACCCGCTCTACCCGGTCACGGCTATGATCGGCGGCATGGTGCTGATCGTATGGCGCGTGCTGATGCACCGTAGGCCGCAGCCTGTCACGGTAGTCGAGGAGCCTGACGACTACGGCACGCCCGTAACGCCCACGTGGTAGGACATGGCTGACTTCCGCGAATGGGTCGCAGAGTACAACGAAGAGGCGCTGCTAGCCGATGGGCTGGAGGCTGCTTTCGTCGGAGTGGCGAGTCACTATGGGAAGGCGCCGGTGGCTGTCTACGATGCCGAGAAATGCATGGAGATATTCATGGACCGAGACGGGATGGACTATGAGGGCGCGCAGGAGTGGTTCGACTACAACGTCATGCGCGCACATGGCGGTGAACACACGCCCCTGTACCTTGTCATGTATAAAGGTTCCGAATGATTGAAAGGAAAGTGCTAGAGTGTGTGCATTATGAGTGACGACCCACAGGAAGACCAAGTGCCTGACGAGGAAGGAACGCCCGCAGAGGAGGCTGTTTCTGAAGAGGAGTCCAAGGAAAAGCCTGCTGCGCGCAAGGCAGAAGACGCTGACGCCGATGACGAGCCCTTCTCGGTCGAGAACCTGCGGGCGGAGATAGACGAGATAGGCTCCCGCGCCAAGAGTGCTGGGTTGAAGCCGTTCCGCAATATGGTGCGGGCGTACATAGGCCAAACGCTGGACGCGGTAGACGGTCTACTGAGCGCACTTGAGGGTAACAAGCGGAAGAGGGGCGACTGATGGGCTGGCTGATTGGTTACACACTTGGAAGCATGGCTGCTGCGCTGGTGGTAGTTCGCAGTTTCGAAGCAGTGACAGACCCTTTCTTCAGGGTGCCGTCCAGGATCTGGCGGAAGTTTTGGTCTTCATCGGAACGTGGACAACGGTAACAACACTGTTAGGGATGCGTGACGCAGAGAAGATGATAAAGCGGTGCCGATTGAAGGGTACTGCTGTGAGGAAACGGATAGAGTTGCTGACAGAAATGAGCAGCATCACGAAAGGCAAGTGATCTGATGAATGAGTGGATCATGGTAGGGGCTGTTGTTACAGGTACGGTTGTTCTGCTTGGCGGTGGTGGGTGGATCGCATCGCTGATGCGGCGTGATCGACGGCGCGACGAATAACCCACTGTGATTATGCGTCGCGCAAACCGTGACGCGTTCCAGCGGTTCGGCAAACGTCTCCGCCTGCGTCTCGCCTGGTCGTTCATTGCCTTCGGGATAGGTGCTGCGTCAACGTGGTATTACCGCGAGGACATATTCTTGTTCTTGCTCGCCCCCGCTGAGGGCAGCCTCTCCCCTTTTGGTGGTGCGCCTGTCTTCACTGGCCCCACGGCCATGATAGGTGCGACCATCAGCCTGGCCCTGCGCGGCGGAGCCCTTGCCGCTGTGCCCATCATGGTGATCGGCGTCTATACGCTTATCAGGCCAGCCATACCGGGGCCACAACGCCGTTTCATCCTCTGGTTCTTCCCTGCGACCCTAGTGTGTTTCCTGACAGGCGGCGCATTCGCCTACGTCGTGATGCTGCCCACGGGCCTCGGGTTCCTGCTGCATTTCGGGGACGGCGTAGCAATCCCCCTCATCACGATAGATGAATATCTCGACCTGATGATGGCGATGATGTTCTGGCTGGGCGTTGTGTTTGAGATACCCGTGGTGATGTACCTGCTTGCGAAGACCGACATCGTTTCGTACAGACGTATGAAGAGCCTGCGGAAGTTCGTTCCGGTGTTTGCCTTTATCCTGAGCGCGATCATCACTCCTACGTTCGATGCCTTCAATCAGACGCTGGTGGCAGTACCGATCATCCTGCTCTACGAAGTGGGCCTGTTCTGTGCATGGGTCACGCACACAGACCGTGGGGATTATCTGTGGTTGGGCTCGATAGCCCGTGGTATACGCTGGATGTGGCATAGGGTAGTCTGGGTGGCAAGGGTAGTACGCGTGGTGGTGCTGGCTCCCTACACGGTGCCGCGCTGGATGTACCGAAAGGTAATCAGAAAGGTACGCAGGTGAACTTCACACCCTCACAGCTAAAGATAATCGCCTTCGCCACCGCGGTCGCTCGGGTCAACCAGCCTGTGGGGGTCCGTGTTCTCCAGCACATCCTACGGAACCTCTCGTGGCAACAGGAGATGAAGCATGAAGAAGAAGCTCGCGCTCGTAGTGTTGGCACTCGTAGCCGTGGTCGTCATCCTAGTTGGGACAAGCGATCTAGCACGGCGCTGATGATAAGGCTGCTTCTGGTGTTGAGTCCTGAGTGGGTGCGCCTGGTACTGTGGCACGCGCTCCGTAAACGCTACGCACTCCCAAACGCCACCACTGCTGAACCGGCCACGAACTAGGAGTACATGAAGAGCCACCCGAAACGCTGTGTTCACCGGGCTGGAGATGGCAGTCGGTGTGCTCTGCCACGGTTCAAGCCTAGTCTGTATTGCGTCCGTCATGTGAAGCGATAGGAATGGTGTTTGACAGCATGCTGTCAAAAGGAGAATAGGAATGGATATGCTACTTATGTTCCTCCCCGCCCAGACACGCCAGTTGGTCACGCTAGGGAAGCAGATCATCGCCCGCCTCGACACCACCGATGAGCGCAAGGCTGCGGTGGACTATGGCATCGAGATGCTGAAGGACGGTCGAGTGACCGTTGGTGAGTGGGCGAAGTTCGGCTCGAAGCTGGGCATCCTGAAAGGCCCTAGGTAGGATGCTCCAGACCTACTCCGAGATGATGGAGCAGGCAGAGAAGAACAGGGCATGGCGCAAGGCCAACCCGGATCCCAATCGATGCAGGGTCTGCTGGCAGAATAGCTATCGAGCAGTAGGGGCCTGGTGCAAGATGCTAGGCCCAACCGGGAAAAGGATCGGCAGGGTGTGGATGGCACAAGAGGTTTGCAACTACTGCCATCCATCACCAGGCAAACAGATCATCCACGTCTCATTCTTCGATGAAGCGACCGATGCCGTCGATGAAGAGGCCAGAATAAGAATCCTAGAGGCTGGTCTGGTGGACCTGGGTGACCCCCAATACATCTTGGGTATCCAGACCGGCCTCTAGGATCTCGGTTTTCCCTATTGCCCATACTCCGATGATACTTGCGTGATTCTTCGGTCTGCGTGAAGGGACAACGCCGATACGGTGGAACTGTCCCTTGAGAGCAAACATGGCACCAATGACGTTTCTATGAACGTGCGGCGGTGGCTCACCGATACGCTCGATGACATCATCGCTCGTCACCCTCCCGCGTTCCTTAGCAATCGCTACTGCCATAGAGCGTGCAACCGACAACCAATCAGACGACCGCTCCTCGAAGTGCTCCATTACGGAGTCCCTACCTTCAATGTTCGGCAGCGTTCCAGGGGCATTGTCGAATAACCTCAGTTGCTGATTGCTCATAATCCTGTCTCCATCACTTCTATGATCGTGTCGTCCTTCTCTCCTCGCTCGTACTGTAGCGTGTAGGTGACGTGATCTGCGCTATCGTCGGCGATGACCTCGGCGAACACGAGCCCGTCGATGTAGGGCTTCATGCTGGCAAACAGATTGTCGATATCCCTGCGTCTCTTATCCTTGGCTACCCAGGTGATGGTGATGTGTGCCTTGGGCATGGGTACACGAGGTCGGCCCTGCTCCAGCACACGCAGGTACGCCTCTTCCTTGGCGATGTTCTTGGCGTGGTAGTAGGCCATGTGATGCAACCTCTTGTTGGGCGAGAGGTCACGGTCGGGTAGGTGGCCGAGGTGGATGATCACCTTGCTAACGCGACGTGATGCGCCTGCGGGTGGAGGACTGAGCCGCACTCGCATTCCATCTCGTACACCACGACCGTGCCTGCACCGCGCACCTTCGGGTACGACTCGATGGAGACGATCTTCCCGCTATGGTTACTGTGTAGGTAATAGTGCGTGTTCGCTTCAGCATCGAACCGAACCCTCTCGCCTATCTCGAACTTCTTATAAGCCATGATTATTCCTCAATCCTTTTTGATATTCCCGTCGCTACACAATAAGAACACCGCACGATAGCGTTATCAGGGCACTGGTCATCCCCATTAACGCACTCATCGAGGGGCCATACAGCCTCGTACACGCGCTCTAGCTTGTCCCACCACTCCATGTCTTGGAAGAACTGTTCCTGGTCGCGTATGAGCTTCTGCTGCGATAGCTGTAGGATCCCTTGGATCGTCTCCTTGCTGGTCAGGAACTCCATAAGCTCGGCCTTGTTGGCCTTCAGTATCTCCATGACCAGTGCCACGTCATCCTTGTTGGCCTGCTCGTGGCCTTCGGTCTTCCGCAGGTCGATCTTGTCGCCCTCCAGCACTGGTCTGATGTGGTGCTTCAGTGCTGTCTCGATGGAGATGACCGCCTTCAGATGGTCGCCCATGTTTCCTCTTCCTCTCTAGCACGCAGTGCATAGCGTCCATCTGCTAGCCGAATGAACCTTCCCTTCGCTGTCCACTCGCTCAATTCCTTGCGGATATGCGATGGCTCGCGTTCTAGTTCTTCTGCCAGATCCTTTGGTGACATAGCGCCACGTATCAGCAGGTTCTGTATCCGGTCCACGATGCGGAGGTCCTTCTCCAGCCCCGTGTCCTTCACGTCCTTGCGGGTCAACGTTGCGCTGTTTTCGGTGAACCGCAGTTGCCACCCCATCGGTTTGATCACCATCGAGTTGTTCGCTTTGCGGTGAAACAGTGCGAACTCCAGCGAGTTCTCACCCTCTGCCTGCGATTTCTTTATCTCGAAGATCTGCCGTCCGCTGTTGAACTTGTAGATCGAGCCGAAGAGGTGCCCTTCTTTGTTCGTGTGGTCGATGCACAGTGACGTGCATCGCAATGAACGCAAGCTCTGGAACATACGCAATACTATCTCTGCGCTCTCTGGCTCACCCATGCAGGCTGAGCCCAGGCTATCGAGCACGATCAACTCGATGTCCTTCTCCATGACGAGGTGCCTGATGGCCTCCACGTCGTTGTAGAGCCCTGCCATCATCTCGCGATACCAGATGTGAGACTGGCTCTGGAGGCCAAGCCCTCTACGGAGCATCGATATACGGACTCCTATCTCTAGCTGCGTTGTCTCCCAGTCGAGGTACAAGACTTTCGCAGGCTCCACGGTGAGCTTGCTTGCGCTCATACCACTATCCGCCAGCACGCTCACGTACTGAGCGAACCAGCTTTTACCAGCGGAGCCCTGTCCGTAGAGAAGTGTCGGGTGGCCGACCTGGAGTAGCGGCTCAACCAGCCACTTGTTGGATGCCTGAACATCGACCTCACCGGTTATCTCCACGGCTGGTGAGCCACTGCGGTAGTGCTGGAGCACCGCCGTGCATAGCTGCTCGATGACGGTGTCCCAATCGACCTCCGCCTCCCTCTCCTCCAGTGATTTCACCATCGACTTCTTGCTGGATGGAGAGGTGAGTATCAGCCGCCCGCCTCGCAGGTGGCCTGGTGAGTTGGGACGGGATGACGTGGCGTTGATCTCCGCCTTGACCTGATGATCGGTATCGGCCTTGATCCTATCGACCATGACCTGAACGTGGAGTTCAGGCCAGGTCAGCTTGTAGATCCCATCGCCACCGTCGAGATTGAAGTCAGTGAGGCTCAATGTTCATCCCTCCTCGTTTCGGTGGCTGCTCTCTCACGGGGTCCTGCACGTATCGCACTGGAGGTGGTGTTGGACGCCGTGCTGGCGTCGGTTGCGTGTTATCGAGAGATGCCGCTAGCAGGTCTAGCTCCACCTCCTTCAGGTCATTGGCCCGTTTCGATTCTCGGGCGATGCGGACTTGTATTAGGTCTGCCCAGCACGCAGGGCAGTGGACGGCTGCATGGGGGAAGTCGAACAGGCACTCACTCATCGCTTCGACGGTGGAAGGGTCATGTGTTTTAATTCGGTGACCATATTCTTCATCGATCCTGCCAGGTAGAACATCGCCATGCTTGCATCGATATCTACTTCTACGATGTCCACGCCGGAGCCATCGCGCATCACGTATGCGATGTTCGCGAACTCAGGATTGTAGGCACTCCCCATCTTGCGGAGTGCTGAGATGTAGCCTCCCACCTGAGCGTGGTCTTTCAGGCTACCGCCGTTAGCGGCATACGAGACAGGGTCCTTCGTCTTCCAGTCCCACAATGTCAGGTGGTGGTTCTCCTGGCTGAGAGCATCCAGTGTCCCGCCGTACTGGAGGTCTGGGTTGTAGACGAACACCTCACTGTCGAGCCAGTTCCACTGCGTGCCTATCTCCTTAAGCCATGAGACGAACGCCGGGTTCATCTCGTTCACTTCTTGGGCCTTGATGAATGCATCGATGTCGGCATGCAATGCATTGCCTTGCTCGATAGCCTCTTTGCCCACGCGATTCGGTGCCTCTAAGTCATTGCCGTTCTCACGAGCAACCTTCATCGCCCAGTTCATCCCTATCTGGAATGCACCGGCATCGATGTGGCCTATGAGGCTCGTTGCTGACGGCATGGGCTCACTACCGTTGACGGTGTAGGTGTGCCAACGTCCGCTCTTCCTCACGATGGTGATGGAGTCCCCGTTCTCTAAGAGATGGGTCTGTTCTTCTATCGTCGCCATGTGTATCTCCTTTTAAAATAACCGTTACCCTGCCCCTCCCCCCTAAGGGGGGAGAGGGAGCAGGGGTAACGCTTTCCCTAGATGGTTCCTAGAACTGCATCCGCTGGATCACCTTCATCCATGGTAGCGGGGTCTATCTGGTCCTCGGGCTCTTCCTCAAGGACAACCTGTTCGGCTGCCTTGTAGCCTCCCTTCTGGTAGACATTCTCCAGTAGCCATGTGCCACCCATCGCAACATGCTTCAGGTAGTCGCTGAAGCTGCCACGGCTGTCTACGGGTAGCAGAACCCATGCGTTGTAGCAGATGGCGCTCACATGAGTCCCATGCTGGAGCATTATCTGGTCCTGCCTATCGACGACAAGGGGCTTCGGTGAAGGCTTTGACACCGGTGTGTCAACCGGTGTTGCGGGCTGTGTATCGATGGCCTGGTCGATGACCTTAACGGTTTTCGCATCAGACCATTGGGCTCTACCCTCACGCTCTTCTTTCGGAGTAGCGGTAGCAACGATGGTTTTCCCGATGAGTGCATCTGGTGGGTCGCCGTACTGTTTTACCAGGTAGTCCCACACCTGCCCTAACTGGATAGGCTCTATCACCACACTGGATTTGTAGTCCTTCTTCGGCCAGAATTTCAACTCGCCGACAAGCTCATCATCTGGGGTGATTGTGATTATCGCAGGCGATGTTAAGGACTTAGGTTCAGAGACATCGACAACTTTCCCGATCACCGTATCTGGTTTAGATGTAGTCATTTGTCCTCCTTCTACAGCTATGATACCATGTTAGTCGTAACCGTGTCAACGTAGGAATATATCCTCCAGCCACCCTAAGAGCCGTACTATTCCAGATCGGAAGTCGTGCCCTATGTGGTAGTAGCCGCAGGTCTTGCAGCGATAGACATTAGCGCGCACTCCATCCCTGGGGGGTACAGGGATGGAGTGCATGTACTTCCTGGCAATGCTGCGTCGTCTATAGCGAATCTTGCCGACGCATGGTGGCATCTACTCAACCTCTCCTGGGTACGTGACGATCACGTCGCCCACGATTTCCCGATTTGCTATCTCGCATGCCAGCGGGTTGAGTTCAAGCCCGAGACTCCACCCGTTCTCGTTCACCCACATGTCATCACCGTTATGCAATCGAACCTGTTGGATGTATCCGCCGACTATCGTCTGCAACTGCTTGAGTTGAGCGTTGCCTCGAACGAGGTCAACGCTCTGGGTACCCCCGTCTGTCTTGATGATGGATGCCATTACCGGTCACGCTCACGTATCGTGACGAGGTTGATCTTCAGAAGGTCAACTGCATGGACCTTGGTCCTCAGGTTGTTCGCATGGGCTAGAGCTTTCGCGTATACAGAGGGCGTACGTCCGCCTTCAGTTTCCCGGATATGGGTAGCGTTGAACTCGACGCGCTGGGGATCGGTGTGCTTCCATCGCTCAGCGCATGTCTCGATGCTCTCAGGGAAACACACCGCGTATAGCGCTGCTCCCTGAATCATCTTTGTGGTATGAGCATCCTTATTGTTAGGCCACGCGGTGGTTAAGGCGGAGAGAGCGGCTCGCATCCGGCGTGGGCCGTATCGCTCAGTGACATCGACCAATCCCTTGGTCCCTTTCACCGTGTTCTTCGTCGATGATGAGAGCGTCACTGTCAAGCCACACTCCTTTGCGACCTGCTCGAATGCCAGGAGGTGTGGGTTCTCTGCTGCCCGTAACGCGCGGTACATATCCACGGTTATGAGCCTACTGCGTCGCAGTTGCTGGAGCCTAACGAATAGATCTGCTTCTTCCTTAAGCGTAAGACCACGATGGATCTCGCACGGTGCCATTTCTTCACCGGCTATCCGAAGAGCAGCAACCCGATGCTGCCCGTCAACTACGTGGTAATGCTTGCCTCCCGGAGGATAGATCCGCTTGTTTACCACGACCAGCCCGATGAGGTCCCAGTCGATGCGCTCAGCCATCTTGCGGGCACGCTTCAGGTCCAACCTCGGTTGATAATCAGTGTCCGAACGGAGCAATTCTAGGTCTAAGAAATCATGTTCCTGTGTGACCACTGCCATTATGTTTCCCTTTCCTTTGACAACCGTTTGTCAAAACTTATTCCAAACCTGTGACTTCTACGTCGGTGATCTCGCTCTCAGAGGTGATCTCTTCTTCCTCGACATCTCCGGCTTCGACAGCGTCAGTGACCAAGTCCTCGATATCTATTTCTATCTCGACGCTTGCCGTGGTCCCGTCGAGCGTCATGCTTCCAAGGCTGATGTGCTCATCCTGGAAACGCTCCACTATGACCTCGTCTTCCAACTCGACAGAACCCTGATAGTCCGCCCTCTTTACGTACGTGACCCCAACTCTCATAGGACCTCTCTTCTCCGCGTGATCTGTATGCGCGGCCCACTTTTTTCCCATCACCTACATTATACCAGTAACCAGAACAGTATGTCAAGTAATATCCTACTCCTGAACTGTCGGTAGGTCGGGGCACACAGCTACTATTGATCCGTCCTTATCGGACTTGACCGTGGCTCCGAGTATCATCAGATGGGACTTCCCGCAGGACGGGCATGTGAACCAGAACTCTCCCATATGGAGGTCACCTCCTTGTGGTTCGCTGTTGTTAGCCATGCACGAACACCTGCGATGCAGGGTATAGATACCGTTACAGTTGGTGCAGATACCAGTGTTAGGTATGGGCATCATGGCTTCCCCCGGTATGCGTATTCGATGCCTTCCAGCTTGAGTTGTTTGATCGCTGCTGCTGCATCGCTGCCCTTTGACTGCGTGCCATGGATGAGCAATGCGAATGAAGGGCCAGGACGGATGGCATGCATCTCGTTGTGGTCTACCTCTAGCCCTAGTGCTACTGCTTCTGCTGGATGGAAGACTACCTTCGCTGTCTTGAGTCCGTACTCCGTGAGCAATGAGTCGTAGCGTCCACCTTCTGACCCGTTGATCTCCATGTTATGCGGGATCTCCTCGCGCTCCATGAAGTCTACCCAGTAGTTGATGGACTTGGTGTAGCAGTACACCAGGACGTTGGGATGGCGTCGTGCGACATCCATCCACGCTGCGAAGTGGTTGTAGTTGAAGAAGTCCCCGCCTATGCCGGGACGTACAGCATCTGCGTCCGCAGGGAATCCTGCATCGAGCGCTTCTACCATTGCTTCACGCGTCTTTGCTCTGCGGAGGATGCTGAAGTTGTTCCATACGAGCGCACGCAAGCTATTGCTGTACGCCTCGATGCTTGCCATGAAGCAACGGAACTCCATTTCTGATCCGTCTGTTATCTTCCCCGTGTACTGGTCTGCCTTCGACAGGCAATCGAGTGCGCCTGGGCAGGAGAATCCACTCGGCAGGGATGTACCGTAGACCTTCACTCTCCGCCCACGCTCAAGCTCCAGGGCCCGGACCAGGCCCCGGAGCTTTACGTTGGCTGGCTGATACCGTATAGCGTTAGTCATCACAGTGAATCCTCGTCCGTGCTCCAGTCGCACGTCCCGCACTCCAGCCACCGCATGGCGCGGCCATGGAGATATCCCGTGAACGCTAGGGTGCGATGCCCGGACGGGCATATGTCCTCGCTCGGCCCCATCATGGCGCGACCATGGAGATATGCCATCATCGCTGCGTCCGGGTTCTCGATGTGCCGCCAGTCGCTTGCCGACATGCCGCTGGGGTAGTTACTCATCACAGTGAGTCCGCTACGTCTATCAACAGCGTCTTGTTGCCGTCGTCCGTGTACACGCAGGCAGTGTTTCCGTCCTCGTTGCACTCAAAGGCTTTGTCGTTGCTATCTTTGACCCATTCAACCCCCCTGGCACCGGTCTGATACGCTTCGAGTGCTGCCCATTCGTCTTCTGCCTCGACCTCAAAGGTGCGAGTGAACGGGAGCGAGATGGCCTCTACTTCAATCAGGTATTTCTTCATAGCGTGTGGTTCCTCCATCGTTTGATTGTCAATCATGAGGTCAGTCTCTGGCAGTAGCTGCACACGAGGACTTCTTTGCCCTCGTCCGGGCCTTCCTCTGGGTACGTTGCAATCCCCCATGCCTCGGCTGCATAAGGTCCGGGCACCACTGCGCCCTCGTGTGCTCCTACCTCGTGCAATTGTTCAGGGCTGAACAGGTAGGGTGCTGTGATAAGTCTGTCGATAGGCTCATCGCCAGTCTCGTCGCCTTCCCAATCAGTCCAGAAGATGAGGCACTCTGGGCCACCATCTTCCATCTCGGCGTTTAGCCATCGACCGATGAGGTCATCGGTGATGTGGACGTGCTCCCATCCCTTGTCATTGACCAGCACCGGCAAGCCGAGCGCCTTAGTGTGCTCGTCAGGTTCAGTGACCCATCCAGGGTCAGCCGCTAGGCATTCCTGTGAGCATGCGTAGCCCCCGCCACTGGACTCCATGTATCCCTCGCTCATCACTAAGCCGCACCAGTCGCAGACTCTCAGCCCTCGTACCCGCAGGTCTATCTCGTACCCGTTCGCGTCCTTCATCGAGGAACCTCCGACCAGATATATATCTTCCCGTGCCATATGCGGCCTCTAAGCACAACAGTTCTCGTATCCATCATCACATCCTTTCTTTGACAACGGTGTGTCAAAACTCACTGCATAGCGCAGCGGCTGCATGGCCTGACCGGAGTCAGGCCATGAGGGCCGATGTGCTAGCTGAAGCTGCGCGTCGGGGACCACATCTTGGCTGCGTAGTTCATCAACTTGCCAGCCGCTGTCTCCATCTTGACTCGCTCGTCGGTGTGGGTGATAGCCCTAGCCGAAGCGGTGACACCGTTGATGATGTCCCACAGGCTACGTGCCTCGCCCTCCTCCGCTTGAGCCGCATCTATCCCCGCCTTGGCTTGCTTGGCCGTGAAGCCGCGTGCCTGTAGCCACGCATCCCAGCCCTTGCCGGGCTTGTCGGCCTCCGGTAGCTCGTAAGCCTTGGCCTTTCTGATCCCATCTGCGATTCCCGAGGTTGACTCGTCGGCGTACCGCCTGAGATAGCGGGCACCCTCGTATGCGAATCGCTCAGGAGCCCCACCAGTGTGGCGTATCCGTAGCTCCTGCACGTCTGTCGCACCCCAGATGATGCGGTTATCGCAGACGTAACGGTAGAGGAAGGTGGTGAGCCCGAATACCGATGCACCCACCTCGCTGTTCCAGGTATAGAACCCTCGGAACAACGTCTCGCCATCCACCTCGATGGGATTGTCGGGATCGACGAGGAACACGAACACATCACGGTCCGATGCGTAGAGCGTGGTCGCCCGCTTGGGATTGGCCGCCGTGTAGCTGGACGACGGCACCACCCACCGACCATCGGAGTTCACACGCTGCACCGCCTCCACCACCTGCGAGTCCCAGATACGCCCGTATGACGTAGAGGTCATCGCCCGGAGTTTGTCAGAGCCATTGGTCTGGCCCAACACCAACGTCTTGCTCCTGATGGGGTCTTTATAAAGGCCCCAGTTCAGGTTCCAAGCTGCCAACTCTGCGGGCAACTTGCGGAGGTAGTTCGCCGGAGCCTGTGCGTACATGGCGAGTTGCCCGAATGCCCAGTTGCTTGGCTCAAGCGTGCGCTCATAGTCCTGGGTTATGTCGTATGCACTCACCGTGAGGGAGTCGTTCTCGGACCCGATACGAAGGTCTCTCGTATCTGAGGCGATAGTCCAACTCTCTCCACGTCGCTCCGCTACCGCTACCTGCAAGGCATCCAGCGTCTCGTAACGCTGGTCCGGTGGCCTGTTAGACCACTGTTTGCTTGCTTCCATGAGTTCCATTTCCTACTCACTTTCTGTGTCTGTTTTGACACACGTTGTCAAAATACAGTGAGTGAATCGACCACAGGGATAACCCTGTCACTCACCGTGGACTAGATAGTCCCGTGTGGGGTCGGAGCCTGCTGACTCCGGCCCCAAGGCGGGACGGCCTAGATAAAGAGGCCGTTCGTACGGTACGCAAGACCTGTGTAGCAGTCGTCGAACGTGTAGAGCCTCACCTCCTCGAAGGTAGTCACCAGCAATCTACGATTGACTAGGTCTATGACGATGGACGGGTTAACCCCGTACTCATCCTCTGCGATAGGACCCGGCATCAACCCGAAGCCTGTCTCTTGGTCACGAGCAAACTTCGTCAACTGGTCCACGATGATGCGGGTTGCGTAGATGTGGTCATCCCAACGTGGTTGCGCTGCTGCGATGGCTTCCTTCGCCATATCGTCGAACACGCTTCCATGCCAGTGCGTGTACACGTACAAGCTACCGTCGGACGTGAGTATCTCTGCTGTTCTTCTGTCACCCATGAATGGTTCCTTTCTTTGACAGCACACTGTCAAAATTAGCTTTGAGAGATACAAGGGCTGTGCTGCCTGCTAGACCAACGTCTTAGGCCCGTCCTTCGTGATGATGAACGGCCAGGTAACACTCGCCCGCTTAACCGGACACGGGGCCAATGGAGAACGGATGATGGTCATATAAACCTCCTTCCTTTTGACAGTATCCCGTCAAAACAACTAAGCCTGAAATACTCAACAGCATAGCCCCTATACCTCTCATCTACCATTATACCAGTAACAGTAGCATCTGTCAAGGGTAGGTAAGGCTCGGATACTATTTCCCGGCCCTGGATCCCATCGTGGAAGGCTTGGATACTATTTCCCGGCCTTGAACCGGCCCGTAGCAGAAAATGGCGTGCCGATTTCGCCTGCCCCGATTTTGACAGCGTGCGGTCAAAATCCTCGGATGCGCGGGGCGCGAGCGCCTCGGGGCGCTCGGGGCGGGCGCTGGCGGGCATGGGGGCGGGCGGCATGCGGAGCGCGTCGGCATGCGGGCGGCATGCGGGACGAGAGCGCATGCGCGGGCGCCCTCCCTCGCGCGGGCCCTCGCGCGGGCGCATGCTGGCAAGCCAGCAATCGTTTTGACAGCATGTTGTCAAAATCCGTCACATTCTGACGGTATCCGTCACAGATTGGGGGGTCGGATGTGTGGATATCGGACCGATTGGGGGGTCGCGTGACGGAATCTATCTTGACAGTAGACATACTCATCGGCTATAATTAGAGCACGGTCAAGGGCAGCGCCCGACCGAATTAACCAGGAGGTGGCCAAGTGGCTACTCGTAAGCAGTCGGAGCAATCGGAGCAGTCGGTAGCGATGGTGTCGGAATCGTCGGATGCGCCTGTGCAGGCGGTCCTTTCGCTGACGTACGTCGGGAAAGCGGACAGCGAACTGGATACCGCTGCGGCGGCGGTTTACTCGTCGGCACACCGTGCGGGCGTGGTGGACCTTGTGGCTCGCCAGCTAGAGCTTCAGCGTTCGATGGACTGGGTCGCGGACCTTATCGACGAGGACCTGCCCTTTATCTCCGTCAAGGCCAAGCCAATCACGGAGAATCCTGACGGTACGAAATCGGCCAAGTGGTACCACTTGGTCAAGCCAGAAGGTCGCGTGGTCGTCAACATCGATGATGCGCCTCGGCGAAAGGACGGGGCGTTTATGGGCGGGAACTTCGCGTCCTCCTCGTACAAAGTGGACGGGGAAGTCTGGGGCTCGATTAACGTCAACGCCTACGGGATGGACCGAGAGCCCGTGGAGATTGTCGCGAGCCTGGGCGAGCAATATCTCCTCCTCGTG
>Ga0315338_1003285_pt1 | contig 14362 bp, 10 predicted proteins | sample ASW8metaG_FD_204518 | JGI IMG/M metagenome (GOLD analysis project Ga0315338, IMG submission 204518) | Ammonia-oxidizing marine archaeal communities from Monterey Bay, California, United States - ASW #8 | ecosystem: Environmental > Aquatic > Marine > Coastal | place: USA: California | collected... | reverse complement strand
GTTGCAGCTGCTGCAGCACAGCCGCCATGAAGTCGGCCTGATCCAGGGCGAAATCCGCAGCGGACGCTGCGTTACCGGCCGTAAACAGCAATGTCAGCAGAACCGACTGCTCAACATCGCCCTGCGGCAGTTCCGAAATCGAAAGCGTGTAGAACGCCTCATCGCCTTCGCAGATGCAGTCGTCGCCCGTCAGACAATATTCCGGCGGTGGCGGCGGCGGCGGTGGTGGCGGCGGGGGCTCTTCCGGTGGCGGTGGTGGCGGCGGTGGTGGTGGTTCCTTGCCACAACCGGCTAGCCCCAACACGAGCGTGAGAGCGATTATGAGCAATCCCAGGGAGGCCAACCAAGATCTTTTCACGTACTCACCTCCTGCGCGGCAATCCATACAGCTCCTCGGTCCTTGCGCAGTACTAGTTTGGATTATCGAGAAGCGTTCAACTGAGCCAATGAGGAAGGAACCTCAATTGGAGGGCTAGTCTAATAGGCCAAATGTGGGATTGTCAATGACTAGGAAATAAATCGTGGATCTTGGATAACGCCGGTTCCTGCTCCTAGGCACGCGGTCGGCTGCGCTCCGGCAGAATGTTGTAGCGTTTCATCTTCTCGTGCAGCGTGGTCGGGTTGACGCGAAGCTCCTTCGCGGCGCGTTTTTGACTCCCATCGACACGCTCGAGCGTTTGCACGATGATCCGCTTTTCGATGTCCGCGATGAGCTCTCGAAGAGACGCGTTCTTGAGCCGGCTCGGTGCGGGCGCGGTGAGAGAAGGGGGCGCGCAAAAGTGTTCCGGCAGCGTCGTTCCGTCGAACTTCGCGGCGGACGCGATCGATACCGCCCGCTCGATCATCATCGACAGCTCCGCGACGTTTCCGGGCCAGTCATAGTTGGAGTAGTTGTCGATGGCGCGTGGGGGAATCCCGAGCGCTTTGAGCTCGAAGCGCGCACAAAACCGCTTCAGAAAGTGATCGATGAGAACCGGTACGTCGCCGCGCCGTTCACGCAGAGCCGGGATCTCGATGCGGATCTTGCCGAGCGCCAGGACGAGCTCCGGGTCGAGCTCGCCTCGCCGACCGCCGCTCGTGATGGACGGGTGGCTCGACGCCATCACTCGAAACGGTGCCGGCTCCTCCAGAAAGCCTTTCAAGGCCAACTGATCGGCGCGTGACAACGCGCTCAGCTCGGCCAGGTAGAGAGTGCCCGGGCGAGCGCCATGGACATAGGTCCCGCGCCCGCGCTCCGACGCATCGCGTGCCTCGTCGAGCAGGCGTCGTAGCTCGCCGTCGGGGAGGCTCGTCAAGTCCATGGGGAGGAACGTCGAGCCGGGGTTCCTGCCGTGGCGGTGAATGAGCTCTGCTGCGAGCCTCCGTCCGACGCCCTGCTCGCCGCAAATCGTCACCGGCCCATTCGATAGAGCAGCGGTTGCGATCGAAGCGCGGGTCTCCTGGGATTGGGGGGTACAGCCGACCCAGTCGCCGAGGCTGACGGCGCTTCCGAGCTGGCGTTTCAGGCTCTTGTTCTCTTCGAGGAGCCGGCGATAGACGAGCGCCGAGTCGATAGCCATCAAGAGCGCCGCGCGGTCGATCGGCTTGAGCACGATGCCCGCCGGCCGCTGCCGAAAGCTAGAAAAGGATGACCAGTGCGACTCCGGGGTCACGACGACGATCACGGTCGCCTGGGCGTCCCACTGTCGCAGTAGCTCGATGGCGCGCCACGGCGGCTCGCTCAGCGCGTCGGCGTCGAGCACGATGACTTGATGCGGCTCGAGGTCGTGGGCGCCGGACAGCTCGGAGATGTCGTCAACTCCCATGGCGGAGAAGGATTCCGCGGTCAAGCACGCGGCTGCCTCATGGGCGGCGCTGCCAGAGCCTATGACAAGGATCGACTCATCCGACATGATGCATCATCCGTAGGGGGTCGCTAATCGTTAGACGAGATTGCCGGCGCTGCGGTTCCGTCCCGTCGAGCCGTTCGCCGACGGACGGTGTTCGTAATCGGACGACCTTCCCGATTCGATCCGCGCTTGGTCTCACGAACGATTACGTTCGCAATTTCGGTGCCAAGTTCCATCGCGGATAATAGTCATTATCCTTTGGAAAAGAGGTGCGCTAGCGCCGGGCGCGATTCAAAAGCTTTACAAGCGCGGGAAGGGTTTTACAGCGGAGTGAACCAAACTATTGGATGGCGATCCGGCGGCTCGTCTCAGGCGTCGAGGCGAGCGACCTTCTCGAGGAAATATTGATGGATCCTTGTGTCCTCCGAGAGCTCCGGATGGAAAGTGCTGACGAGCACGTTCGCCTCGCGTGCGAGCACCGATTGGCCGCGGTGGGTCGCCATGGTGCGCACGTTCTCGCCGGTTCGCGAGATGACCGGTGCTCGGATAAAGACCATCGGCACCGGCTCCGGGCCTAGCTCATCGCAGGGCTCCAAGCTTTCATGGCTATCGAGCTGTCGACCATAGCCGTTGCGCACGATGTCGATATCCATGATCGCAAGCGCGGGTTGGTCCGGACCGGTCACTTTCCGCGCCAGGAGGATTGCACCCGCGCAAGTTCCATAGAGCGCTCCTCCGGATGCATGGAAGGCGAGGAGGGGCTCCATGAGCCCCTCCTCCTCCATGAATTTCAGCATCGTCGTGCTCTCGCCTCCGGGGAAGATGAGAGCCCGTATGCCTTCGAGCTGTGACGCTTTGCGGATCTGGACAGAGGCCACGCCGAGCCGCTCGAGCATCGCTTGATGTAGCTGGTAGTCGCCTTGGAGCGCGAGAACGCCGATGCCCAGTGGCCCGTTCGGCGCTTGTCTCGCTGGCGGCGAAGACTCTTTACCAGCCACGAGTGGAAAGGAGCTCCTTTTCGTCCATCTTCGCGACGTCGAGGCCGGGCATGGGCTCGCCGAGACCGCGAGAGACTTCCACGAGGACGGCAGGATCTTGATAGTGGGTGACCGCCTTCACGATCGCCGTCGCGCGGACCGCGGGATCCTCTGATTTGAAGATACCGGAGCCGACGAACACGGACTCGGCGCCGAGCTGCATGCAGAGCGCGGCATCGGCAGGGGTCGCGACACCGCCCGCCGCGAAATTCGGGACCGGCAGCTTGCCGTTGGCCGCGACGCTTCTGACGAGCTCGAACGGAGCGCCGAGGCGCTTGGCCTCTGCCATCAGCTCTTCGGTGGACATCACCGTGAGACGCCGCATGTGGCCGTTGACCGAGCGCAAATGCCGGACTGCCTCGACGATGTTGCCGGAGCCTGCTTCGCCTTTCGTTCGGATGAGAGCGGCTCCTTCGCCGATGCGCCGCAGCGCCTCACCCAGATCGCGGCAGCCGCATACGAACGGGATGTCGAAAGCGTTCTTGTCGATGTGGTTCTCTTCGTCGGCGGGTGTGAGCACCTCGCTCTCGTCGATGTAGTCGACTTTCATCGCTTGCAGCAACTGCGCCTCGACGAAGTGCCCGATCCGCACTTTGGCCATCACGGGAATGCTGACGACACGTTGGATCTCTTCGATCTTGTCCACTGCGGACATGCGTGCGACGCCGCCTTGAGCGCGGATGTCGGACGGCACCCGCTCGAGAGCCATTACCGAAACGGCGCCGGCATCCTCGGCGATCTTCGCCTGATCGGCATCCGTCACGTCCATGATCGCTCCGCCTTTGAGTTGCTCGGCCAAGCCCGTCTTGAGTTTGAGAGTGGTTTCAGTCATTGATTGCCTCCATTGAGTCTTTATGAGAACGAACGCGGTTCGAGTGAATATCAGATGTGAAGAGCGGGCTCCTGATCGCCCGTCTCCGATTCCGTGGCTCCGGTGCTGCGGTGGTGGGAAAGGCTCTGCGCGATGATCTCGCAGAGCTTGCGGACGCCCTCTTCGATGCGCGCCTCCGGCACGCGTGAGATAGAAAGCCTCAAGAAGCGACGACCGTCCTCTCTCGCAAAGAAATGGCTTCCGGGAGTGAACAGGACTCCGGCTCTGGCGCTGTCGGCGAGCATCGCATCCGCCGAGACGCCGGCAGGGAGCGACACCCAAAACGCGAAGCCGCCCTCGGGCTGCGTCCAGCGGACTCCCTCGGGGGCATGGCTCGTGAGCGCCTCGGTGAGACGCCGGCTCTTGCTGCGATAGATCACCGCAAGCCGCCGCAAATGTTCGTCGTAGTGACCCTGCTCGCAAAACGACAGCACGGCTGCCTGTGGAAGCAGGCTCGTGTAGTAGTCAGAGATGAGCTTGCTGCGCTCGAGGGCCGACGCGATGGCCGGCGGGGCCACGATCCAGCCAAGTCTCACTCCCGGGAAGAGGCCCTTGGAGAACGTCCCGATATGCAGCACGGCGCGCCGGTCGTCCAACGCTGCGAGCGGAGGGAGATCCTTGCCATCGAACCGAAGCTCCGAGTCGAAGTCGTCCTCGACCACGGGGACGTCGTGCTCTGCCGCAATGGCGAGCAGTCGCCGGCGCGACGGCAGGTCCAGTGTCGTGCCGGTGGGGTTGTGGAAAGTGGGCATCGTAAAGATGAACTTGGGTCGCGCCCGACTGAGCACTCCGGAGAGAGCGTCGAGGTCGATACCCGTCGCCGTCATAGGGACTTCGTCGATCCGCGCTTGGTACTGCGCGAGAAGCGGAAGGATGATCGTATAGGTCGGGCTCTCGACGACCACCCGGTCGCCGGGATCGACGAGGGTGCGGCAAATCAAGTCGAGCGCCTGCTGCGAGCCGTTGACGATGAGGACGTTCTCCGGCTCGATCGTCATGCCCCGCTTTCGAAGGCGGTCCGCGATGAAGCTCCGCAGCGGCGGGTGGCCCGCCGCGGGGCCGTATTGAAGGAGCTTCTTGCCTTCTTTGGCGAGCGCTTGATCGAGGACGCTGCGGTACGGCTCGACCGGGAAGAGCTCTTCGTCGGGCACGAGCGATGCGAAATCTATGGCGTCGGGATGTCGCGGGTCGTCGATGGGCGTCCGGACTCGCTGTCTGCCGCCCGAGCTCGCGCGGGAGAGGGACCATCGCAATGCCGGTTGTCGCTCGAGGCTCTTCGACACGAACGTGCCCTGTCCGACATGCGAGCTTACCAGGCCCCTCGAGCCTAGCGCTTCGTACGCGCTCGTGACCGTTTGTCGGTTGACCCCCAGCATTCTGGACAGATCACGGCTCGCCGGAAGTCTTTCTCCGGGCTCGAGCGCTCCTTCTTCGATGAGAGCCTCGAAGCCCTGCACGAGCTGCAGATAGAGCGGCGTCTGGTGGCTCCGGTCGATGAGCAATCGATCCGCGAATTGGACCATGCCAATGGTGTACCAATTGCGCGGTTTCAGGTCAAGTGTACCGGTACAAAGTCCGGCAACCCGTCCAATGCGTGGATTGGATGGGTCGGTGGCGCTAGGAGGAACTAGCTCACGAGGCCTTGCTCGAAGACCTTGGCCTCGATGAACAGGCTCAGCAAGTCGCGATCGATCTTGCCTTCGAACTCATTCTCGAGAATGCCGAGCGCCCGCTCCGTGGGTACCGCATGTTTGTAAGGTCGATCGCTTGCGGTCAACGCGTCGTAAATATCGGAAATCGTCATCATCCGCGTCTGCGGCGGAATCTCCGCGGCGGGTCGGTTGTGAGGGTAGCCCGAGCCATCGAGTTTTTCGTGATGGCTACGCGCGAGCTCGGGGATGGACTGGAGATCGCGCGTCCACGGGATCGTGTTGAGGAAGTCGAACGTGTGCTCCACGTGGGACTCGATCTCCTTGCGCTCATCGAGCGTCAACGTGCCCCGTGGCACTGAGAGACATTCGAGCTCTTTGTTCGTGAGATAAGGCTGCACGATACCGTCGACATCCGCATAGCTGAGCGCGCCGATGGCGTCGAGACCCTCGGCGATCGCGGAATGCGTGACCGTCGGCTTGTTGGCCGTCTCCACGGTCTCTCGTGCCTCGTCGACGAGCTGCATGCGACGAGACAGCTCTTCTTTCATTTGCTCGATCTCCTCGGGCGACGCTTCGTTGCGCAACAGGCGGTCGAGCATCTCGCGGAGGTGCTCGGCCTCGATCGTGCGGCGGATCGTCCTGAACCGTTGACGTACGAGCTCGAGCTCTCCGTGATAGAGCTTTTTTTCCTTGATCAGGACTTTTTCTTGCACGCCGACTTTTCCGAAATCATGCAAGAGCGCGGCGTAGTGAAGCTCACGGATCTCGTCGGGCTTCAACTCGAAATTCGCGTAGGCGCCGTTGCCCACGCGGTTCGTGACTTCGGCGAGCCCTTTCGTCATCTTCGCGACGCGTTTCGAATGGCCCTGAGTGGTCGGGTCGCGGCTTTCGATCGCCTGGACGGATGCGTGGACGAACTGGCGGAACAACTTCTCTCGCTCGACATACAGACTGTTGTTGTCGACGGACACCGCAGCTTGACTCGCGAGGGAGCGCACCAGACGCTCGTCGTCCTTGTCGAAGGCGAGGACTTCGCTCTCGAAGCTCTCGGGCGCCTCTAGCAGCGTCTCTCGTGCGCGCTTTTTGTTGATCAGCTGCAACACGCCCACGATGTCACCCTCGGTGTTGGCCATCGGGACGACGAGCATCGAACCGGTGCGGTAGCCGGTCGCTTCATCGAAGCTGCGATTGATGACGAAGGGCTTGTCCTTCGGCGGGTCGTAGGCATCCGCGAGATTGAGAGTCTCGCCCGTTTGCGCGACGTAGCCCGCGATGCTGTCCGGGCTCATTGGAAGGAAGTCTTCCTGGAACGCCGTTTTGCGCGAGTCGTTTTGTGCGAGTCGAAATTTCAACCACTGAGCGGAGATGCGGATCTCGCGAGAATCGGGGTGCACGATGAGCTCGTCGATATCAGCGACCAAATACAGACTACCCGCGTCCGCATTCGTGATCTCTCTCGCTTTTCCGAGAATCAGCTCGAGCAGCCGTTCGTGATCTCTCTCCGCGGACAAAGCGATGCCGATAGCGTGGAGCTCCGCGAGGCGAAGCTGGCTATCGACGTATCGGGTCGCGCTCCGGAACATGCGGGACAGCGCCGTCTCGGTCGCGTCGGTTGGTGCCACGTCGAAGAGAAGATCGTCGTGGCTGTTCTCGTCATCGTCGACGGCGATCACGGCGCCGTCCGCCTCGACATAGGCTTCGATGGCGCCGCGCGCCGAGTCGAGCTGCGCACGATCCACGAATAGAACGCCTGCGGTAGACGGCAGCGGCGCGTCGGAAGGTACCGACGCGATCTCGAAACGTTTGAAGAGGCCGGGGTAGCTATCGGGGGTTAGCCATCGTGGCTCCTTCATCCACACGAAAACTGAGCACATGAGATGAACCAAACCCTTTCGGTATCGGCGAGGGAGGCCAATTCATGCTATCGGCTTCACGGCGCAGGGTCAAGTGGCGCGGCGCGCTTGCTTCCTGACCATATAGATGCCGGCAAAGATCGTGACCGCTCCGATCGCTTGTTGCCCCCCCACGGGCTCGCCCAGCCAGAAGTGGGCGACGATGACGGCGGCGACGGGCGTGAGGTTCGCATAGACCGAGGTCTGCGTGGGGCCGATACGAGACACCGCGAAATACCAGCCGCAATAGGCGACGACGAGCGCGAATAGCAAAGAAAAGAGGGCAGCCGCGAGGGCGGCCGTCGGGGCGTCGCGCCACGCGAAGCGAAGCGCGGTCGGCGCACTGAGGGTCAAGAAAAAGGCGCTCCCGATGGCCATGGTATACGCGTTGGTCTTGAACAGTCCGTAGCGCTTGATGAGCGGTGCGCCGAAGACGGTGTAGCTCGACCAGCACAGCGTCGCGCCCAATGCGAGCCAGTCGCCGATCGGGTCGCCGCCGAGCTCCGTCGACTGCCGAAGGACGAGATAGACGCCGGCGACCGACACGGCGATGCCCAGCCACGCTCGTGCCGAGGGCCGGTCGCGCGTAAACACGGCTGAGATCGCCGCAACGCCTACGGGAGTGAGTCCGAGCAAGATCGCCGCGTTCGAAGCGGTTGTTCGATGCACGCTCTCGATGAAGAACAGCTGATAGCCCGTATGGCCGATGAGCGCGAGGACGACGAACCGCACCCGGTCTCGCGGGAGGATGTCGGGGCCCGGGAAAATCTTCGCCAGGCACAACATGATCGCGGAGGCGCCCACGAGCCGCAACGAGTTGAAAGCCATCGGGGGAATGTGGACGATGGCGAACTTGACGACACTGAAGTTGACGGCCCAGAGGAGGACGGTGCCGACGAGGACGGCATCGACGACGATCGAGTGACGTGGGTTCATCACGGGCGAGGGCAAGAAAAAAGGGGCGCCCGTCGATAACGGACGCCCCGGTTTCTTTCTAGCGCGAGGAAAAACGCTACATCATTCTCTTGATGATGCGCTCGCCTTGCTCGTCGGTGAGCGCGGGCTCGGCGCGTGCGCGCGGCCCGTCTTCGAGCACCGGCTCTTGCTCGTTCAGCACGGGCATGTCTTTGTCCTGGAAGTAGACGCCGGTATAGATCGTCTCGTCCCACGACATGGCTTTTTCGCAGGCACTCTTCCAGTCGGTGACGTCGTGCTCTTCGTCATCGAGCTTCTTGATGCGCTCGCGGAAGAACTCATAGGTGTTGTCGTTGTTGAACGTCACGCAAGGACTGAAGACGTCGACGAGCGAAAACCCTTTATGCTCGATCGCCTGCTCGATGACGGAGACGAGGTGCTTGCCGTGCCCGGAAAAGGCGCGGGCAACGAAGCTCGCGCCGTTCATGATCGCTGTCGTGACCGGATTGACGGGGCGCTCGAGATTCCCGAACGGCGTGGACTTCGTCTTCATTCCGACGCGGCTCGCGGGGCTGACCTGGCCGGTCGTGAGTCCGTAGATCTGGTTGTTCATCACGAGATACGTCAAGTCGACGTTCCGGCGAGCGGTGTGGGCGAAATGGTTACCGCCGATGCCGTAGCCGTCTCCGTCGCCGCCGGTCACGAGAACCGTCATTTCGTGATTCGCGAACTTCACGCCGGTGGCCACCGCGAGTGCACGTCCATGCAGCGTGTGCATGCCGTAGGTGCTCAGATATCCGGGAAAGTTCGACGAACATCCAATCCCGCTGATGCACATCACTTCGTGCGGCTGCTTGCCGAGCTCCGCTAGTGCTTTTTGCACCGAGTTCAGGAGGCCGTAGTCGCCACAACCGGGACACCAGTCGGGCTCGATCTTGCTTTTGAAATCTTTTGCTTTGAGCTGGGGTAGCGTTGTCGTTGCCATGCGCTTCTCCTAGACCATAATTTCTTGAAACGGGACGAAGACGCCGTCCACGGTGACTTTCTGATCGCCGAGTTGATCCAGCACGCCGTCCGCGACGTGGTGCGGCTGGAAGGGCTCGCCGTCATATTTACGAATATGTCCATCGGCCGACAGCCCGGTCTCGCTCCGCAGGTAACGGTAGAACTGACCGGAGAAGTTGTTCTCGACGATGAGCACTTTCTTGGCGTTGTTGAACACTTTGGTGACGGCTTCGGCGTGAAACGGCACCAGCCATTTGATCGAGAGCTGGTTGGCTTTGACGCCGCTTTCCGCGAGGAGCGCACGCGCGTCGCGCATGACGCCTTCCGTCGAGCCCCAGCCGACGAGGGTGACGTCGGCATCCTCGGGCCCTTCGATCTCCGGAGCCGCGACCTTGTCCAGGAACGTCGAGAGCTTTCTGGCCCGCTTCTCGACCATGTTGCGCCGTTTATGCGGGTTCGTGTACTCGTCACTGATGAGCACACTGTCTTCGTCGTGCTCGTCGGTGGGCGCGACGTGGGCGTGGCCGGCGAGGCCTGGCATCGCGCGAGGCGATATGCCGCTCTCCGTGATCACGTAGCGCTTGTACTCGTCGGTGCCGTTCGACTCGCTGATCAGCTCACCGCGGTCGATCACGGGCTGCATGTTGATCGCGTCGGGCTCGACACTGAACGTCCCTTCCGAGATCAAGAGGTCCGTCAGCACGATCGCGGGAATTTGATAGTGGTCGGCGAGGTTGAAGACCTCCGGGATCGTGTTGAACGCGTCGAGCGCGTCCTTCGGTGCAACGATGATCCGCTCGAAGTCTCCCTGGCTCGCGCCTAGAGCTTGCCAGAGGTCGCCTTGCTCCGTCTTGGTCGGGACGCCCGTGGACGGACCCGCGCGCATCACGTTGATGAACACGACCGGGATCTCCATCATCGCCGCGGAGCCGATCGCTTCCGTCATGAGAGCGAAGCCGCCTCCGGACGTGGCGCACATGGCGCGGACGCCGGTTTGGCCTGCGCCCACGGCGACGTTGGCGACGCCGATCTCATCTTCGATCTGGCGCACCATGATGCCGAGCTCGCGGGCGTTCTTGGCCATCCAGTGGAGGACCCCCGTTGACGGGCTCATCGGATAGGCGCAGTAGAACTTGACGCCCGCTGCCGCTCCGCCCATTCCCAGGGCGTCGTTTCCCGTCCAGACCGCGAGAGGCTTGTCGCCTTCGGGGAGCGCGTTCGCAAAGGCGGTGAAGTGCTCTTTCGCGTACGCGAAGCCCGCGCGTGCCATTTTCACGTTCTCGTCGACGACGTCTTGGCCTTTTCGCGTGAACTGAAGCGTCAGCGCCTCTTCGAGCACCCCGAAATCGACGCCGAGAAGGTTGAGCATGACGCCGAGCGCGACGGTGTTCTGAACGAGCTTGTTGCGGTTGTCTTCGGTGAGCTCTTTGATCGGCAAGCCGCACAGCTGTACGCCGTCTTGAACTTCCGCTGGCGTGACCGTATCGCTGTTAAAGATGACGACACCGCCGGGAGTCACGTGACGTGCGTGGCGGTCCATCGTGTCCTGATTGAGCGCGAGAACGAGGTTGAGGTCGTCCCCATGGCATTCCACCCGTTCGTTCTTGACCCGAATGGTCAGAAAAATATGTCCGCCGCGAATGATGGACTGATACGCGTTATACGCGTAAAGGTGCAGTCCTCGGCGCACGAAGATGCGCGCAAGGATATTTCCGGGCGTTGCAATTCCTTGCCCGGCCGCCCCGCCAATGGCAAAGGCGAAATCGTACCCGTTCGACATGTTGCCTCCAGAAAAAGTGAGCGGGCCCGTGAGCGAGGAAATATTCTTGTCAGGACCCGCGTGTCGGACGGGAGTTTATCACTACGTGCCTGATGAGAAAAGTCAGGGTTCACATCGCCGCCTCTAGCGGCGAAATCGGCACGCGGGAGGCGGCTAGCCGGCTTGCTGTTTGCGGAAGGCCTCGGGCTGGATGCCGTACTTCTTCATGACGTCGTAGAAGTCTTTACGATCCTTCTTGGCCAGCCGCGCTGCTTGGGAAATGTTGCCCTGGCAGATCCGGAGCACTTGCGAGATGTACTCTTTTTCGAACTCCCGCTTGGCTTCCCGGAACGACTGGAACTTGTTCGACGATACCGGGACGTGGAAGAAGAGGTCTTCCGCGGTGATGACGTTGTTACGCGTGAGCACCATCGCTTGCTTGACCTTGTTCTTGAGCTCCCGGATGTTGCCCGGCCACTGGTAGGTCATCATCTTCTGGATCGCCGCGGGCGAGAAGCCCTCGACGTTCTTGCCGAGCTCTTTGTTGAAGTCGCTCAAGAAGTGATTGATCAGCAGCGGGATGTCTTCCTTGCGCTCTCGCAGCGGGGGCAAGTTGATGGGAATGACGTTCAACCGATAAAAGAGATCTTCCCTGAACGACTTCTCGGAAATCGCCTGGATGAGGTCTTTATTGGTCGCCGCGATGACTCGCACGTCCACCTTGATGCCACGTGTCGAGCCGATACGTTTGAACTCGCCGTCTTGCAAGACCCGCAAGAACTTGACTTGCAAAGGAAGGGGAAGCTCCCCGATCTCGTCGAGGAAGAGCGTTCCGTCATGGGCCTCTTCGAAGAGGCCTTTCTGGTCCGTGCGAGCGTCCGTATAGGCGCCTTTGACGTGGCCGAACAGCTCGTTCTCGATGAGGTTCTCCGGGATGGCGCCGCAGTTCTCGACGACGAATGGCTTGTCGGCGCGGCGGCCCGTGTAGTGGATCGCCCGAGCGACGAGCTCTTTTCCGGTTCCGGACTCTCCGTAGATGATCACGGGCACGTCGTTTTGCGCGACGATCGAGATCTGGGTGAGCAGATCTTCGATCTTCGGGCTCGAGCCGACGATGAAGTCGGATTTTCTCCGGCTCATGATCTTGCTGCGCACTTGGTTGACTTCCGTGTTCGTGCGCTGCTTGTCGATAGCTTTTTGTACTTTGTCGACGAGCTCTTCGACGTCGAATGGCTTCGTCAGGTAGTGATAGACCCCGTCCTGCGTCAGCTTGACCGCTTCGTTCACCTCGCCATAGGCGGTCATCACGATGATCGGAATGTCGGGGTTGAACTGTGTGATGGAGCGCGCGAGGTCATCGCCTCGGAGCTTCGGCATCTTCATATCGGTGACGACAAGATTGAAGACTTGCTTTTGAATGAGGTCGAGGCCCTCTTCTCCGTCGTTCGCGACGACGACGTGGTAGCCCTCTCGCTCGAGTCGGGCTTTCAGCAGCCGCTGCATGCTGACGTCGTCATCGACGACAAGAACCTGAGGCCCGGCGGGCTCCTTCATTGCAATAGCTCCATCAGTTGTAGTTTGGGTGTGGGGAAAATTATACATGATGCATCTCTCCAAGTGAAGCCACGTGAGGCGCCGAGTGTTTGACCAGGTGTTGTCGTTTCTTTGGTGTGTCGTCCTAATGCACTGAGTCCGTTCGGTTTGACCGGACGTCGGCGGCGACGGATCGGTTAGTGGATGTCCCCGACACTCGAAAGACGCTACTCTCGAGCACGGTGCGCGCGGAAGCGTCGCCCCGAGGGAGGGAGCGGCTCTGAAAACCGGCACCGGTTCGATGCGCGGCGAGTGTGGACGAAGAGCGTCGCGCGCGAGGGGGTCGCGATCCGAGTGTCGGGGACATTCTGAGCTCTCCCTAGTGCAACGAGCATGCCAGAAACGTTGTCATAGTCTACCGTGCAACTCGTTTATTGTGAACGTGTTATCGGTGTCTATGGGCCGTCGCCCATGGGCCGTGGCCTACGCTATGGGAAGAAACCCTCAGGTGGCGTTCAAAAAAGTTAGGGAAGGGCGACCCGCGGAGGACGGCCCGTTGGATTTGTATCGCGTGCATCAGGCCGCGACCCGCAAGAGTCGGCGGAGAGGTAAAGGCACGACGTGGGTGATGCCCCGCGGCCACGCCGTCACACCCGCGGACAAGCAGCGAAGCGCTTGCGCCGGCTTGTGGGCGTGCCAGTACTTCCGCGCGAGGTCTATATAGAAGTGGCCGTAGCATTGGCTTCGGAGCGGGTGCACGGATCGGGCGGAAGGATCGATGAACGTCGACTGCAACGCTCGCGTCATGTCCCGCTCGAGGGACTCCACATCATGATGTAACGCACGATCGTGCTCTCGGCAGAGCGCGAGGGGCTCGCGTACCCGCTCCACGCCGTAGCGGCAGGCGATCCGTCGCCACATGTCCCAGTCCGCGGAGGTCGACAATGTCTCGTCGAATTCGCCGACGGCCGTAAAGACGCTCCTGCGGATGACAGCACAGCTTCCGGCTGCCGGAACGCCGGGGCGTCCCATGAGCACCATTTCCTCGAGCACGTCTCGTCCACTGCCGCACTCGGTCATTCCGAGAGCGCCGCCGCGCTCATCGATGTAGCGGACCTCCGAGAACACCATGCCGGCGTCGGAGCTTTCGAGGAGGGCGACCTGGCGTTCGAGCTTTCGCGGGTGCCACATGTCGTCTGCGTCGAGAAACGCGACGAGCTCGCCACGTGCCGCGCGCATCCCGCGATTGCGTGCGGCAGAGAGTCCGCGATTCGGCTGAAAGATCACCTGGACCTTTCCGAGGAAGGGCCGCAGCGCTTGTCGTGAGTCGTCCGTGGAGCCGTCGTCGACGAGGATGCATTCGACGTTCTCGTAGGTTTGACGGAGCACGCTGCCGATCGCGTCGGACAGGTAGCCCCCGTAGTTGTAGTTGCAGATGATGACCGAAACACGGGGGCTGGCCACCGTGGACTCTCGAGGGGTCCCGAGAGAAACGTCCGTTCGTGCACCTCGCATGGCGAGTCGCTCCTGAGGGTCCGGGCTTGGACGCGTGCTCTGCGTCGAGCCTTCCAGTATGAAATTTTTGGGTTACTCAGAAATGGTAACACGTCGTCGGCCATTCGAGAACGTCATGCTCCGGACGCCCGCGCTCGACAGTGGGGGTTTCACCAAAGGCGTGCGGGCGCCTAGGCGCCGGTTTTGACGGGATTCGCCCACGTGAGCACAGGCCCTCGCGGGTCGGGGGCGACCCGATTGTGCTTCCTCGTCTATTGCTAACTCTATTGTTCATTGCAGTTACGTCTTTATCGAAGTCAAGCGACTCCTGTCTTCGAAGTTGGCAACACTCTTGCTATAGAGACAGGCATCGAC
>Ga0315338_1003283_pt1 | contig 14374 bp, 9 predicted proteins | sample ASW8metaG_FD_204518 | JGI IMG/M metagenome (GOLD analysis project Ga0315338, IMG submission 204518) | Ammonia-oxidizing marine archaeal communities from Monterey Bay, California, United States - ASW #8 | ecosystem: Environmental > Aquatic > Marine > Coastal | place: USA: California | collected... | reverse complement strand
CGGCAAAGACCGGCAGCTTGCATTGCCAGAACAACTGCATCCTTTTCCACTGGTGTTCTAAGAAAACCCTCTTGCCAGTAATCGGGCCGTCGTCCGACGTATACAACACGTCATCGGCGATCAACCCGCGCAGAAAAAGATCGGTTAGCCGGTTCCACGCACGGGCGTATGCGAACGCCGCATCTTCCGGCGTCAGATCTGTCCTGATCAGCCGTGCGCAACTTGCCTCGCGCCTGCCCAACGGGGTATAGGAATTTATCGTGTGGTCCGCCGCCCACTCTGCCAACTCCTGATACAGATCGTCGTCGTGATCTTGAATCGCCTGCAGAAGCGGAAGTGAAGTAGCTGGTTTCCACGCCATGAGTTCCAATTCGCGCTCGGCGATGACCGCCCCCACGAACATCACTGAAACATCGTCTGCCAGGAGTTCAACGATAAGGCCAGCCCAGATTCGCTGGCCCATGGTGCGCGGCAGATGTATCCGGTGCGCGGCCGCATTGAGTTTAAGCAGCAGATGAACGTCAACTCGGATTTTTTTCGAAAACGCTCACCGAGTCGGATGAATTTTTTCGATTTCTATCAGCTTCCTAAGCACTGGCTGTGACTTCAGATCTTCTCCTTGTTTGGGGCGCTTGCTGTGGCAGGTGCCACCTGCCTACTTCGGGTGCCGGCTAGAACTCAAGGAACCTGACCGAAATTGCACTTCGACTAGTAGATCAGGCAAGGTCGAAGCGATCAAGATTCATGACCTTGTCCCACGCAGCCACGAAGTCGCGCACAAACGCCTGCTGCGAGTCGTCAGATGCATAGACCTCCGCGATGGCTCGCAGCTGGGAGTTCGAGCCGAAGACGAGGTCGACGGCGGTGGCGGTGCATTTGACCTCGTGCGTTCCGCGGTTACGTCCCTCGAACACGCCTTCGGATGTTGCGGACGCCTGCCACGTCGTGCTCATATCGAGCAGATTCACGAAGAAATCATGGGTCAGTGTCTCGGGCCGTTCGCTGAAGATACCGAGTGCGGACTGCCCGACGTTGGCATTTAAGACGCGCATGCCGCCGACGAGCACCGTCATCTCAGGAGCGGTCAGCGTCAGCATATGCGCCCGATCCACCAGTAGTTCCTCTGCCGATCTCTTGTGTCCGTCTGCGAGATAGTTGCGGAACCCGTCTGCGGTCGGTTCGAGCACGGCAAACGATTCTACGTCGGTTTGCTCCTGTGCCGCGTCCGTGCGCCCTGGCGAGAAGGGAACCTGTACGTCGTGCCCGGCGTTCTTCGCAGCTTGCTCGACGGCTGCGCACCCGCCCAGAACGATCACGTCAGCGAGCGAGACCATCTTGCCGCCGGACTGCGAATTGTTGAAATCCGTTTGGATCCCCTCCAGGATCTGCAGCACCTTCCCCAGTTCCGCCGGATTGTTGACGTCCCAATCTTTCTGCGGCGCGAGGCGAATGCGCGCTCCGTTCGCCCCACCGCGCTTGTCGGTACCGCGGAACGTTGCCGCTGACGCCCAAGCGGTCGAGACCAGTTGGGAAATGGACAGTCCCGATGCGAGAGCTTTGCCCTTGAGGGCAGCGATGTCCTGCTCCCCGATCAATTCATGAGTGACGTCGGGGACGGGGTCTTGCCACAACTGCGGCTCCGCAGGAACCAACGGGCCGAGACACCGCGTGCGAGGCCCCATGTCGCGGTGTGTCAGCTTGTACCACGCTTTGGCGAAGGCGTCTGCGAACTCCTCCGGGTTCTCGTGGAAACGCTTCGCAATCGGCGCATAGATCGGGTCCATCCTCAGTGCGAGGTCCGTCGTGAACATTATGGGAGCATGCTTCTTCGACGAATCATGAGCATCTGGAACGGCGTCTGCTGCGGTTGGATCGGTCGGAGTCCACTGCGAGGCTCCGGCGGGGCTCTTCACTAGATCCCACTCGTAGCCGAACAGGGTATCGAAATAGCTGTTGTCCCACTGGATCGGGGTCGGGGTCCACGCACCCTCCAACCCGCTGCCGATCGTATCGCCGGCATTGCCGCTACCATAGGTGCTCTTCCAGCCGAGGCCCTGCTCCTCGAGGCTGGCACCCTCGGGTTCGGGACCCTTGTGCTCTTCTGGAGCTGCACCATGCGTTTTGCCGAACGTGTGTCCGCCGGCGATGAGCGCAAGCGTCTCCTCGTCATTCATCGCCATGCGACGGAACGTCTCTCGAATGTCCTTGGCAGCAGCGAGCGCACTCGGATTGCCGTTCGGCCCCTCCGGATTGACGTAGATCAGGCCCATCTGAACGGCGCCGAGAGGATTCTCGAGTCCCTTGGAGTCCCTGGGGTCGGGGTAGCGTTCGTCATCAAGCCACGTGGTCTCAGGCCCCCAGTAAATGTCCTCTTCGGGTTCCCAGACGTCCTCGCGCCCGCCGGCGAAACCGAGCGTCTTGAAGCCCATCGACTCCAGGGCACAGTTACCGGTGAAGATTATCAGATCGGCCCACGAGAGCTTCCGGCCGTACTTCTGCTTGACCGGCCACAGCAACCGGATCGCCTTGTCGAGGTTCACATTGTCGGGCCAACTGTTGAGGGGCGCAAAGCGGATTGTGCCGGAGGCTCCGCCACCGCGGCCGTCGCCGATGCGGTACGTGCCGGCGCTGTGCCACGCCATCCGAATGAAGAGCGGCCCATAGTGGCCGTAGTCGGCAGGCCACCAGTCTTGCGACGTCGTCATCACCCCTTCGATGTCCTTCTTCAGGGCATCCAGGTCAAGTGTCTTGAACTCCTGGGCATAGTTGAACTCCTTGCCCATGGGGTCGGACAGGGGAGAGTTCTGGTGGAGAACCTTCAGGTTTAACTGATTCGGCCACCAGTGTTGGTTCGCCGTGGTCCCAACCGCTGTGTGCCTGTGGGCTCCGCCCAACACTGGGCACTTGCTTTCGTTCTCCATATTCTCTTCTCCAATCGTGTTCTTCAAACTTGCGTGGCGGTGGTTAGAATGCCGCATCGCGCGGCAGATACAGACGATACTTTACCTAAGCAGTAGGCTCCCATTTCAATTGGGGTCAAGGCCGAGTTTGTGTCTTCGGCAACTGGCGCAGAAACCGTAGAACTCAACAGTCGATCCGATGATTTCGCAGCGATTCAATTCGTCCAGGGAATCCGGGACTTGATTCATTGCTACATCCGCAATCTGGTTACAATCGATGCATCGGAAGTGTGCGTGTTCCTCAGTCGCGGCGTCGAACCGAGTTGCCGCCTGACCCAGATAGATCGGTTTCACAAGTCCAACGTCCACGAGGGACTCGACCGACTTATACACTGTCGCGACGCTTATCTTGGGCAAATTCCCTTTGATGCCCGAGTGGATGTCGTGAACTGTCGGGTGTGAGTCGTTCCTGAAGAGGAATGCGTAGACCGCGAGCCTCTGGCGAGTGACCCGGTATCCGGCCCTTCGCAACCGTTCACCTGCTGTTTTGGTCGTCAAGTCCATAGACTGTGTATGACTCAATGATCTCTCCAACTGCGCGGAATCATAATGCTGATTCACTTATTGTCAGTAATGATTATTGTTAACGGGTGACGCACTGTCAACGGCTCGGCTTCCTGCGCCCGTCTATGACGCCCTCTGAAGAAGGTGTCATGCATTGCTGGGCGCGGTGACCTGGCAGCGATGCTGAGCTAGTCACCCTCCGGGACTGGCAATACATCCCGGTTCACTTCTCGCACACAACCTTCAAAGGTTTCTCCCCGGGCCCACATGATGGGCTGGCCGGAGCCCGCTTTCTCCGGGTTTTGCCATTGAGCCCGAGCGCTCAGATAGTGGGACACGTAGCTGCGGCGGAGGAGGGGACGATGGCCTACGCCGTCATGTTCGACCAGGCGGAGGCCATCCGCTTTGCGATGTGGAATTTCTTCACCGATGCCGCGGGCCACCCCGACCCGCACTCGCCCGCCTGGGACTGGCAGTTCGTCGTGCGTTCCCCGGAGCGCAACCGTCCATACGGCTACCGCTGCCGGATCTCGTACAAACCGTTTCGCGGCTACGACGCGGTGCTGGAGGATTACGAGTCGTGGCGCGGCCAGTTGTCGCGTTAAACGGTCAGTAGCGGCGAATGCCGATTAGGCGTACGGCCTGCGGGGCGAGGCCCTCTATCGCCAGCGTGCGGTTGTGGTAATCCAGCGATGCAAGAGGCGCCTGGTCATTGCTTGGCCACAGGTCGCGCACGCCCACGAATTCCTGCCACGGCAACTGCGGCGTCAGACCGAGGGCGTCGAGGTCCAGCTCGATGGCGGCATCCTGCACTTGCTCTCGGTCGGTATTCTGTACGGCAAGCAGCACCCGGTCCGGCAATTTCCACATCGCTACGTCGACGGCGGCGTTGGCCGAGCGCACACCGGGCGCCTGGCCCGGCGCGAAGTGCGCTGTCGCCGGGTCGAGTAGCCCGAAGTCGGCGACAGAGGCCGGCAGGGCGCCGGCCAGCTGTGCGGGCAGGGCCCGGGTCGCGCGCGCCCGTTCGGAGGCCGCTGGGGCCGCCAGGCCGATGAGGACCAGCCGATGGCTGGGCAGTCCGCGCACGCGCAAAGCACCCGCTTCGGCGTCTATGGCCATCTCACCCCCTTCTTCCGCCCACAACAAACGCCCGTAAAGCTGGTCCGGATCGAGACCGAGCCTCGCCAGGTCCACGTCTATCGAGATGTCCTTAGTTTCGTCCTTGCTGTAGTTGAATACCCCGAGCATCGCCCGACCGGACGACTGCCATAGCGATATCAGCACGTCCTCGTCCGCAGTGGTGGCGAACGGGTTGCGCCAGTAGGGATGGTAGACACTCGCTGCGTCGTTGACGCCCCAGTCCAACACGGGTTCGGGCATGACCGGCAACTGGGGGATATACGGATTGCGCCAGGAGTCGTGCATCCAGACCCACTGGGCCTGGATGCGCTTGGCGGTGTCGCGCGCGGCCGGGTCTTCGGTGTCCATATTGGCCATCCAGCATATCGCCACTCCCCAGCTGTGCGGTATGCTCATGCTACGCATGCGGTCGATCGGCATGTTGTCGACCCAGTCCAGCAGCGTGGACCCCAGGTCCCAGTTGCGCTCGCCGTCGAGCACCGCGTCGACCCACGGCATGGCCACCGGCACATAGGCGTTGGTGGAGTGGAAGCCATTGGCGCCGGGGACCAGGCCCGCGTCGGCCTGCATCGCGTAGAGACGCATGTTGAAGCGCCGCAGATTCCATCCGTGGTAGCCGCTCTGCACGCGGCCGTCGGGGAGGCGGTAGGCCAGCCCGGTGAGGAGGTCGTTGAACAGTATCGGGAAGGTCAGATCCCAGTATGTGGAGCGCACACCGCCCCGGTTGAACGCCGCTTCGAAGAGGTACATGGCGTAGTCGATATAGGTCTCATGCCAGGTGTCGGGCTCCCACTCGGCGCCGAAGTAGTCGTAGAGGTGGTCCTCCAGCGTTTTGCGTCCGTAGCCGTAGACCTGAAAAGACATGTGGGTGAACCCGTAGGAAGTGCGCGCTGCATATGGATCGTGCCATTGGAGGTTATGGGCCTGCGAATCCGCCGCCGCCCAGCCGGCGAAGCCTTCCGTCCTTTGCTGATGCCACAGCGCTTCCCACTCCTCCGGATAGCGGGATTCGGGGTGAATCCAGTTTACGTGCAGCAGACCGCCACCCGGGTTCTGGAAGACTTTCTCCCCGGTTCTGGAATCGGTGCGCACGTCGCGGAAGGGCTGGTGGAAGGTTCCGTCCTCCGTCGACTGGGTCATGCGCCAACCCTTGACCATCGGCTTGAAGGGCGTCGCCATGTAGCTGAGCGCCAGCGTGCGCGGTCCACGCAGTTCGACCGGCTTGGCGATGATGTGATTGATGAGTACGACCGCACCCTCTTTACGGACCACCTCGTGGGCGGGTATGGCGCTGTCCTGCACCCAGCCCCTGTCGTTGTCCGCCCACCACAGGAAGCCGCGTCGCTCGCTACCGATCCAGACGGTCGGATAAAACGAACCGACGGTCATGCCGCTACCATTGATCCCGGTGTCGAGCGTGGACCAGAGCTTTCCTTGCTGGTCCCGGGGCAGCAGCATCGTGGTGCGGCTGGAATAATTGTTGCCCGGGCCGATGCAGAGCAGGCCGTCGGCGTCCATCTCGGACAGGGGGTACTCCAGCCGCAGCGCGTCCACCTTCACCGCTTCGCTGCCGGCGGGTTGATAGGTCAGGTCCACGTAAACCAGTCCGTCCTGCTCGACCCATCCGTTGGCTGCGAACTTCAGCCCTGCGCCCTGCGCGGTTCCCGTGAAGCGCACCCGCCAGTCCGTGGTCTCGGTGAACTCGGGCGCGCCCATGTCGAGGACCTGCTCGGTGCCGTCAGCCACGACGACCACCCGTGCGGGGTGCGCACTGACTGCCTCGCCGCGCGAGATCACCTGTTCGGGCAACCCCAACGCGTTGAGCCGGTATTCCCGGCCCAGCGACGCCACGGTGTTGTCCCGTTGAGTCAGGGCGGTGTACGGCGGCAGGACCCGCTCGATGTCGCCGTGCTTCGTGCCCCACCAGTGCGCGTATTCCGCCGCCTCGTCCTTCTTCTCAAAGCTGCCCGTCATTGGACCGAGCATTCTGCCGCTGACCAGTTCCATCGTCGCCTCGACCTGGTATGTGCCCGGTGCGAGGGGCGAAAGATGCAGCACGTCCTGCAGGTAGTACTCGGCGATCTTCGTGATGCGGCCTTCGGCCACCGGTTCGGAACCGTCCATCGGCAGAACGCGGTAGTGCAGCGCCTTTGCCTGCGCTGAGTCCGGGAGGTAATACGTGTCGCCCTTGACGATCAGCCACGAACGCACCGGGTTGAAGCGCGTATCGAAGGTGAATGTCGTCGAGTCGGGCGGCGCCGCCGGTGACAGCAGGTCCGGGAAGGCGCCTACCTGGAATGGCACAGAATACCAGAACAGCTGTCGATCGCCCAACGTCACCTCGACCGACACCTGACCCGCCGTCACCGTCTCGGGTAGCTTCTTGTCAAGGCTGAACTCGGCGGACTGGCCGGGAGGCACGGTCAGGGTCTCTGTCTCCCGGATCGTATCAGCGACATTCACCGAGACCGACAGGGCGACTGGGGCGTCCGTCGAATTGAAGGCACGCACGGTCAGCGTAGCGGTGCCGTCGGTGGCCAAATTCTGGAGGCTTTCCATCGTCATCTGTGCCGACGGCGTTTCCTCCACGAGTGTCATCACGTTGTAGCCGTAGGGATCCAGGTAAGGCCCTCGGCAGGGGATGCGCGCCTGCATCCAGCCGGGGAAGTGGTTGACCCCGAGCATCATCCGCCACTGGTCGCCGGCGCGATGCGATCCGTTCAACTCAAAGTCCTGCGGCGTGGCACTCATCTCCATTTCCCACCAGCGGCCGCCTTCCGGTGCGGTGCCGGGGTCGGTTAGACGAGTCTCGATGACGAACTGCGGGTTCCAGTTCTTGAACTGCTGGCCGAGGGCCAGACGCGAAGTATCCCCGATGAACCCGAGGGCGTTGAGGAACCACTTGTAGGAGTTGGCCTTGTTCCCGGCAGGGACGTTGGCGCCCATCGGATGCCAGTTGAGCTCGAGGGCGTCATCCCACACATACGCCAGGCCCTGCGACCGTCCGACCGCCACATTCGGTTTGTAGCCGGGTTTGATGTAGATCCGGCAGGCGAAGTAGAGATGATCGGGATCCCAGCCCAAGTAGAACGTCGTCGGTCGTGGCAGCAGCGGTTTGCTCATGTCGGTGGACTGGTCGGCGACTCCGCCGACGGCCATCGCCTCGCGCCACTCGGTCGGGTCGATGGTCCCGTCGATAACGGGCGGTTGGCTCATACGCGTGACGGCGAAGGAGGGCACCCGCCCCGACGGTTCAGCCGCGTCTGCAGCTGACGCAGCGAGAATCGCACAGAAGAGCAGGCAGCGGAACCGGCGTGAAGCGGCTACGGTAGGCATGGGATGTGACCTGTTTGGACGGCCCGGCTCAGGATTTCCTGAGCCGGATATAGTCGATGGGTTCGTCGGTGAATACGACATTGTGGTCCAGCGCGCCTTCGGGAAAGGCGGATTCGCAGCCCGTGCCGAAGATCAGGGGGCCGCGCCGCAGGAGCCAGCCGATGTTATGAATCATTGCGATCATGTGCCGCGGGCGATCGGCGTGGTTGGGGACGCCGCGGTGCCACACTCGCATATCCCGGATCAGCACGCTGCCTTTTCTGGCGTTGCCGCGCACAGGCGGATGCGCAGCCCGACGCGCCTCTTCGATCTCGGCGTCGATGACGGAACCGGAGCTCGGATCGAGATGGGAGCCCGGCCACAGCTCGATACTGCCGTTCTCCTCGTTCACGTCCTGTGGTGCAATGTTGACCACCAGGCTGGCCGCCGGGTGGACCACTTCGAGATCGGGCCAGAGATGACCCGTGTCGCGGTGAAGCGGCTGCGTCTGGTTGCCGGGACAATTGGTGTTACCGCAGTAGAACCCGTTGAAGAAGCTGTCGCCGAGGATAGCCTGACTCACCTGGATCGCGAAGGGATTGGCGACGATGTCGTCGAAGACGAAGGGCGCAAAGGGTGGCGGTCCCAGCATCAGATGGCCGGGCAGGCCGCCGGCTCCGCTCCACTGCTTGGCGTCGTACAGCAGCTGCGCGTCCCGGTCCATCTGCTCGCGCAGCTGGTCGAGGTGGTCGTGGGCGACGATGTCGTTGATTACGACGTAGCCGTCCGTGCGAATCGCGGTCGCCGCTTGTTCGAGATGCGGCGGGGACAGGGCTCCTTCCGCGCGTTCGCGCTCATCGGGCGTGATTTCCACAGGGTGATTCTCCTTGCTGAGCGAATATGGCTCGGTTGCCGCAGTCCCGTCTGAGCGCCACCAACCAGCCTGCAGCACCCAGCGGTCTGTGACGGAGATCACATTCCAGGCCCGGTTACGCCAGCGAAAGCTGTAGGGGAGGCCGTCGTCTCCGACTTCTACCTGGATGGGTTCGTGACACGACTTCATGGTGAGAGGGAAGGGGACAGGGTGATCTCGCGCAAGCGGGTCGAAATGACGGGTCAGGTGCCGGTTCTGGCCTGCTGATCGCCGTCCCTTAGGATCGCCAGGATCTGTCCCTTTTTCTCGGTCGTCAGCTTGGCCCACGTGAGGATGACTTGGGCCAGTTCAGCATCGGTGTGCCCATATGGGACCCACGAATCCTGCTCAGATGTGCCGTAGATCTGTCCACAGTATGCACACTTCTGAGATTCGCAGTCATCAGTGGGGAGGCCCAACGCATTGAAGTGCAACGATTTGGCGGCTTCTTGTGAAAGTTCTGCACAGAACTGAAAAAAGGCCGCTTCGATTCGAGTCCTAGTGCCGGATCCAGTTCCTGTGAAGCGCTAACAGCCAACGATGCCTGTCGGGTCCGGCCAGCGCCCGTGACAACCTGCTGACAAAGAGTCTCTCGAAATACAGGTAGAACAAATACGCAACCCCAATCGTCGTCGGCATGGCCACAAAAATCAGCAATATCCACACCGACGAATTGTCCAAGGGGATCATGCGGCTAAGGAACTGACATCTGATTCCTTCCGTCAGACTTTCACACGCATTCGAGGATTGCTCCGCTCGGAGTTATGCATGGCTACTGCCCAAACCGGTAGGCAACTTTGATGGCGAACCACGTCCAGTCATCGTTGTCAAGGTTGTAGTCGGCGGTCACGTTGACCTTGTCGAAATCCCAACCGACACCGGGGGACAGGACGTATCCGGTATCGGTCTCGTCTTCTTCCTGTCCGAGAAACTCGACCGTGCCAATTTTGTAGAGGAGACCGGCGTTGGCTTTGACGAAGAGCCCGCCGTAGTCCACCCCGCTGATGTGGCAGGTCCGGCTAAATCGATATCTCGAACGCCAATTATTCGATGGAGAAATGGGACAAATATGTCTTGAGGTTTACACCATCATAGCCAAGAAATAGTCTGTCCAGTACGACCACCGAGTGGGGCCGGTGAAACTTGCCGTCAAGTACCATTGTGTTGGACAAGAGGTTCCACTGGTCGTCATAGAGTGCCTGATAAACCGGCCCCCCTTCATCGGTAGGGGAGCGAGTATAGTGAACCACGAATGTCTGATTGATGACACCGAGGTCCGTGACCAAGGAAATTTGCCCCGGGTCGTTGAGGATGGTGTGCCTCGGCGTAACTACATTCCACTCCGTATCAAAGACGATGTGGTAGATGACATCGTTCTTTCCTGGAGCGAGGGTGCTTGGGGCGACCAGATGGTAATTCCCATTCCAGAACACAGACGCAGCGCCGTTTGCGTGCCGGTTTTCACCCCCACCGATTTCTTTTGTGCTTAGTAAATTGAGGTCTTCGCTATAGGTGTAGATGCGGTGGCCTTCCCCTGGTCGGAACTTACCTACATTCACCAGGGTTCCATCGCCTACAAGCAGCATATCATTGGTAGGAGCATCGTTTGAGGCAACGGTCACCAGCATGATACGCTGCCAGTTGATATCGAATTTTGCCAGATAGAGCCACCCGCCTTGGCCCGTCCCGGCGGTAGAAAAGGTGAGGTAGTGATGGTCATTTTGGATTATGTGCTTGTGGTCGGCGATTTTACCCCCATCATGGGTGTCTTCGGGTCCGGCCACAAAAAAGCTGTCACCAATCGGATTCAGGTCAAAATCGTAGGCGCGTAGAGCGATCTTTCCCTGGGCTTCTGTCGATACAACGAGGATGCTGCCGTCATAATTGGGAACGCACCATATGGCACCCGGGTTCAGGATGGCGGTATTTTTCAGGGTGAAAGTGGGTGGTGAAATTGTGGCAGCGGAGTCCTGTGGGACGAGTTGAGAGGCGCTTGGGCCCGTGGGACTGTCCTCGTCCGTGTCGTCGTCCCCACACCCGACCCACAACAAGCAAGTTAGGCCGAAGGCAATAGATCGGATAGACCATCTCATAGGGTTTCCTTGGGCGACAGCAGAAAAGGATGCGATTCCCTGCCGCCGAAAAGGCCGGTTCAGTAAAATAGCCAGCTCATCGTCGCAATATATATACGGCTCATACAGATCCAATTATCCGCCTACCCATGCGCCCACCAGACCCGGCACCCATTCCTGCGAATCCGTAAAAGTGGGGACCCTAATTCGCGAACGGAGCCACGCCCACGCACTTCATACGAAGACGTGTCGAATTCGTTGTCACTTTTGAAACGCTCACCTGGATTCTCCAAGTCTTTCTCAGTGACGCCTTTAGGAAGCATTAGCTGTTTGTGTAGTTTGCATGCCCTCCGGCGGCTCACTCCAGAGGCTGTGTTCGTGAGTATGATTTCGCGGCTAAACTGCGCCGCTTGAGACGTGCCCGGTAGTGGCGATGATGTATTCGTGTCGTTCGGTGTCGGCCAACGGCGACAGCCCAAAATCGTCGAGCACGAGCAAGTGTGCCTTGGCCAGACGGGTGAGGAGTTTGGTGTACGAGTCGTCGGCGTGAGCCAGGACCAATTCTCCCAGCAGTCGAGAGAAATGGATAGTGGCGGGCGGACAGACCGTGTCGGCAGGCGCTGTGCCTTAGCGCGCAAGCAGGATAACTCTTGTAGTGCCTGTGTCCCCGCTGAAAATGCCTACTGCAAAGTCGAGTCACCCACTCGCATGCTTCCATTGGGCTCTATTGGCTTGAAAAACCGAAAATCTTCTCGGCATTGCTGTAGGCAATATTCTCTGCAATATGCGCATCAACTTGCATTAGTATGCCTCGATAATATTCCTCAATCTGCTCATATTGTTCTAACCGTCCCTTGGGACCAATGTCGCTTCCGTAGAGCACGCGAGTTGCATGATTTGAGAATAACTTTTTCCATTCTGCCTTGATTATTCCATCTTGATCATCGAGACGTTGCAAGTCTGTACTTAGCAAGCGTCCTTGAAAGGACTCGAGTGGATTTCGACTCGAAATATCAATGTAAAGGTTGTCAAATTGGCCCAGCAAAGGAGCCAGTTGCTCCGGCTGGGCATCGCCGGCATGGGCCCAGACAAATTTGACATCAGGATAGGCGGGGAGGGTTGCCACTATTTCGTCCACATGATTTTCGTGGTAATCGAAATGAAAATTCACTGGTACATTGTATTGTTTCGCCAAGTCGTACAACTTCAAAAGGTCGGGCTCATTGAAATCATTTTCCACGGCAACGGCGGGCGGTGGACCTGAGGCAAAATGGCGAATGCTGACTTCACCGATGCCACGCGAACCCCTCTCTAGTTGAGATTCCACCTCAGCAAGATCAATGTTGTTGACATCCTTGAAATTGCTGAACGCATATACGACGGACGGATGATTTCTCTGATGTGTGAACACATCACCTATACCCAACAATGCAATACCTCTGAGATCATTTGCGAAAAAAAGATCGTCAAGCCAATTCTCAGGGTAAGTGGATGGCATCTGATGTGCGTGGAAGTCGAATAATTCAAGAGATCCAGTATCTGTTGGCTGGGAAACAGCTTCGGAGTTGGGCGTTTCTCCATTTTCGGAATCCGTGGGTCCGGAAACAATTTCGGAATCAGGCGTCACCCCATTCTCGGGATCCGTAGGTAGGGACTGACACCCAAGGCCTACGATTGCGACGACTGCAAATATCCGCAACCAGCGGTTCTCAATCAGGACCATAGTAGTATTCCATCAAACGACGAGAGTGAACTTTTGCACCATACTGGGGAGAGCAGTTTGGGTATACTTGCGTGATTCCAACGCCGATCCCTTCATGGCGACTCTCCGCTTCCAAAACTCTTTTGGACTTGACGTCAATTCAACCGGTCGAGGCGGACAGCAAGTGTGGAATCAACATTTCGGTCGCGTCTGGAGATCGTGTTGGTCGCACCTGATGATCATCCCGCGGCCCGTGTGTTGGCGGCGCTCGGTGCTTGCACAAACTCGCGCAGAGTCGCCAGGAAGCGGGCGGCGGGCCCCCCGTCGATGAGACGATGGTCGAAGGTCAGGCTGACAACGGTGAGCCAGCGGGGCACGATCCGTCCCTCGTGGACGGCGGGCCTCTGGGCGATGCGACCGACGCCGAGAATCGCTCCCTGCGGTGGGTTGATGATGGGCGTGAAGGCATCGATACCGACGGCACCCAAATTCGTGATGGTGAAGGTGCCTCCACTCATCTGCTCGCTGGTTAGCTCGCCGCGCAAGGCCTTGCCGCTGAGGCTGGCGCTCTGGCGGGCAATTTCTTCCAGGCCCTTGAGATTGGCATCGCGCACAACGGGGACAAGCAGTCCCGCCTCGGTGTCTACGGCGAAGCCGACGTGGATTCCCTTGTGGCGCAGGATGTCGTCATTCTGCACAGAGCTGTTGAGCGCTGGGTGGCGCTCGAGGGCGAGGGCGACGAAGCGAATCAGGTAGTCGTTGTAGGCCGGACGTGGTCTGGCGCTTGCCCGAAGCGCGACCAGTTCTGTGGCGTCGAGCTCGGCGGTGAGAGTCACCGGCGCACCATCGTGGTGGCTGGCCATGAGGCGATCGGCGATGGCCCGGCGAATCTGACTCATGGGCATACGCTGGACGTCGGCGCTCTCGTGGATCGCACTATCGTGAAGACTGGCGGCTGCCGTGGCAGCGCGCACGTCCTCTTCAGTGATGCGGCCCGTGCGACCCGTGCCGGAAATTCGCTCCCAGTCCACACTCAACTCCTTTGCGAGCCGGCGAGCGCGTGGGCTGATGGAGACACGCCCAGCATCGGCCGGTCCCTGCGCCGCCGGCTTTTGTACTGCTGGGATGTCAGAAGCTTCTGGTTGGGCTCCTGCTGCCGGCTCCGCCGGGACCGAAGTCGGGGGTGTCTCGCCATCCGCCAACAGGTACCCGAGGACAGTGCCTAGGGCCACCGTGTCACCTGGCTTAGGGGCGTTACCGGGTATGTGGAGAGTGCCGCTGTTGAAAGCCTCGACCTCGTTGAGGGCCTTGTCGTTTTCGACGGTGAACAGAATTTCACCGATCTGCACTCGCTCGCCGGGCGCTTTCAACCACTCCACGAGGGTGCCCTTTTCCATCGTCCAACCCAACCGGGGCATCACAACTTCGGTCGCCATGCCAACCTTACTCGGCCGCCAGATCGCGGGCGGCGTCGGCGACCTGATCGGCTGAAAGGGAGACGCCCGCTTCCAAGGACTGGCTGTAGGGCGTCGGTGCATGCGCACCATTGAGGCGTCGCACCGGAGCTGCAAGGTCGTCGAACCCCTGCTCCATCACCTGTGCCGCAATCTCGGCGCCCACACCGCAGGGGCCGAAGGATTCGTCGGCCACCAGCACCTTACCGGTCTTGCTCAATGACGTCAGAATCGTGTCCATATCGAGGGGCGCCAGGGTGCGTGGATCGATGATCTCCGCCGAGATCCCCTCGGAGGCGAGGGCGTCCCCAGCC
>Ga0315338_1003282_pt1 | contig 14375 bp, 12 predicted proteins | sample ASW8metaG_FD_204518 | JGI IMG/M metagenome (GOLD analysis project Ga0315338, IMG submission 204518) | Ammonia-oxidizing marine archaeal communities from Monterey Bay, California, United States - ASW #8 | ecosystem: Environmental > Aquatic > Marine > Coastal | place: USA: California | collected... | reverse complement strand
ATTTTCTATGATTTCTTCAACTACTGCTTTGTCATCAGGACCCCGCGTGCGTGAAGAAGCGAAAAACTGTTGAGCCTTGTCTAGTCTAGCTTCGGGAGATAAATCTTGCTGGCCAAATAACTTGTGTATCCACTTATCGGGCAAGTTCGCCACTTCCCAAGAAGCAATGCTGAACTTATGCTGTTCAGCCAACACATCGATTGGACTAACATTGACCGCCTGTGAGCTTGTAATAAATACTAGCCCAAACAGCAGACCCACAATACACCGGCGATAAGTAGATCTGAAAATGCACTTACCTCAAATCAGCAGTGATCTCTTACAACGTTGCGATCTTTATAACTTAACCAAACGTGCGCTGGAGACCTGGGGAAGCTGTCGTATCTGATCAAGAACTGGGTCTGGGACTGAATCATCCAAACCTAATACCATCATAGCTGTACCACGTTGGCTGAGACGTCCAACTTTCATATAACTAATATTTATATTGTGCTGTCCCGCCACTGTTCCGACTGCCCCGATAGAACCCGGATGATCCGGGTTGTCTACAATCAGTAGATACGGAGCTGAAGGTTCAACATCCATCCAATAATCGTTGAACTTAACAATATGGGGTTCATTTCTGAGAGATGTTCCAGCAAGTGTTACGTCGCCTTTAGTAGTCTTAACAGCCACTGTTATCAGGCTGGTAAACTCATTGGCCACAGTATCTTTCTGTTCTGTTATACGGAGTCCTCTGCTCTGTGCTAATAGCGGTGCATTTATGAAATTTACTACTTCTGAGCTTACCGTGGATAGTAAACCTTCAAGAACAGCGGCCTTCAGGATAGTAGTGTCATACTCGGCTATTTCACCTTCATAAGATACAGTTACTCCAACTAGTTGGTCATCTGTCAGATTAATTAATAGCTTTCCCAGTAACGTAGCTACTGGAATGTACGGTTCCAATATTGCGTGGACATCTGGAGGCAAAACAGGTGCATTAACCGTATTTCGGGCGGGACGCCCCTCTAGGATCGCTAGAACTTGCTCTGCCGCTTCAATTGCTACTTCTCTCTGAGCTTCTTCTGTTGATGCCCCAAGATGCGGCGTAGCGATCACCTTAGGATGCTGCACTAATGACATATCCTCTGGAGGCTCTTGGACGAACACATCCAATGCTGCTGCCGCTAATTGATCATTATCAAGAGCATCAAGTAGGGCTTTATCGTTTATTAGTTCTCCCCTTGCCACATTGATTAATCTAGCTCCTGGTTTTACCAATTTAAGTTCCCGTTCTCCTATCAGACCATTAGTATTGTCCGTCAGCGGGGTATGAAGGGTTATAAAATCTGAACGTCCTAAGAGATCGTCAACCGACATTAGTTCTACGCCCATACGTTCAGCATGGTCTGGAGAAATAAAGGGGTCAAACCCTACTAAGTTCATACCGAAGGCACGAGCTCTTCGTGCTACTTCCGAACCTACCCTACCGAGACCAATTATTCCCAGTGTTTTGTCTCTAACTTCAATTCCCATGAAAGCACTCCGCTTCCACTCACCAGCTTTGAACGATTGGTACGCTTGAGGAACGTTACGGGCCAAGGCTAGCATAAGTGCCAGCGTATGTTCAGCAGCCGCAACAGTGTTTCCAATAGGCGCATTCACAACAGGAATCCCCGCACTGGTAGCAGCCTCTATATTTATGTTATCAACCCCAATACCAGCCCTGGCAATAACCCGTAGCGACTGTCCAGCTTGAATAACTTCTGGAGTTACTTTAGTTTCACTGCGAACTACTAACGCGTCATAGCCATTGATAGTTTCTTGCAGCTCCGGAGGGGTGAGACCTCTTTTTACATCCACTTCAGCTCTTGAACCTAAGAGATCTATTCCCTCGGAAGCGATCGCATCAGTAACCAATATCCTAGACATATCACACCTGCCCTAAACTACTGTGTTGTCCCATCCATAGTAGCCACAAACCACCCATGACTAGCGAAGGATTAACAATTTCGTCGATCCCAATTTTAACCACAAACCGGTAAAGACACCAGTGCCAATTCCGAATCCTTGACCTTAGAGGATAGCCCCCTTAGGATAAACGTCGATAGAGTCCGTTACGTTTAGCAACATTCCTTAATTTAGGAGTTCAGAAGCATGGTCGCAAGCTTTGAAGAACAGACAGTCACAATTGGGGAGACACATATAAAAATGTTTAAGGGAGGATCCGGAGATCCTCTCCTACTTCTTCACGGGGCCAGCGGAAACCGTGGGCCGCTGCAATACGCCAATGCATTGGCTGAGAATTACACCGTATACTTGCCAACACATCCGGGATTCGGTGATTCTGAGAAACCTGAGTGGATTCACTCCGTAGTAGATATGGCCTCTTTCTACACGTGGTTCCAACAAGAACTAGATCTCGAAGAAACCCGTGTAATCGGGTTCTCAATGGGTGGCTGGATAGCAGCGGAAATAGCCGCTACCTGCAACCATGCATTCAGCAAAATAATGTTAGTAGATGCAGCCGGGATCAAACCCCACACGGGCGAGATTGCTGACATATTTATCATTACTCCAGCGCAAATAGCTGATCTTATGTTTCATGACCCTAACCAAGTCCCCGAATACGATCAAATCTATAAGCAGGATCTTACCCCTGATCAAATCAATCAGGGAGAGAGGAACAGGGAGATGGCAGTAAGAGTATGCTGGAAGCCTTATATGCACGACCCTCGCCTGCCACATCTGTTAAAGAGACTGCAAACTCCCACCGAGATAGTCTGGGGCAAGCAGGACAAGATCGTTCCGTTAGAATGTGGTGAAATGTATCAAAGTGTGATTTCCGATTCCCATTTAACAGTAATCGATAATTGTGGACACGCACCTCAACTCGAGAAGCCCGACGAATTCGTAAAAATTGCCTTGGATTTCTTGAAGTAGGACACAAAAATGTCTCTAGAAGGTAAAGTCGCCATAGTTACCGGGTCCAGTCGGGGCATTGGAAAGGCAATAGCATTGGGACTCGCTTCAGAAGGGGTAACCTTAGTAATTGCAGCGCGGTCAACTGAATCACGGCCGCAATCACCCGGAAGCATCTACGATACCGCCAGAGAAATTGAATTGCTGGGAGGTAAGGCATTACCTGTAGAATGCAATGTCCGTGAAGCTGCCAGCATCCAAGAAATGGTTAAAAAATCAGTTGAATCACTGGGCCGCGTAGACGTATTAATTAATAATGCCGGAGTCGGGAACTATTCCGGTTTCCTCGAAACCTCATTGAAGGCATGGGATCTGGTGATGGATATCGACTTAAGAGCCCCGTTCATATGCTGCCAAGAAGTAGTTCCGATCATGATTAAACAACAGAGTGGTAGCATAATTAACATTTCGTCCCACGCGGCAACTAATATCTTTTCCTCCACTCTTAGTGAGGATTCCTCAGCTGGAATAGCCTTAATGGGGCAGGCTTATGGCACCGCCAAGGCAGGATTGGAAAGGTTCACCTGGGGACTTGCGGCCGAACTCGGAGAACATAACATCGCCGTAAATATCTTGAAGCCATTGCGACCGGTAATCACTGAGGGTTTTCAGGCGCAGCGTCCAGATGCCGATGTTTCCACATGGGTTACACCAAAAGACATGGTTAAAGCATCAATTCACCTAGCCAAGCAGGATGCGCAGGGATTGACCGGGGCTGTCGTAACAGCCGAAGAAATCGTTAAACGACTATCGCTTTAAAGATATGATTCATAGGAGTGATTTTGGACTTTAGCTTGACTCCCGAACAACAAGAACTCAAGGAAAGCGTCCGCGAGTTAGCCCACGAGAAAATCGCACCCATTGCCGCTGAGGTAGACGAGATCAATCATGTCTCGCCAGAATTAATGAAGATTCTCGCAGACGCTGAATTGCTTAAATACACAGTCCCTGCCGAATATGGTGGCTTTGGGGTAAACGTAACAAACCTCTGCATCATTAGAGAGGAATTGGCTCAGGTGTCGGGGCAGGCGGATACAGACTTCATAATGCAAGGATTAGGCAGCTTTCCAATAACCCTAGGAGGAACTGAAGAACAGAAACAAAAATACTTGCCTCCAATAGCTAACGGAGAAGCTATAGCGGCCTTTGCCCTCACTGAACCCCATGCAGGATCTGACGTGGTCAGCATGAAAACAGAAGCAGTTCATGAAGACGACAACTGGATACTAAATGGTTCTAAGAAATTCATCAGCCAAGCTGGAGACGCCTCTACGTACACTGTATTTGCCAAGACTGATCCGGACGCCGGCAGTCGCGGGATTTCGGCCTTTATTGTGGAAAAGGGAACTCCGGGTTTTGATGATAGCCGCAGGATGGATCTAATGGCTCCTCATCCTGTAGGTGAGCCTGTTTTCAATGATTGCCGTATTCCTTACACAAATGTAATTGGGGAACCGGGACATGGTATTCGCCTGGCTCTTGGAACATTAAATACATTTCGGACAACCGTAGGAGCCGCTGCCATAGGAATGGCCCAAGCTGCTTATGATGCGGCGGTGGAGTACGCAAAAACCCGAATAGTCTCCGGCCAACCGTTAAGTGAAATGCAGGCGACACAGTTTAAACTAGCGGACATGGCAGTATCTTTAGAGGCGGCTAGGCTCCTGTGTTACAAAGCCGCGTGGCTTAAAGATTCGGGACAGGAAAATATTATCAAAGAAGCGTCCTACGCCAAATTATTTGCCACTGAAGCAGCATCCAGAATTATTAATGAAGCGGTTCAGATTCACGGCGGGGCTGGTCTCGAAAAAGGTGCACGGGTCGAACAGCTTTACCGGGAAATTCGCGCATTAACAATCTATGAAGGCACTTCAGAAGTGCAGCGCCAGACGATTGCCCGCCAGATACTTCGAGATTAAATTCAAGGTGTAATAAATGATCTATAAATTATTTGTATGTTCTCTGTTATTGTCTATCTTCGTAGGGCTTGTTGGGTGTGAAAAGGCAGACTCTCTGCAAACAACACCCTCAGGATTGCAGTATGAAGTACTGCTAGACGGTAAAGGTGATCCAATCGGGTCCGGCGTGATAGCAGAAGTCCATTACACCGGATGGCTCCTAGATGGTACTAAATTTGATAGTTCTAAAGACCGTGGCGTGCCGTTCTCATTCCCCATAGGCCAAGGTGCAGTAATCAGGGGATGGGACGAAGGCGTAGCTGCGATGCGTGTCGGAGAAATTCGAAAATTAACCATTCCGCCAGGATTAGCATACGGCGATCGTGGCGCTGGAAATATTATTCCGCCAGGAGCCACATTAGTATTCGAGGTCGAGCTCCTAGGCCAGAAATAGCATTTGGCTAACTAATCTGGTATTGCTTGATAGCATCCTGACTGAATGCTAGGCCTAGTCCCGGCTTATCCGGTACTACTATCTCACCATTTTCGATAGCAGGCGTTTCCTCAAATAACCGGATAGTCCACGGCATGTATTCGACGGTAAGGCCGTTGGGTATGGCCGCAACAGTATGGACCTGTATCTCAGGAACCAAATGGCTAACAACCGGTATATTGTAGGCTTCCGCCATACTAGCCACCTTATGGAATTGCGTTATACCGCCTACTCTCAGTAAATCAATCATTACTATGTCTATAGAACCACATTCCAGCATATGACGGAACGGTCTAATTCCATATACATACTCCCCTGCCGCTATGGGTGTCGTCAGGTGGTCAGCTACCTTGGCCAAACCTTGATAATCATCCCTGACTACGACGTCTTCTAGCCAGTACAAATGGTATTCTTCTACCCGCTTTCCAATCTCCATCGCCTGGTTAACGCTCCATAGCTGGTTAATATCACACATAACATCGATGTCTGGTCCAACAGCGTCTCTGATAGTCCGTATCCTAGCAACTTCTCGCTCCGCTGTAGCCTCTGCCCCCATCTGTGTCTTCATTTGGCGGAAACCCATTTCCACTAACTTAGGGGCCATATCCGCCATAAATTCCAGATTGAATGGCCTCATCAAAGCTCCACTGGCATACGTAACAACCCTGTCTCTATGGCCACCTAGCAATGAACATACGCTCTGGTTTAATGCTTTCCCCTTTATATCCCACATAGCCATGTCTATGGCCGCCAGAGCTAACGTGAATATTCCTTCCGGTCCCGCACTGCTTGCCGCTAGGCGTAATTTATCAACCACTGCTTCTACTTGTGTAGGATCTTCACCTACAACTAATTCGCACAGGCTATCAACCGCAGAACGAAGCGCACTTGTCAGTGGGCCTCCAAAAAAAGTGATTCCTATTCCTTGGATTCCCTCGTCTGTATCAAGTTCCAGGGTAACAAACTGCCGTGTGCCCGGTTGCGGAATCCCTTCCACAAAAGGATGGTCAGCAGGTGTTTCCAGAACTCGAGTCGTCCATTTAGTGGCTTTCATAAGCACTCCCGATTATTATCGATATTAAGGTCATGGGTTTACCAAAGATGCCCCATTATATATATCACTCCCCGGTAAATGAAAGGACAGCACTCAGCTATGGAGTGTCACCCCAATTATCGTGTCCAGGTGGATTGACTATAATTGATGTCGAGATGGCAAGCCCTTTGTCCCGGTTTCCCATAGCACTAATTATCAAGACACGCTCGCCAGAGGACAGATCCTCAGCTGTGCCAGTCCGATAAGTCTGAACCACTATATCTTTATCGAAGTTAACTTCGATTTCTCCGGCCCTTGTTTCCACAGTGATCTGATCATTACTGGACTTGATAACCGTTCCAATTAACGGCCCTCTAGGGCCCCCTCTGGGTTCGCCTCTGGGTACTCTCGGAAGGAGATGTCCGGGAAATCCATCAATTTCGGGAGGATTCACAATAATAGACGTAGCATCAACTCCCGCCCCTCGTATTGGGCCGCCCATAACCCTGGCGACAATGCGATCTCCCTTGGAGATGTCCTTACTGTCAGACGTCGCGAGGACTCGTATAGTCGTATTATCGGAGACCTCTATCTGGCTCTCATTTTCGCCCCACTGCACAATAAACTGTGTGCCATTTGTGCCGATAATAGTTCCGTTGATAATATTCTTAGGGCCCATAGGTTCGGGTCCCCCCGGCCTCCCAGGCCTGTTGTCCCGCCCCTGTTCTGGGCCTGGACGGCCTTCACGTACGCCACGTTGCATGCCGCCATCAGGCCACTGCCGGGTCCCATCTCGTGAAAAGCCTTGCTCCGCTCTGTCACTATCTTCCTGAAGTCGACCCATTGCTAGTCCGCCAGAAAATGCACCGCCGATCGCTCCGCCAATGATAATAACCGTCAGTAATAAAAGCAGAAATCCCTTTTTGTTCATTCTATAGTTCCTTATGGATCCATTTATTCATAACGCAATGCATCTATAGGGTGCAATCTTGCAGCCCGCATCGCCGGATATATTCCAAAAAATAGACCAATTCCTGCACCTACAACCAGGGCCAACACCGCAAAATCTCCGCTGAATGAAGTCCGGAACGGTTGCCCACCTATGAGACGATCGTCTAAGAACCAGGCAACTAAAGCCCCCAATCCTAAACCTAAACTTCCTCCACTCAGGCTAAGCACAGAAGCTTCTGATAGAAACTGGAACATTATATCCCTACGTTTGGCGCCCATAGCTTTTCGGATCCCAATCTCACGAGTCCGTTCAGTAACAGTGACTAGCATGATGTTCATTATCCCTATTCCACCAACCAATAAGGATATTCCTGCAATCGTGCCTAGAAACACTATAAACGTGTTGGTTGTATCTTCTAGCGTTTCTATAGTGTCCTGTTGACTGGATATAGTGAAATCGTCGTCTCCAATTATTCGGTGGCGGAATCGTAATACCGTCGCCACTTGTTCTTTAGCAGCATCCATAGATTCCACATCCACCGCTTGAACATTAATAGACTGGATCGATACTTCTCCTCGAGTGGTCAGGGACGAAGACAGCCGGTTGTATACAGTAGAAATAGGCACTACTACGAGATCGTCAAAGGATCCGAAGACCCCACCTCCCTTACTTGCCAATACACCAACTACAACGAATTGGCGCCCCTGGATGCGTACTGTTTGCCCCACCGGAGTTCTAAATCCGAACAAGTCCTCTGCTACGCTCGCTCCAAGCACCACCACCTGGGAGCTGCGGTCTACATGGGTGGCTGTAATAAAATGACCTGCCGCCAGAGTAAAATCCCTTGCAAATTGGTATTCAGGAGTAACTCCAGCAATCTGTGTAAATGTATTCTTCCGACCAGCCACTATCTGTCCATTAGCAGATAGCTGTGGAGCCACGAGTTTCACCGCTGGTGCAAGTTCCGGATCTTGAATGGCGTAAGCATCTTCCAAAGTCAATGATCCCGCACTGCCCTGTCCTCCGGATATTCCTGCTTCAATTGTTCCCCCAGGGCGCACAAACAGCAGATTAGTTCCTAAAGATTGGATGCGATCGGTAATAGAATCCTGAACTCCCCGTCCAATAGACAGCAAAGAAATCACCGCTGCAATGCCGATAACTATGCCCAATAACGTCAAAGCTGCACGAAGTTTATTCGCACCTAGAGAGGTTATTGCAGTTAGAAGGATAGCTTGAGGTGTCATAGGTTGCCACGCCCAGCTAGGATTGTCTTTACGTATTCGGTAGATGCCTGGTCGGCTACAACAGCACCATCTCTCATGGATATAACACGCTCAGTACTTGCTGCAACCTCAGGGTCATGAGTCACAATTAGAACAGTAATCCCATCGTCATAATGTAATTTATGAAGTATTTCCATGATGTCTTTCCCTGACTGGGTGTCCAGGTTACCGGTGGGCTCATCAGCCAAGATTATGGATGGATCTTTTACAAGTGCACGGGCAATTCCTACCCGTTGCTGTTCACCACCCGAAAGTTCCGTCGGCTTATGGTTCAAACGTTGACTCAATCCAACTTTCTCTAATGCAGTAATCGACCTTCTCTTGCCATCTTTTCCGCCGCTGTACAATAACGGAAGTTGCACATTGGCGACCGCGGAAAGTCTTGGAAGCAAATTATAGGTCTGAAATATAAAGCCTATTTTACGGCCACGTAATTGGGCTAACTGGTTGTCATTAAGTTCCCCAACGTCATCACCCTCTAAACGATAAGTTCCGTCGGATGGTACGTCTAGGCAACCCAAAATATTCATCAAAGTGGACTTACCTGAACCTGAAGGGCCCACTATAGACAAAAGCTCACCTTCCTCCACGTTAAAGGAAACTCCCGCGACTGCATTTACGGGCACCGTGCCCATAACGTAGGTCTTAGTGACCTCGTTCACGGAAATTAACGGTGCCATTACCGAGGTCTCCCTTGTGGTGGTGGGCCACCACCTCTGCTAGGCGGGGCACCGCCCCTGCCGGGAGGTCCCCCGCGGCGGAATTGACGGAATGTACCATACGGATCATCCGCAGCCGCAGAAACCTTCATTACTACCATCTCTCCTGCGGTAACTCCAGTGATAACTTCCGTCCAGAAATCATCACTAGCACCAAGAACTACTGGTCGCTCTAAAATTCCCTCATTGGTCTCGACCTTCACCGTAGGTTCTTGAAAACTTCCGAAGATTGCTCCCTGAGGAAGCAAAAGAACATCCAGTTGCTGTTCCAATACCAGATCGGCGACCGCGCTAAGCCCATCTTTCAGATCCAAGCCTCTCGGCATCTCGATTTGCACACGCACAGGGTAAGTAACGACTCCTTGTTGGATTGTAGCTGTCGGGTTTATCTCACTAACGAAGCCGTCTAACGTTCTGTCTGGTAGCGCATCTACGGTTACGGTGGCTGCCTGGCCCTCTGTTAGCAAAAGGATGTCAACTTCATCAACGATTCCATCCATTTCCACTACGGAAGGATCGACTACCTCTACAATCGGCGCATTAACCCCAACCCTGTCGCCGACTTCCGCTGAAATCACAGATATGAACCCCGCATACGGGGCTTTTATGACAGAGTCTTCCAATTGCTCTATTGCAGCACTATAGGCGGACTGAGCAGAGGATAGTTTAGATTTTAAAAGATCCACTTGAGTTGCGTCCGGTGACAACAGATCAGCTAATTCCTGCAATGCCTCTTCCAAACCTGACTGTGCAACCTCTAAATCCATCTTAGCAAGTTCCGCTTCAACAGGATCTACTATCACAACTTCTGTAACTGAATTAGAACCAAGAGGAGACAATGCGTCCGTAGCCATAGACAACATATATTTTAGGTCGAACTTCGCCACGTTCAGATTCGCAGTAGCAACATCAACGTCCTTTGAGCGAAGCTCTACAGTCGCCGCATCAAATCCCGACACCATGTCGGCTAGGGATTCTTCTTCTTTTCCAAGCGCCGCCCACGCCTGAACCAAATCGCTTTCAAGCAGCTGAACATCCGTGGTGCTAGCACCGTTCTCAAGAGCAGTCAGTCCCAGTTCCAAGGAAGCCAATTCGGCTTCGGCGACAGTAGCGTCTAACCCAGCTCGTATTACTTCTCCCAGATGATCTTGAGCGTCCTCTATTTTGACTAGCTGCTTATTAAGCTCTGACGTGAGGATGTCGCCGCCAAGATCATAAACCGTAGCATTTACCTTGGCTAAATCTGACTCTTCCTTATCTTTTTTTGTCACCAGCTGTTCATAAGGAATTAAAGCTGCATCTGCTATATCCAGTTCATCTTTCAACGTTACCTGGGATAACCGTGCTGTGCGGATGAGTGCCTCCAGAGAATGGACTCCATCCCATACATTTCCAGCTGCTTCAAGTTCAAGAAGTTCTGTTAATCGTAAAACATTATCATCGTAGGCTTTCTGGGCTAAGGATTGATCTTCCTGTAGGTTCTCTAGTTTGACTGCATTTACAGTTTCATAGGCCTCGAGGGAGGCCTTCGCTGCTTCCAGTTCAGCTTTGGCATCCGTTTGATCTAACAGTGCTTTAGTCATGCTTTGTGAAAAGTTGACACTTAAACCTCTTAGAGCTTCTTCAGCGTCCTCCACTTTCGAACGCGCTGTGGCGACAGATTGCTCTTGCGTCTTTATTTGCTCCGAAGTAAACGCTTCTTCAGCGTCAGATAATGCCTCTCCGGCAGCTTCAAGGTCAAACTCAGCTTTTGCCACTTTCTGTCGTGCTTGGGCTAGGTCTAATATTGCTGAATTTAAGACATCATCGAGCGCTGCCTGAGCCTCCTGCACGTCAAATTCAGATTTAGCGACTTTACGTTGAGCTTCGGTCAATACTAGGTTTGCCGGTGTTATTAGCTCATCCAATGCCTCTTGTGCCTCGATTAGATTAACCTGCGCTTGCGCTACCGCTTCCGACAGAGTTGTAAGCGTGACAGCATCTGGTTTAGCCAATTCTTGGCCCGCAGAAACGCTTTCTCCTTCCTGCACCAGGAGTTGCTCGAGTGTGGCAGCAATGCCAAAATTCAGCGTTTGCCGGTTAGGAAATTCCAATCTTCCACTAGTGGTGACCTGACGTACTAAATCGCCATAGCCGATAGTAATCAATTGTTGGTCTTCCTCGAGTCCATCGGATGCACTCTTATTCGGTAATTCATACCACGCATAGACAGCCACAGCCGATGTGAGTAAAACGACAACCAGTGCCAGAATTTGCGTGAGCCGTAGAGTTTTTAGGGAAGCGTAGAATCGTTCCACTGAATTTTAACTCCTATTGGTCCATCTCCCTGATTATCGGCGGACTTTCTTGTCGCATAATAATATTTGATTTATAAAGTTAAGGGCGCGATTGTCACACAAATACCATAGGGTGCCGCCCTTAACTTTAATTATCGCACTTTCCTGGTCATTAATGCTTATTGTTTTATTTCATTTGCGAAAGAAAACCCCTGAGCTTTACAACTCAGGGGCCGATTGTATAGAAACCTGCTTGGATTTATGTCTTACATCCTAATCAATTCATTAAATTAACGAGCTGTAGAAAGATCTTCCATCAGTTCGATAACTGCCTCAGGAGTCCTCCTGGTGTTTCCGGTAGCCCGTTCTTCCGGCAGCCTGATGTCAGGAATAACCTTGGCTGCAACAAATACTGGCCCTTCCTGTGAAAAAATTTCCGCTGCCTGGGTAACAAAGTCTTCTAGATTATCGAACTTGTACGCGTGTTTATACCCAGCGGCCTTGGCCATATCTGCATACTCCGTAGTCTGATCACCGGGGACTTCCTGCCCGCCAGTAGTCGCGTAAACTCCATTCTCCATCACGAAGTGGATAAGGTTCTTGGGTCCTTTATTTGCCACAGTCACCAAGGACCCCAGATTCATCAAGAGACTACCGTCTCCGTCAAAAAGAATAACCTTTTTATCCGGCTGTGACAGCGCAAGTCCTAACGCCACTGAAGACCCTTTACCCATGGCTCCGCCAACAGGAATATCGCGTTTAACATTGTCAGTTACCTTTGCCCAGGCAACATTGGCCCTAAAGACTGGTACGGTTATGGCGTCGCCGCGGAATTTATTGATGGTTTTCATCATTTCAACTTGATCAATCATCAGGGCCTCCTCAGCAAATTCTCATACTCTTTGAAAGGTTCTCGCAGATTTTAACACAAAGTCAGCGCTTTCTTAGAATAACGATCTTCTAGCTACCATTGGCTTATTTGGTCTCAAGCATTTAAAATAGGGCCGGCGGCCGACTAATAACAACGGAGGCCAACTAATGATGAGTGGTAATAGTAACCCCGACCAAATTAAAGGTGTTGTTCGGGATCATTATGGAGCCCGCGCTAGGCGCGTCATCGAACTCTCTGTCTTAGCTCCTGATGATGCATCCGCGTGCTGTGGCCCCGCAGACATGGAGAGAGCTCTAAACATTTATTCCGAGGGTCAAATGTCCGGCCTCCCCACAGAAGCCCTAGCCGCTTCCGCGGGCTGTGGCAATCCGACTGCACTAGCTGGCCTTCAACCGGGAGAACGGGTCCTAGACCTTGGTTCTGGCGGAGGCATTGATTGTTTCATAGCCGCACAAGCTGTAGGAGACAGTGGTTACGTTATTGGTCTAGATATGACCCCTGATATGTTGGCCCTAGCTCAATCCAATAAAGCCAAGCTTGGCCTGGAAAACGTAGAGTTCGTTAAAGGCGAGATAGAGGACATACCTCTGCCGGATTCCCATGTAAACGTCGTTATATCTAACTGTGTAATTTGCCTGTCGCCAGACAAGGACGCTGTGTTCGGAGAGGCTTTCAGAGTTTTGACTCCCGGTGGGAGACTCCATGTTTCTGATATGTTGGCCTTAACACAGGAAGGACCTACAAAAACAGATTCAGATGCATGGTCTGCATGTGTCGCCGGTGCAGAATATGAGGAAGTCTATCTAGGCCGCCTAGAAAACGCCGGTTTCATCGATATTGAAACAACGGAATCTAACGCCCATTACACCGAAGAAGGCCGTCCGCTTAATGTTGCTAGTGTAAAGGTAGTAGCAAAGAAACCGCATTAGAATAATTCAGAAACTGAAATATAATCCCACTGGACAACAATTACTAATAGAGATTCCCTCCCGCGGTTGCAAATAAATAAAAGGAGATAATCCATGAAAGTTTATAGTCCGATAATCGTGATTTGTATTGATGGTTTTGACCCTGAATATTACGATGCCATTGAAACACCCAACATAGACAGATTAATCAGCAATGGTTTTTATACAATTGGCAAATCAATGTGGCCTTCAGTGACCAATGTTAATAATGTTTCTATTCTTACAGGAGAATATCCAATCACTCACGGCATTTGCTCCAATTATCGATATATCCAGGAGACTGACGAAGAAGTTTACATGGAATCTGCTGAATACATTTTGGCACCAACAATTTTTTCCATGTGCAAAACCAAGGGGATTGAAACCCTCCTGGCAACCTCTAAAGCTAAACTGCAAACCCTGCTGGGAACAGATGTAACTAATATCATTTGCTCTGAAACTCCACACCAATGGCTGGTCGACATCATAGGGGAACCGCCACCTATCTATTCTCTGGAAGTAAATGGTTGGACTATTAAAGGGGCCGAGTTAGCCATTGAAGAATACCGGCCGGAATTCGCATATATCACTACGACTGACTACGCTCATCACAAATTTTCGCCAGAGCAATCAGAAGGCATACGACATATAAATATTATCGATTCTGCTGTCGGTAGCATCTTAGATAAATTTCCCGATGCAACAATTATGATGAGTGGGGACCACGGCATGTCGCGGAAAACTAATCTCATTGATTTGGGAAAGATTCTGACCGAAAGCGGTATTGATAACTTTGCCGTCCCAATCATTAAAGACAAGTATGTCGTCCATCATGCTAATTTAGGTGGAGCATATTTTATATATCTCGACGAATCCTTGGTCTCAAAATCAATAGAGTTGCTAAATAAGACCCCA
>Ga0315338_1003281_pt1 | contig 14378 bp, 17 predicted proteins | sample ASW8metaG_FD_204518 | JGI IMG/M metagenome (GOLD analysis project Ga0315338, IMG submission 204518) | Ammonia-oxidizing marine archaeal communities from Monterey Bay, California, United States - ASW #8 | ecosystem: Environmental > Aquatic > Marine > Coastal | place: USA: California | collected... | reverse complement strand
CACCACGCCCATGATCACCTCGTCGGCATCCCCGGGATTGAGTTCGGCCCTTTGCAACGCCGATTTGATTGCAACTGCACCTAATTGGGGCGCCTTGGTATCCTTGAGATCGCCCTGGAACCCGCCCATGGGGGTGCGGGCGGCGCCGACGATGACGATAGGGTCTTTTTGTTCGCTCATGGCTGCTGCCCTCAATAAGCCGCGCCGTCCTTGTGGAAGAAAACCCGCTTACCGTCCTTCTTGCGGCGGATCAGATCGATATCAGAATAATTGACGTCGTCGTTGGCCTCTTCGCGGGAGCCGACTTCCAGGTAAACCGCATCCTGGCCTGAGCGATTTATCAGGTGGTGGCCGTCGCCAGAACCGGCGGGGAACCCGGCCACCATGCCGGGGCCGAGAATCTGCTCGCCGGAGTTGGTGACCAGCGCCAGTTTGCCTTCCAACACCAACACGAATTCATCTTCGTGGCTGTGCCAATGGCGCTGCGACGACATGACGCCGGGGGCCAGGCGCACGATGTTGACGCCGAATTGGGTCAGCCCCAGAACATCACCGACCATACGCCTTTCCCTTTCCTTGACGTTTTCCGTAAAAGGCTCCGGATAGTTGGCACCCATGCGCGCTTCCACGGTTGCGGGATCGAGGGCGGGCGGGGTTACGGATTGTTTTTCGGTCATGGATGTTTCCCTACCCCGTCTCCTCGAACAGTTCGCGGCCTATCAGCCACCGGCGGATTTCCGACGTCCCGGCGCCGATCTCGTACAGCTTGGCGTCGCGTAACAGCCGCCCGGTCGGAGATTCATTCATATAACCCATGCCGCCCAGGCATTGAATTGTCTCCAACGCCATCCAAGTGGCTTTCTCGGCGGCGAACAGGATCGCCCCTGCGGCATCCTTGCGCACCCGGACGCTTCCGTCCTTTACCCGGCTTTTGTCGAGGGCGGCGGCTACCGCATAGACATAGGTCTTGGCGGCGTTCATGGTCGTGTACATATCTGCGAGCTTGCCCTGCATGAGCTGGAACGTCCCGATCGCCTGGCCGAACTGCTGGCGTTCGTGCACATAAGGCAGCACCACGTCCATGCACGACTGCATGATGCCGAGCGGACCGGCGGCGAGCACGGCGCGTTCGTAATCGAGGCCGCTCATCAGCACCTTGACGCCACGGCCTTCCCCGCCGAGGACGTTTTCCGTCGGCACCTCGCAGTCCTGGAACGCTAGCTCGCAGGTGTTGGAGCCCCGCATGCCGAGCTTGTCCAGCTTCTGGGCCGTGGAAAACCCCTTGAACCTCTTTTCGACGATGAACGCGATGATCCCCTCGGCCTCGGCTTGCCCGTCGGTCTTGGCATAGACGATCAGGGTATCGGCGTCGGGGCCGTTGGTGATCCACATCTTGGTGCCGTTGAGGATGTACCTGTCCCCTTTCTTGTCGGCGCGGAGCTTCATGCCGAGGACGTCCGATCCCGCGCCTGGCTCGCTCATCGCCAGGGCCCCGACGTTGTCGCCGGAAATAAGTTTCGGCAGGTAGCGGCGTTTTTGATCACCGGTGCCGTTGAGCTGGATCTGGTTAACCGCCAGTTGTGAATGCGCCCCATAGCTCAGCCCCACCGACGCCGAGGCGCGGCTGATCTCCTCCATCGCCACCACATGCTCGACGTAGCCCATGCCGGCGCCGCCATAGGCTTCATCAACGGTGATCCCGAGCACCCCCAGGTCCCCCAACTTCTTCCAAAGATCGGCCGGGAATTCGTTGCTTTCGTCGATTTCCTCCGCGCGCGGGGCGATTTCACTGGCGGCAAAACTACGCACCGAATCACGCAGCATTTCGGCGGTCTCGCCGAGATCGAAGTCAAGGGCCGGGAAATCGTTGGGAAGCATGGTCTTTCCGAACTCTTTGCGGTTTCGGGGAAGGCCGCTATCTTACTTTACGTTTACGTAAACGTCAATTTTAGAAGAAAGGCCGCGCACCCCTCATACGAAAACCGCCGTGGACCAAAAAAGAACGGCCCCAGCGGAGCAGGAAAAAGCCGAAACCAGGAAAGCCTGATTGGCGGCATCGGGACCGGTCAGGAATTGAACGCCATTAAGGACGCTTTTGACGACAAACCCGCAAAAGACTGCACCAACGAAAGCCAACCAGGGCAGGAACGTTAAATGCATGAGCCAAAAATCGGGACTCAGAAACACCCGCCGGCGTCACTGGAAAGGCCGTGTCGTGTTCCACACCTCGGACCACGACACGGCCTGACCCTCGCCCAAATGGGCCTCGAAGCCCTCGCCGGGCCGGGTTTCGACCATCCACAGGGCGACGCCCGAGGCGGCCAGCAGCGAGTGAACGAATTCGAGTCCATTGGGCATGAAATCAGTATTTGTCATCCGCCGACCTCGGCGCGGCCGACGATCCTCATAAGGGTCTGTTGCATGGCGGCGCAGGCGACCTCTACGCCGTTCTTGACGACCCCGACCTCGGCCCGGGCGACCATCAGGGTGCGGCCCGCCCGCACCACCTGGCGGCGGGCGACTAATAGGTCGCCGTCCGCCGGCGCCATCAGGTTGAGCTTGTATTCGACCGTCAGGATGCCGTCCTCGGCGTCCATCAGGCCGAAGGCGGCGTAACCGCCGGCAGAATTGGCGATGGTGCCGATGACGCCGCCGTGGAAAAAGCCGTGCTGTTGCGACACCGCGTCCGAATAGGGAAGCTCGATCTCGCACACGCCTGCTCGATCACCGTCAACGTGGCACCGATGTGGTCCATGATCCCCTAAGCGTCGAAAATCTTTCGCACCCGTTCGGCGAAATCCGGGTCGGTTGTGGTGAAATATTTCATCGGTGGCCCTTCTCAAGTCCCGACCTTGAACGGCGTTACCAGGCCGCGCAAGGCTTCCATAACGCTGAGCGCCACCAGCTTGCCGGTGGCCGGGTTTTCCTCGGTCGGCACGACGCCGATCGTCATTTTGAAGTTGGCGGCCTCAGACTCGACCTTGATGGTGTGGGTATTGCGGGTCACCCCCGGATCGGCCCAAATTTCGAACTGAGTGTTCTCCGGGCCAAGGCCGGCGAACCCCAGCGCCACGGCGACGTTGACATTGGCTGGGAACTTGGCTGCCGCCCCGGCGACGGTGCCACGGTACAACAATTTCGGCGCCGTCAGCCGGTCGAGGTCGATCCCCTGCTCGGCGACGAATTTCGCTTTTTTTAATGCCTTCGGGGGCTTACGGGTGACCATTGTCACCGATTGCAGGTCCCCCATCGCCGCCGCGCGCACGGCGTCGAGGCCTATCAATGCGCCCGTGGGGACGATAATGCGGGCCCCGGTTTCACGGGCCAGGTCCACCAGGTCCATGCGTTCCAGCAGCGAGGTGACGCTCAGGAGCATGAGGATGCGCCCGGCCCGAATCGCCGGTTCGGCGACCTCGGCGAAGTGCTCGGGCGGCGCGGTCTCGACGATAACGTCGGCAACATCCGCCAATTCGGCCAGCCCGACCACCGGCACGGCGGTCTTGAATTCGCCAACCCTGTCCCCGGCCCGTTCCTTGTTTGCGGCGGAAACGGCGGCCAGCACCAATCCATCGCCCCACCCAGCACCCTCTCCGTTGAGCCATTGGGCGACCGGCCATCCGATGGTACCCAGGCCGCCGATGCCGACCCGAAGGGGTTGTTTTTTCGATCCGCTCACATTCTTTTCCATGGCTGGCCGGTGGCCAGTTCTGCCGGGCCCGGCGGCCGTTACCAGTTGGCGGTTTGGGTTTTTTTCTGCTTTTCCGACAACAACGACGAACACTGGGCCTCGATGCGTTCCATTTCGGCCAAAGTCTCGGCGATATCCTTTTTCTGGCCGACGAGGGTTTCCTTGTGTTCGTGAATCTTATCCAGGAAATGCCTGAGTTGCATCACTTCCGACGGGTCGACGTCGTAAAGATCGATCAATTGACGGATTTCGTCGAGCGAAAAGCCGAGGCGCTTGCCGCGCATGATCAGCCGCAACCGCACCCGGTCCCGGGGCGCGTAGACGCGCCTCTGCCCCTCGCGAAGTGGCGCCAGTAGCCCCTTGTCCTCGTAAAACCGGATGGTCCGGGTGGTGACGTCGAATTCCCGCGCCAGTTCAGCGATGCCATATGTTTCGGACATGGCCGAACGTTACCTAACGTTGACGTAAACGTAAAGGGGCCCGCCGCCGGCAGGTGATTACAGAAGGATCAGCGCCGCTAGCCCCAGGAACACAAAAAACCCGACGATGTCGGTGAGCGTGGTTAAAAAGATGCTCGACGCCACCGCCGGATCGACGCCGAAGTGTTCCAGCATCAACGGGATGGTCGTCCCGGCCAACCCGGCGACCAGCAAGTTGACGATCATCGCTAGGCCTATGACCACCCCCAACGCCAAGCTGCCGAACCAGATCCAAGCAACAACGCCGATCAGGCCTGCGAACATGACCCCGTTCAGGGCACCGACCAGAAGTTCCTTGCCGATGACCCGCCCGGCGTTGGCCGCCGTCAGTTCCTTCATCGCCAGGGCGCGCACGGCCACGGTAAGGGTCTGGGTGCCGGCGTTGCCACCCATGGAGGCGACGATCGGCATCAGCACCGCCAACGCCACCATTTGTTCGATGGTGGCGTCGAACAGTCCGATGACAATGGAAGCCAGGATCGCGGTGCCCAGATTTATCAACAGCCAACCGAACCGGGACCGGGTGGTGTCCATGGTCGCCTCGTACAGGTCGTCTTCTTTGACGCCGCCGAGGCGCATGATGTCTTCCTCATGTTCTTCGTCAATAACGTCGACCACGTCGTCGATGGTGATGGCACCGACCAGCCGCCCACCATCGTCGACGACCGGCGCCGACACCAGGTCGCGCTGCCGAAACACATAGGCGACGTCCTCCTGGTCGGTGGCCACCGGCAACAGTTTTATTTCCGTATCCATGATGTCGGCAACGGCGACCGGACGCCAAGTCCGCAGAAGGCGGCTCAGGGGAAGGCTGCCGACCGGCCGGTGGGCGGGATCGACGATGAAGACATCATAAAACCGCGCCGGCAGGTCATGGTCGCCGGAATCGGGGTTTTGGCGTAGGAAGTCGATGGTTTCGCCGACTGTCCAAGACTCGGGCACCGTCACCACCTCGCGCTGCATCAGGCGTCCGGCGCTGTCTTCCGGATACGTCAGGCCTTCCTCGATCAGCGTCCGGTCGCCGGGGGGAATGGCGTACAGGACCTGTCGCTGTTCGTCCTCGTCCAGTTCCAAGACGACTTCGAGCGCGTCGTCCGACTCCATCCCGGCGATCACGTCCGCCAGGTTTTCGACGCCCAGGCATTCGACGACGTGATCGCGGACGGTTTCGTCCAGTTCAGAGAGCATTTCCGGCTCGAAATCGCCGCGCAGGATTTCGACAACGCGGGCGCGTTCGGCCGAGTTCAGGCGCTCCAGAAGGTCGGCCGCGTCGGCATGGTGAAGCTCCGCCATGAGGGCGCGCACTCCCGCCTCGTCCCCCGAAACGAGGACGTCGAGGAACGCCTGCTCGGTTTCCGGCTCGAGGTCGAGCGTTGCGTCTTCCGGCGGAGGCACCTGATTGGGCTTCGATCCCGCTGTGTCCTTCACGTCAGCCACGCCACCGGCTCCTTTCGATCAAGACGTTAAGAAAAGAGGCCCGTCGTCGGGGCGGCGGGCCTTGGGAATTGGTGCGGTCGAGAAGACTCGAACTTCCACGGGATTGCTCCCACAGCGACCTCAACGCTGCGCGTCTACCAGTTCCGCCACGACCGCGAATTCCCTTGCGGCAACACCGTTAGTTGCCGTTACATTAGTTATGGGGGGATAGCAAATGCCGGCCCCCTTATCAAGCGCGACCATGGTGATTAAATGGCGGAAAAACCAGCGGATTTGACCGGCGTCAGGGACGCCGTCGAATGGCGGATCAGCGATTACCCGGTCGCCTATCCGGACGCGCTATCGTTCATGGAAGAACGCGTCGAGGGGATCCACAAAGAGGCCACGCCCGAGACCGTGTGGCTGTTGGAGCATCCGCCCCTTTACACCGCCGGCACCAGCGCCGAAGAGGCCGAATTGCTGGACCCCGACCGCTTCCCCGTTTACCAAATCGGCCGCGGCGGCCGTTATACCTATCATGGCCCGGGCCAGCGGATCGCCTATGTGATGGTGGACTTAACGAAGCGCGGGAACGACGTGCGCGCCTTCGTTAAAAATCTTGAGAAATGGGTGATCCGCACCCTGGCCCGATTTAACGTGACGGCTGAGAGCCGCGACGACCGGGTCGGCATCTGGGTCCGGCGCGGGGCCCCTGGAAACCCGGTTTCGCGCGAAGACAAGATCGCCGCCATCGGCGTCCGGGTCCGGCACTGGGTGACGTATCACGGTATCGCCATCAACCTGGAGCCCGAGCTCGAGCATTTCTCCGGTATTGTGCCCTGCGGGATCGCCGAACACGGCGTCACGTCGCTATGGGATTTAGGCGTCACGCCGACGATGTCGGAACTGGACGCGGCCCTGATAGCGACTTTCGAAGAGGTCTTCGAGACCCCGATCCGCCGAATTTAGTTCATACATGCGCCCATGAATGGGGAACGGACGTCTATCGTCACCCCGGCACGTCAAAGGGAACGAAATCGTATTTACCGACCCCTTGCACGACGAGAAACCGGCACGGGCCGCCATCCTTGCCCACCACCTGATGTGGGGTCTTGGGCAGCACGGCAAAGGTCTCACCCGCCTACAATTCGTCCTCCCCGGCAACGTCCAACGGTTTAACCACCATCAGCCACCGAGACAGGTGAAGGTGTCGGTGACGGCCGCCTGCGAGTGCCAGGGAACTTCCTGGCCACTTCCCAAGGTAAGAATTTGCACGCGCACGTCAGGCGTCTCGACGATCCATTGCCGGTCGTCGATGACGTAGGTCATTCCGCTTGGCGCTGTCATATGCCGACTGCTTTCAGGTCTGTCCGATGGTCACCCGCTCGCCTTGCGAGAGGATAATCAACGTCCGTAGCATAGGCAAATTACCTAATCCGTCGGCGGGTGCCCGAAGCCGGGCTCGATCGGCGCCTCGTCCGGGTGCTCGGTGATGTTAACGACCTGGGCCGCCGGCGGTCCCTGTCGGCAGGCCTCGATCATCTCCTCGACGTCGGCCACGGCACCCGAGAACAACGCCTCGACGGTGCCATCCGGGCGGTTGCGGACCCAGCCCCGCAGGTTCCTGCGTTGCGCTTCCTGGGTCGTCCAGGCGCGGAACCAGACGGCCTGGACACGGCCCTCGATGACGATGCGGACGGATTTTTCCGGCATGGTTTTAGCTACTCAAACTCAAGGATGACCTGATCGACGGCCAGGCTGTCGCCGGGCCCGGCCTTGATGGCGGCGACAACCCCGTCGCATTCGGCGCGCAGCACGTTTTCCATCTTCATCGCCTCGATCACCGCCAGTTCCTCGCCAGCCTTGACTTCCTGGCCCTCCTCGACGGATAGGGAAATCAGAAGGCCCGGCATCGGCGACAATAAATACTTCGACGTATCGGGCTCTTCCTTGACCGGCATCAGGGTCTGGAACTCGACGGCCCTAGGGCTCAACACCAGCACATCGGCCTCGGCCCCGCCGTGCAACAACCGGTAGGCTACGCCCTGGCGCTCCACCTGGAGGCAGAAACTACGGCCGTTCAAGATTCCCCAGAACAAAGGCTGACCCAGCTTCCAGGCAGTCTGGATCGCGATATCCTCGCCCTCGACGACAAGTTCATAGCCGCCGTCGACGGGCTTGATCCGAACCGGGACGGCGTCGCCGTGCAGGATCACCACCCAATCGTCCGACACCACCCGTTGGCGACCGGCGATTTGGCCCGAGATCATCGAGGCGCGGGTTTGATAGGCGCGATGGACGCAACCGGCGACGGCGATCAGCAACCGCGGGTCTTCCGGAGTCAGGTCTTGGGAATAAAAGCCGTCGGGATATTCCTCGGCGATGAAATTGGTGCTTAGACGCCCTTCGGCGAAGCGCGGATGGGCTATCAACGCGGCCAGGAACCCGATATTGTGACGGACGCCGCTGATATGGAACTGATCCAGCGCGCCGGACATGCGGACGGCAGCTTCCTCACGGGTGGCTCCCGAGGTGATCAGCTTGGCGATCATCGGGTCGTAAAAGATGGAAATTTCCCCGCCTTCGGCAACGCCGGTATCGACGCGCACGTGATCGTCCTCGTCCGGCGGCCGGTAGCGAACCAGCCTTCCCGACGACGGCAGGAAATTGTGCAACGGGTCCTCGGCGTAAACCCGGGTCTCGATGGCGCAACCGTTCAGCGCTAAGTCTTCCTGGGAAAAGGCAAGCTTTTCGCCGTCGGCGATGCGGATCATCTGTTCCACCAGGTCGAGGCCGGTGATCAATTCGGTTACCGGGTGTTCAACCTGAAGCCGGGTGTTCATTTCCAGAAAATAGAAATTTCTGTCCTGGTCGACGACGAATTCGACCGTCCCGGCGGAGCGGTAGTCTACTGCTTTTGCCAGGGCCACCGCCTGTTCGCCCATTGCGCGCCGGGTCTGTTCGTTGACCAGGGGCGAGGGCGCCTCTTCGATGACTTTCTGGTGGCGGCGTTGAATGGAGCATTCGCGTTCGCCCAAGTAAACGGTGTTGCCGAAGCCGTCGGCGAGGACTTGAATTTCGATGTGGCGGGAATTTTCGATATATTTTTCGACGAACACCCTACCGTCGCCGAAGGCGGTTTCGGCTTCGCCAGACGCGCGCTTCAATCCGTCCCGGCATTCGGCGTCGTTGCCGGCGATCCGCATGCCCTTGCCGCCTCCGCCGGCGGACGCTTTCAACATCACCGGATAGCCGATTTCGTCGGCGATCCTGACCGCTTCGGAGACATCCTTGACCGCGCCGCCATCGCCGGGGATTGTGTTGACGCTGGCTTTTTTCGCCAGCCTCTTAGATTCAATCTTGTCGCCCATGACCGTCATCGCCTTTAGCCCCGGCCCGATGAAGACGACGCCGGCCTCGTCCAGGGCCTTGGCGAATTTGGCGTTCTCCGATAAAAAGCCGTATCCTGGGTGCACGGCTTGCGATCCGGTTTCCTTGACCGCGTCGAGGATCTTTCCTATGTCTAGGTAGCTTTCGGCCGCCGGCGGCGGGCCGATGGAGACCGCTTCGTCGGCCATTTCCACGTGCAGGGCCCGGGCATCGGCCTCGGAATAGACGGCGGCGGTCTTGATGCCCAACCGCCGGGCCGTGCGGATGATACGGCACGCGATCTCCCCCCGGTTGGCGATTAATATCTTCTTGAACATGCGTCGTTCCAATCCCTGGTTTTACCGCGGTTTTCCCAACAGCCCCCGAAACAGGCCCATGGCATAGGCCGCATGCAACGCCAACACCGACCCCCAACCGACCATTGGCAACAAGAACCAAGGATTCCCGGGCGACAGGGTAAAGTTTACCGGCACCAAAACCACCATGACCATGAAATAAAGGACCAGGTGAGTGCCGAATTCCTTCAACCGTCGCCGGGCTTGGCGGGCCTCATTGGCGGCGCTTTCTTCAACGCCTGCGTTTTCCAGCCCGGGTTCATGGACATACCCGGTCACAGTTAATCCCGGTTGGAAGCGTCGCCGGCGGACTTTTCGGTTTCGGCCGGGGGAATTGCCGCCTTGATCTGGTTTTCCTTGTCGGAGCGCTTGAGCATTGCTCTCAGTGCATAATTGGCGTGGACCGCCAACAGCCCCACCCAGGTGGCCAGGGGAACCAGGAAAAAAGCGTCGTGGAATTCGGTATTAATCGTCAGCCGCAAGGGGATCGCCACCGTGATCCCGATCGTGAAAAAGATCAAGTGATTGGCGAACCAGCGCATGCGCTTCCGCCCGGTGGTCACCTTGGTGTCGATTTCCTTTTCGAACTCTTTCACCATCTCGGGGTCGACCCGCGCCGAAGGCACGCCCGTTGGCGGCCGCTCGGCCGGAACGATGACGTCGTCCTGGCTCAGGGGCGCGAAGCTGCGTTCCGGCGTTGTCGATGCTTCGACGATTTCGTCCTCTGGGGCGATCGGGCTATCGTTTTCGTCTGCCATGGTTGGTATCTCGCCTTGCCGGGTTGTGCAACAGTCAATACCCTAGCGTCTTTACACTCTTTGATACCATCCCGTCAGAGGCTGGAAAAAGGTATTCATCGCATGCCCAGAATCGTTAAGGTCGGCGCCGCGCAATCGGGACCCATTCAAAAGGACGAGGGCCGCCAGGCCGTCGTCGGGCGGCTTCTGGCGCTGATGAAGGAAGCGAAAGCTAGGGGCTGTGACCTGGTCGTTTTCACCGAACTGGCGCTGACGACGTTCTTTCCCCGCTACTACGCTGACGACCGTGCTGAGATGGATTCCTGGTTCGAGACCGAAATGCCGGGCGCCGCTACCCGGCCGTTGTTTGAGTTCGCAGCCGGGAACGGCATCGGTTTTTCCCTGGGATATGCCGAGTTGACCCCCGAGGGCCGCCACTTCAACACCCAAATCCTGGTCGATAAAACCGGCGCCGTCATCGGCAAGTACCGCAAGGTACACCTGCCCGGCCACGCCGAGCATGAACCCGAACGCACCTTCCAGCACTTGGAGAAACGCTATTTTGAACCGGGTGACATCGGCTTTCCGGTTTGGCGGACCCTCGGCGGGGTCATGGGCATGTGCATCTGCAACGACCGCCGGTGGCCGGAAACGTTTCGGGTGATGGGCTTGCAGGGGGTCGAACTGGTCATGCTCGGCTACAACACGCCAAGCCGAAATTCTCTCAAACTCGAAGAGTCCGCCGAGACCCGGATGCACCACAGCCGTTTGTGCATGCAGGCCGGCGCCTACCAGAACGCGACCTGGGTCGTAGGCGTAGCCAAGGCCGGGGAGGAGGACGGCCATCATCTGATCGCCGGGACCTGCATCATCGACCCGGATGGTTTTGTTGTCACCGAGGCGGAAACGGAAGACGACGAATTGGTGGTTTATGACTGCGACCTGGACGAAACCAAATTTCTCAAGGAAACAACCTTCAACTTCGAAGCCCACCGAAGAGTCGAGCATTACCGGCAAATTGCGGACCGGACCGGGGCCAAGCCACCGCTCGAGGACTAGGGAGGAAGGATGGATCCCGTCGATAGGCTCAGACGCGAGATCAAGGTTCTGGTCTTCGACCAGTATGGCACTGTGGTCGACATGCAGAAAGGATTGACGGAAGTGGTCGCCCCCTTCCTCGAGAGGAAGGGCTGGAAGGGCGATGCCCACCGCTTCGTCACCTGGTGGCGGCGGACGCATTTCGAGAATTCCATGATCGATTCACTCTGCGACCGCGGGCACACCCCCTATCGGGAAATAGGCCAACGCGCCGTCTCTCACGTCATGGACCGGGCCAGCATCGCCTATACCCGAAACGAGGCCGAATGGCTAGTGGGACAGATTGAGGCCCTGAAGCCGTTTCCGGAGGCGGTCGTAGCGTTGCAGCATCTGCACCGCCGATACAAGTTGGCCATCCTGTCGAACGGCGATAAAGACATGCTGGCGGCAGCCAAACCGTACATCGGCTTTGCCTTCGACCATACTATTTCGGTCGAGGAAGCGGGCTACTTTAAACCCCATTGGAAGACCTACGCCAAGGCGGAGGAGATCCTGAACGAAAAACGGGCTGGTATTCTGTTTGTTGCCAACCACGTTTTCGACTGCGTCGGCGCCAAGTCCTATGGCTTCAACACCGTCTTCATCGACCGCCGCAAGCAGCCCTTTGGCCCCTGGCCCGAGCAACCGGACCTGGTTGTTGCCGACCTCAAGGAACTCGCCGATGCCCTCGTCTGACAACGCCGCAAACGACGCTGCGGGGCCCCTCGCCGGCATTCGCGTCCTCGACTTGACCCGTGCTCTCGCGGGGCCGTTCTGCACCATGATCCTTGGCGATTTCGGCGCCGACGTGATCAAGGTCGAGCCGACGCCGGATGGCGAAATGATCCGCGCTTGGGGACCCTTCGACCGTGGCATCGGCGTCTATTATCTGAGCGTCAATCGCAACAAGCGCAGCCTCGCGCTCGACTTTCGCAATCCCGACGGTCTTCGGTTGTTGCGCCGACTCGCGACCCAGGTCGACGTTATTGTCGAGAATTTCAAACCAGGGACGGTCGAGGCCATGGAGATAACTTACGACGCGCTGGTGCCGGCCAACCCGCGGATGATCTATGCAAGCATAACGGGCTTCGGCCGTGACGGCCCTTACGGGACCTGGTCCGGCTTTGACCAGATCGCCCAGGGGATGTCGGGATTAATGAGCCTGACCGGTTTTACCGAGGGTGAGCCGACGCGCGTCGGAATCCCGATTTCAGACCTCCTTGCCGGTATGTGGGGGGCGCTGGGCGTTACCGCGGCGGTCGCGCAACGCCATACGACGGGAAAGGGACAACGAGTTGAAACCTCGCTTTTGGCAGCCATGGTGGGCATGCTTTGCGTCCAGGGCCAGCGTCACCTCAGCCTAGATGAAGTGCCGAACCGCATGGGAAACGACCATCCTGTGATTTACCCTTATGGTGCCTTTACCGCCAAGGACGGCCTGATCAACGTGGCGGTTGGAACCCAGGATATGTGGGCGGCACTGTGTCGAGTCCTCGATTTGGAGTCACTGAAGGATCACCCGGACTTCGCCGATAACACCGGGCGCTCTGCCCACCGGGACGCCCTCCGGGACCATCTCAACGCACGGTTAGCCACCCGCCCGGCTATGGACTGGACGCGCACACTCGTCGCCGCCGGCATACCGGCCGGTCCAATCTACGCCATTGACCAGGTGTTTGCCGATCCGCAGGTGGTTCATTCCAAGATGGTCGAGGAGGTCGAGCACCCCGTATTGGGGGTCATCCAGCAGCTTGCCAATCCCCTTCGGATGGACGCCTTCGGGGGGCACACAGTGCGCATCCCGCCACCTCTATTAGGCGAGCACAGCGAGGAAATCCTGAGGGGATTCGGTTATCCGGATGACGAAATCGCTGCTATGATCGATTCCGAGGTCGTCGGCGTAGCGGGAGGGGAAGCAAAATGAACGGGTATAGCCTGGCCTACATGGCCCTCGCAGTCGATAACGTTGACTCCGTGGCAACGATCTTCGCCCGGGGCCTAGGATTGCGGCGGGTTGATTGCTCCGTCGGCGACGACCGGCGAGTGCCCGTTTTTGGCGTCGGCGCGTCGGCGATAGCTCTTTTTGAACCCGGGGATCCGTTTCTGGGCGGCCCTGTCAAGCCGGGCGTTCATCATATCGCCCTAGCCGCCGAGGATCCGGAGGCGGCAGCGCGAAGCCACGATATCGCTGTCCTCGACGATGGCCGGCGCGAGGGGCTGGAAGGCGCTTGGCAGGTAGAACTTGATCCGGCGAAGACCTCCGGGGTTCGGACTCGGTTCTCCGAGCCGCTCTCGATCGAAACTTCCGAACCCGGGCCGGTTCAGCGGATCGACCATATCGGCGTTGCCAGCGCTGACAACGACAGCGCGATCAAGACGTTTTCGCGGCAATTTGGCTGCCCTGTCGAGAGTAGGCAGACGGACTTGGAAGTGCGGACGACCATCGAAAGCTTCACCTCGGACAAATATGGCGTCATCTATCACAACAGGCCTTCGAAGGTCGTCGGCGGGTTGCGGGTTGCCTTTGTTACCACCGGCGATTGCGATCTCGAGTTCCTGCAGAATTTTGACCCTGACCACGAAGGACAGACCGGGAATGGTCGCCCCGGGAGTACCAAACAGGACCAAAACGCCATCGCCCGGTTTATCGCCCGACGCGGCCCGGGCTTGCATCATATCGCCTTGAAGACGGCCAATATCGACGGGGCGCTCGCCTCCCTGCATGCCGCCGGCCATCGCGTAATCGACGCGGCCGGCCGGCCGGGATCGCGCCGCGCCCTCATCGGCTTTATCCACCCCAGCACGCTTGGCGGAGTGCTCGTCCATTTCGTCCAGCGTGAGGGTCCTTGACGGGACGCCCGCGACGCCCCGTTAAGATGGTCGCAACTTCCGGTCTGGGCTCTAAAAGTTAAGGTACGGAAACCATTGGTTCTCGGCCAACCCCCGCAGACCCGTATAGGCTAATAAATGTCCGCTCCGATTCATGAGCGGTACTCCGTCTTCCCTCCGCCCTGCGGGCCAAAGCCTCCTGCCTTCGCCGAAGCGGCGCCTCGTCTCTGCGCAGGCAGGTCGTGCGACGGGCCGTACCACTTCGGGAGGTTGGGGGGCGGGTCTCCAGAAATCTGGTGGCGGTAAGCAGACCCTCGGGCTATGAGTGCGCACTCTAGGGCAGTTTCCGACCAAGACGGGTCTCAAGCCTGCCCCTTCGACAGGCTCAGGATGAGGCAGCTTTTGAACACTGATCCCTATTAATCGT
>Ga0315338_1003279_pt1 | contig 14389 bp, 11 predicted proteins | sample ASW8metaG_FD_204518 | JGI IMG/M metagenome (GOLD analysis project Ga0315338, IMG submission 204518) | Ammonia-oxidizing marine archaeal communities from Monterey Bay, California, United States - ASW #8 | ecosystem: Environmental > Aquatic > Marine > Coastal | place: USA: California | collected... | reverse complement strand
CGGGACAGCCTGGCCGAGACGCTGGCAAGCCTGACCGAGCGTTTGGGGCCGGACATGACCACCTGGCACTACGGCCAAGTGGACTACAAGCACGCCTTGATCCGTCATCCGATGACGGCCGCGGTCAGTCCCGACGTGCGACGTCGGATCGATGTAGGGCCATTGCCGCGCGGGGGCTACAGCGGGACGGTGCACAACACCGGCGGGGGCGACAATCAGACGTCCGGGGCGTCGTTCATGATCGTCGCCGACACGTCGGACTGGGACAATTCGGTCGGGCTCAACGCGCCGGGCCAGTCCGGGAACCCGGACAGTCCGCATTACCGCGACCTGTTTGAGCTATGGGCGCGCGGCAAGTACTTTCCGATTTTCTACAGTCGGGCGAAGATCGATTCCGTCACCGAACGCACGACTACGCTGGTTCCGGGAGCACCTACGAACGACGCGGGCGGCGAGTAGTTGGAATCTTCAATTTAAGTGGAGTCCGCCTTCGCCGAGGCTTTCCGCCTTCGCCGAGGCTTCGGCGGACAGGCGGGACCGTCCTGGGAGGGAATGCAATGACCAAGCAGATCGTGACAACACTCGCGCTGGCCGCTGCCATGTTGATGTCGGCGCCAACCACTAGCCTGGCCCAGCGCAACGACACGGAGACCTGGGCATCACACCTGTCCAACACGTATCGGGTGATACCGAACGTCACCTACCACAAGGCGAACAACCGCGAGAACAAGGTGGATCTCTATCTGCCGCGCGGGGTGGACGGGCCCGTGCCGGTGCTCATGTACATCCATGGCGGCGGCTGGCGTGGTGGGTCCAAAGAGAGCAGTGTGCTGCGCCTGCTGCCCTGGCTCGAAAAGGGCTGGGCCGTCGTCAACGTACAGTACCGGCTCGCGGAGGTCTCGCTCGCCCCGGCCGCGGTCGAAGACTGCCTCTGCGCGCTGCGTTGGGTCATCCGGAATGCAGAGGAATACGACATTGATCCCGACCGCATCGTGGTCACCGGCAATTCGGCCGGTGGACATCTCGCGTTGACTACAGGGATGGTTCCGGCGAGCGCCGGTCTCGACCGCGAATGTCCCGGTAACGAGGATCTGTCAGTGGCCGCCATCATTAATTGGTACGGCATCACCGACGTCGGAGACCTGCTGCATGGTCCCAACATGAAGACGTATGCGGTGACCTGGATGGGCAGCATGCCCAACCGCTTCGAGATCGCTGAGCGGGTGTCGCCTTTGACATACGTCCGTGACGGACTGCCGCCCATTCTCACCATCCATGGCGACGCCGATCCCACGGTCCCGTATCAGCATGGCATTCGTTTGCAGGAGGAGTTGACGAAGGCCGGTGTGTCCAACGAGCTGCACACGGTGCGGGGTGGAGGGCACGGCGGGTTCAATCGAGAGGAGACGGTCGCGATTTTCGACACGATCGATCGTTTCTTGACGAAGCATGGTCTTACCGGCGCCGCGTCAGGCAGAACATCGGGCGAGTAGGTTCGGGACGAGGGAGGCGAGATGGGGCTCGATACGGACCGGCAGGCGGGACGCCGCGCGATCGTGGTGGCGGCGGTGGCGCTGTGTCTTGGCTGTGGGTCGACGCCGGCGCGCGCCCAGGGCCTGGATTCCGCGGTCGAGGCGTTGTGGGCCGCGGCCCCCGGCGACGAGGCGGACGATGCCGTCGAGTCGATTCTGGCGCTCGATCCAGACATCGGACCGCTGTTTGCCCGGGTGCGGGCCGGCGCCGTCTATGATCCCGACGCCCCACGCGGGCGACAGGTGCTGAGCCGCGAGAACGCCGACGGCGTCGAGTTCCGCTACGAGGTCCACGTCCCCGAGGCCTATGACGCCACGCGCCGGTATCCGGTGCACGTCTACCTGCACGGCGGCGTCTCTCGCCCCCGGCGCGAGGAAGCCCGGTTCTGGCGCAACACCGACCGGCACGTCCGGGACGACGCCATTGTCGTCTTTCCCGAGTCCTGGGCCGAGGCGATGTGGTGGCAGGCGAATCAGATCGAGAATTTGGCGGGCATGCTCAACGACCTCAAGCGCCGGTACAACGTGAACGAGAACGCGGTGCATCTGATGGGCGTCTCCGACGGGGCTACCGGCGTCTTCTATCACGCCTTCAAGGCGCCGACGCCCTGGGCCTCGTTCGTGTCATTCAACGGGCACCCGGTGGTGCTCGCCAACCGGTCGACCAATGCCGACGGACAGATGTATGTCACGAATCTGCGGAACAAGCCGTTCTTTGCCATCAACGGTGGCAAGGACAGGCTGTATCCGGTCAGCTCCGTGGTGCCGTTCTTTCAGTTGTTCGTCGACGCGGGCGTGTTCCTCCAGTTCACCCCGAAGCCTGAAGGCGAGCACAATATGAATTGGTGGGACGAGGAAGGTCCCAACGTCGACGCGTTCCTCGTCGCCCAGAACCGTCGGCCGCTCCCCGACCGCCTGGTCTGGGAGACCGAGTCAGCCGACCGATTCAATCGAGCGCACTGGCTCGTCATCACCGAGCTGGGCGGTGTCGACGGCGAGACCGAGTTCGACGACTTCAACGAGGTCGGGGGTGCGGCTCCGCAGGCGCCGATCGGCTTCAATATGATCGGCGAGCTTGAGACCGGCGCCGGTGTCCAACTCGTCGACATCCTGCCCGCGTCGATGGCCGAGGTGGCCGGTCTCCAAGCCGGCGACATCCTGGTGGAGATGAACGGCATCTCGGTGGGGAGCGTGAACGACCTGCGCACCGCCGTTCAGACGCGTCCGAATGGACCGGGGTTCCCGGTCAGTGTCCAGCGCGCCGGTGAGCGGTTGTCGTTCGTGTTGATGCCGGTGGAGACGGGTGAGGCGCCGCCGCCCCGACAAGCCTTTCCCCGACCGGACGCGTCAGGCCGCGCACAACTCGTGCGCAATGACAATGACATCGAGGTGGTCACCCGTGGGGTGCGACGTTACACGCTGCTGCTCTCGCCCGAACAGTTCGATTTCACGAGACCGGTGCGCGTGATCACGAACGGGGTCGAGTCGTTCGCAGGCATGGTGGAGCCAGACCCCGGAACCCTGCTGCGCTGGGTCGCCCGCGACCGCGACCGCACCATGCTGTTCGGTGCCGCGTTGGACATCGAGGTAGCGGGGAATTAGCGCTGAAGCGCACTCGTAGTCGGGTTCCTGCTTGCAGTCCGCCGAGGTTCACGTCGAATCGCCCATCGTCTGGTGATGTGAGTTCGACCGTGGCTCGCGAGAACCGCGCGAATCCACCCAGCCCGACAAATCGTGAGAGGAAGACCGGAGCGTCCGCGCCGCCGTGGTAGCCGGTCTCCGAGACCGACTGCCGACGGGTCGCGGCGCCACTGAAGGTGGCGGTGTCGAACAGGAAGTCGTGGGTGAAAGTGACGGCCGAGACGAAATTCGGATCGACCCAGAACAACGACGGTCTGCCGAACACCGCGAGTTGCACGGGCCGCGGGACCGACGTCAGCCCGGTTCCTGAGAAAAGCTCGAACAGCCCGATCAGCGCGCAGAGTATGGCCACACTGAACAGCGCCCGCCGGGCCGGCGACAATCGGGGGGTGACGGCGATGAAGAACAATTGGGACTGCGCGAGCAGTCGTCGGTGCTACGGGAGTCCGCTCAGCGTGTCCGGGTCGATGCCGCGGGCAAAGTAGTCGTAGGCGTCCCGCGCGTCTCGGGTGAACAATCGCTGAAAATCGTCCGCGGTTAGATCCTTCGTATAGGTATCTCAGAACTGGCTGGCGCGGCGGGAGGTGGGATGTCGGATCTCGCGAGAATTTACACGGCAGCCAATGGCATTGATGCCTACATGCTGAAGGCGTTGCTGGAGCAGGAGGGGATCTCGGCCGTCGTGCGTGGCGACGACATGGTCCCGTTGCAGGGCGGGACGTTGTTCCGCATGGAAGTGCGGCCGTCGGTGTGGGTGTTTGATGACGACCGCCGCGACCGAGCCCAGGCGTTGGCTGACGAGTACCGTTGCGGGCCGGCGCCGTCGTCGAGCGAGGACATGACCTGGGACTGTCCCTGCGGGGAGTCGGTCGAGGCCCAATTTAGTGAATGCTGGAGTTGTGGCCGGTCGCGGGAAAAAGATCCGACGTGAGGACCAGCGGCCTACTCACTTGCGCCCGTGCATCGGGTAGAAAAGGCCCCGCCCCCCCCCAAAGCGGTCGGGGAGACGGGGCTTGTTCAGGAGCGTCCTGACTGATTCCCCAGCGCTACCGGGGACTCAGGTAGCCCTCGTAGGTGATCGTCTCGCCAGGCAAGATGAGCACGTCGAATTCCAGCGGCACGAAACCGGTTTCTATGATCTCGATGTGGTGCGGCCCCTCTTCCAAACGCAGCCGTTGGAATATGCCGTCGTAGTCGTTGACCACGCCGACGTAGTATCCGTCTACGAAGACCTCACCGAACCGCGGTTGCACCTTGAGGCGCAGACTGCCGGTGTAGTAGTTGTTCCCGTACGACTGATACGCATAGGCGGAGTAGCCGTAGCTGTTGCCGTAGGAGCCATGCCAGTATGGGTCATACCGGTAGCCGGACCCGTAGCCACTGCCGATGTTGAAGGTGCTGTAGCCCGGGAAGTAGAAGTACGAGCCGTAGATGTGCTGGCGGCTGTAGTTGTGGCGTCCACGATACGGGGTATACCCTCGTCCGCCCCGTCGTCCGCCGTTGCCATAGTTGTTGTTGACGATGACCGGTCTCGAGCGCAGCGTTGAACGGCGTACCGCCGAACCGACCACGTTGTCGTTCTGCGGCCGACGATTGGCGCGTCCGCCAGCAATGCGGGTGTTCCCTGCTGGTCCGCCGTCCGCACGCACTTCAGTGCCGGCGCGACGGCCGTCTGGATTGCCCTGTCCCCGTCCGCCCTGCCGACCAATGACCGGTGCGCTGTTCCCCCGCGGTGAAATCACCCGCGTACCGTTCCGGCCGGAGCGGTTTCCAGTTGCCGTGGCCCCCGCACGGCTCCGACGTGCGACCGCCCGGTTCCCACCGCGTGGCGGCTGAGCGTTCGCGTTGCCGGTGCGGGACGTTGTCACTGAGCCGCCGCTGCGTCCGGCTCGGCCGACGTCAGGTCCATCGCGGCGCGGAGCGCGACGATTGGCCCGGGGTTGTTGCGAGCCGCCGTTCGAGCGGCCCCCCTGCGCGCGGGCGGTCGGGGCCCGGCGCGGCGAGGAACGTTGGGGAGCACGCGCCCGAGACGGCGCCCGACGCTGCGGCGAGCCGGCCCGAGAAGGCGACCGGCCCTGAGGGCGTTGCCCTTGGGAAGCACTGGAACCTCGCCGAGGCGCACGATTCTGCGCCTCGGAGTCGGTCGGCGCGGACCATGCCAGGAGGAGGATGCTTGAGAAAACGAGTGCCAGACGAGTCATAACCTGCTCCTTTCGTCGCAGACTGCCACCTCGTTATGATGCATGCACCATGCCAAGCGCTTGGCGACACTAGGCCCAATGAAACCAGTGGTCTTCGATGCGTAGCCGAACGTCGGCGTCTCAAACATGGGTCACCAGTGTCTCGCCTGGAGTGCGCCGACCCAATGACATCAGGGTCATCGTGGCGGGTGGCGCGCCTGGCGCTTGCCGCCCAGATCTGTCATCCTGAGGTTCGTGGCCGGGTCGCGATGGGGCGACGACGAAAGGGATTGGCAGCATGGGTTTCTGTGAGCATTGTGAAGGCCAGCGGTTCGATCGGGCGCAGGTGCTCCGCCAACTCAGGCAGACGCGTGCCCGTCTTCGCGACGAGGTCACTGCGTGCACGGCCGACGAGGCGTTGAAGATGGCCATCAAGTCTGTGCGAGCCCTTGAAGTTCCCCACCTCGAACCGATCGACGACTGGATGGAAGAGACCACCGACGACCAGGTCGTCCATTAGGGTTTCCTGGCGAGGCGTCCGTCTGGACTGCCTTGCTTCGTCGGTTTCAGTCCGCCTGACTGCGCCTTCCTCGCGCCTTGCCAGACGAACGCCTCGCCGGGAAACCCGCGAGGGCGTGAAAAGGTATCCGGCTGGTGGTGTGGGTCTGACCCTACCGGCGTGCTCCGACAGCTTCTGCCGCCGGCTCAGTTGGCTCCGGCCATCTCGACCACCACTCGGTACAGATATTCGACAAAAAGGCCCAGGCCGTCAATCGATAGGCGCTCGTCGGTGCCGTGGACGCCGCTGAGGTCGTCGCGGATCATACCGATCCCGTATGTCTGCACGCCTTGGGCCCGTATCTGGGCGGAGTCGGTCGAGGCGACCAGCATCGTGGGTAGGGTGATGGCCTCCGGGAACATCTCCATCTGCACACGCTCGAGCGTCTGAAACATCTCGCTGTCGAGCGACGACGGTGGTGCTGCCGGTCGCATGCTCGTCGGTCGCGTCACTTCGACTGCCGGGTCGTCGATCACCTCACGCAGTGTCGTCAGGAACTGGTCCAGGTCCTCATCCGGGAGAGCCCGGATGTCGAGCTCGGCTTCCGCGTCGGCCGGAATCACGTTGCGCCGAAACCCACCGGCGATGATGTTGGGCGAGATACTGGTGCGGAGCATGGAATTGATCCCGATGTCGGACCGTCGCAGCTGGTCCTGGATGTCGACGCTCAAGCCCGGGCTCTCGATATTGCGATACCGGAACGCGGCGTCGGGTGGGCTGATGCGCGCCAGCCGTTCCAGGTAGGCTCGGGTGGTTTCGTTCAGCCGCATGGGCGGCTGATACGTTCCGATCTTGGCCACCGCCGCGGCCAGGTGCACGATCGCGTTGTCGAGTCGCGGCGCCGACCCGTGCCCCGCCACACCCCGGGCGATCAGTTTGATGCCGCGCCACGGCACCTTCTCGGTGGTCGCGATGTTGATTGTCTGGACCGTGCCCGCGGACACGCTCATGCGCCCACCCTCGTTGAGCGCATACTCGGCGTCGATGTCATCCCAGTGCTGGTCGACGACGAAGTCGATGCCGACTTCCGTCGTGCCCTCTTCACCTGATTCGGCCAGCAGGATCACGTCACGGGCCAGCGGCACGCGTCGACGCTGCAGCATGCGCATGACCTGCATCATGGCCGCCAACTGCCCCTTGTCGTCCGAGGCCCCGCGTCCGTAGACATACCCATCGCGGATCTGGCCGCCGAAGGGATCGATGCTCCAGTCGGACGGTTGGACCCCCACGACATCGGTATGGGCCATCAGCAGCAACGGGCGCTTCGACCCGTCGCCCTCCAGTTTGGCCACGAGATTGGCTCGACCGGGGTCGAGCGCGATGATGCGCGACGGAATCTCGGCGGTGTCCAGGACGCTTTTCACGTAGGTGGCGGCCAGTGTCTCGTTGCCGGGCGGGCTGCTGGTGTCGATGCGGATCAGATCCTGGAGCAACGCAACGGTCTCGTCGCGAGCCTGGTCGAAATTCGGGGCTTGTGCGTGCGGTGTCGCCACGAGCCCGAAGGCGAGGGTGACCAACGGCAGGGTGCGCTTCGACAGAGTTGTCATCGTCAGTAGGGCGTTCGCGCGGGGTGGGGTCAATGCCGGGCTTCCGTGGCCAGGCTGGACAGCGTCGAGAATGTCGAGAGTCGCTCAAGACTGGTGTGGACGTCAACTACCACGGGGCCATCGTGCGCCAGCGCCGTCTGGACCACGCCGTCAGCTTCGTCGGGCGAGTCAATGGTGAGTCCGAGCGCGCCGAACGCCGCTCCCAGCGCCGCGAAGTCCGGGTTGGTCAGAGTTGTGCCCGCGACACGTCCTGGGAACTGCTTTTCCTGGTGCAGCCTGATGGTGCCGTAGCTGCCGTTGTTGGCGACGAATAGACGCACCCGGGCACCGTATTGGACCGCCGTGGCGAGCTCCGATCCGGTCATCAGGAACCCGCCGTCGCCGACCAGACCGACGACCTGTCGGGTCGGATAGCGCAGTGCCGCCGCCACCGCCCCCGGTGTCCCCAGCCCCATGGCGCCGGACACCGCCCCCACCAGGCGCTGGCTCGACCGAAACCGAAAGTGGCGGTGGAGCCAGCTGCCGAAATTGCCGGCGTCCATGGCGACGATGCCGTCGGCCGGCAGGTGCGCGCCGAGGGCGGCCACGACATACCCGAAGTCGACGCCGTCCGGCGCCGGCTCAGGCGTCCAGTGTGCCAACTCGAGCGTCGCGGCGTGAAGACGCTCTCGCCAGGCGACCCGGGCCGGCGTGTCGGTCGGTACCGGTGGTGCGTGGGCCGCGAGCGCCTCCAGGAACGGCACGGTCTCCGCCGCGATACCGACCGCGGTGTCGAACACACGCCCGATCTGGGCGTGGTCCGGATACACATGCACCAGTGGTTGCGCGGGGGTCGGCGCCGTCGGCAGGCGAAAGCCCTGGGTGGTGATCTCGTTGAGCCTGGTGCCGACCGCCACGATCAGATCGGCGTCGGTCAAATGTTGCCACGCTGTCGGCGGCAACCCGAACCCGAGGTGACCTGCGAAGCAGGGGTGGTTGTTGTCGAACAGGTCCTGGTGCTTGTAGCTGGTCGCCACCGGTGCCTGCCACCGCTCGATGCATGCGGCGAGCGCGGTTCGGCCGACCCCGCTTTGAGCCCCACCACCCACTAGAAGTAACGGACGGTCGGCGGCTGTGAGTCGGCGTGCCACGTCGGCCACCTGATCCACCGGGGGGAGCCCGGGCTCGCTCGGGACCGGGGCCGGAACCTCGTCGCGGACCTCTTCGGCGAGCAGGTCCTCTGGGATGGACACGATGACGGGTCCGGGGGTGCCGTCCATGGCCGCATGAAATGCGTGGACCACGGTGGTGGCCAGCCGGTGCCCCTCGCGCACCTCGACGACCTGTTTCGCCATGTCTCCGAAGGTGCGGACGTAGTCGATTTTCTGGAATACGCCGCGCTTGAGGTTACGGCGTGGAAGCTGGCCGATGAACAGGACCAGCGGCGCCCCATCTTGTTCGGCGGTGTGCACGGCGAGAGCCGCATTGGTAGCGCCGGGACCACGGCTCACGAACGCTACACCGGGACGGTTGGTCAGCTTTGCGTCGGAGACCGCCATCAGGCCGGCCCCGCTTTCGTGGCGACAGGTTACCAGGTCGATCGCCGGCTCGGCGGTCAGCGCGTCGAGCGCCGGCAAGTAGCTCTCACCGGGTACACAGAACACTCGATCGACCTTAAGTCGGCGCAGCGTTTCGACCAGCTGCCAGGCGGCTGTGGGCATGGACGCCATATTGTGACGTCGATTGCGCCGGCTAGGTACCTTTTCTAAGAGCGCGGTGTCGTAATTCTGCAACGCGCTCTAAGGAGGGGCGTCATTCCAACGGTCGAAGAACACGTTCCCAACGGACACGGAACGCCAGATGGTTCACAATACGCAAGAGTCACGCCGCACCCTGTCTAGCAGGCGCAGACAGCATTTCACGCATGCCTCTCGACACCCCTCTTGCGTCACGATTGACCGACGATTTCCTGCGGGTCTCTCGACGGCGCCTCGAGACGCGGGTCGTTCGTATCGAGTGCTGCCTGGTCCGGCTGAGCGACGAACAGATCTGGACCCGCCGGCACGATATCGAGAATGCGGTCGGCAACCTGGTGTTGCACCTCTGTGGCAACATCACGCAATGGATTGTTGGTGGCGTGGGCGGCGAGACGGTGTCGCGCGATCGCGATGCTGAATTCGCTCGTCGCGAGCCGGTCCCGGCTCCGGAACTGGTGGCCGGATTGCGGGTGGCGGTAGAACAGGCGGACGCAGTGCTCGAGCGCCTGACCCCGACCGATCTCCTCCAGCCCCGGCGCATCCAGGGATACGACGTCACTGTGCAGCACGCCGTCTACCACGTGATCGAACATCTGGCTGAGCACACCGGCCAGATCATCTGGGCGACCAAGGGGCTCACCGGCGAGGATCTTCGATTCTTCGCCTATCTAGATGACGAGAACGGCGCAAGAGGACGCGATCCTTAGGAGTCTTCTGACGAGGCGTCTGTGTAGCCAGGCGCGAGGAGGGAGCAGCTAGGTGGACTGTGACCGGCGAAGCAACACCGCCAGACGGACGCCTCGTCGGAAAACACGACACGCCGCCTTCGATCGCGACTGCAGCTGAGGATCGGAAGGCACGCTGTCCAGCCGCTCATCGTCCCGTCGCCCGACCGCGCGGCGGAAGGCAGGATGAGCAACGATCGTGGCACTGCGATCGTACCCCTCGGCGCGCCTGACGTTGGCGAGATAGCCATCGAGGGCCACTATACTGACTCAATGAGAGTGATTCTTGCGACGAGGAGCGACGCTGATGATTCGATTTAGGCTCCCGCCGGCCATGGTACTGCTAGCCGTCTTGTCGTTCCCGCCGACGGTTGCTCACGGGCAGACCACGGAGCCGGTGTTCCCATTCCCGGTCAGCGTGTTCGAGTTGGCCAATGGCCTGAAAGTCGTCGGGGTCGAGTACGACAGTCCGGGCATCGTGGCCTACTACACGGTCGTGCGTACCGGTTCACGGAACGAGGTGGAACCGGGGTTCTCCGGGTATGCGCATTTCTTCGAGCACATGATGTTCCGTGGAACCGAGGCCTACCCGACCGGCGCCTACAACGAGGCCATCAAGCGGCTGGGCGCGGACTCGAATGCCTTCACCACGGACGATTGGACCACGTACCACACGGTGGCCAGCGCCGACGCGCTCGAGACCATTATCGAGCTCGAGTCTGACCGGTTCCTGAACTTGAGCTATTCGGAGGAAGACTACCGAACCGAGGCAGGGGCCATCCTCGGCGAGTACAACCTGAATTTCTCGAATCCGATCTCACTGCTACGAGAGCGGCTGCACGCGCTCGCGTTCACCAGTCATCCATACCAGCACACGACCATCGGACTACTCGAAGACATCAAGGCGATGCCGGAGCACTACGACTACAGCGTCGAGTTCTACGACCGGTACTATCGACCCAACAATTGCATCGTCGTCGTCGTCGGCGACTTCGATCAGGCGGAGCTCGAACGGCTGGTTACCGACTACTACCGAGATTGGGAAGCCGGCACGTTCGAGCCCGTGATTCCGACCGAGCCGGTGCAAACTGGGCCTCGCACCGAGGAGGTCACTTGGCCGAATGCGACTTTGCCGCTCATCATGATCGGTTATCACGCCCCGGCGTTTTCAGTCGAGGCCATCGACATGCCGGCCCTCGACGTGCTGTCGCAGCTGTTGTTCTCGCAGAACGCGCCCTTGTTCCAGCAGCTCTATCTGCGAGATCAGTTCGTGGACGTCCTCTCCGGTGGTGCGGTTGACCACAGAGACCCGCCACTGTTCGAGATCATCGCGCGCGTGACCAAGCCCGACCAGGTGACCGAGGTGCGCGACGCGATTTTCTCGGAGATCGAGCGGATGACGCGCGAGCCCGTTGACGCCGGTGTCCTCGCCGACACCAAGTCAGCCATGCGCTACTCGTTCGCGCGAGGTCTCGACAGCCCTGGGCCGATCGCCGAGACGCTCGCGCACTATCTGCAGCTGACCGGTGAGCCGGACACGGTCAATCGGGTGTACGAGCTGTACGACGCGGTCACCGCGGAGGACGTACAGCGGGTCGCTACCGAGTATTTCGCCGAGACCAATCGGACCGTGATCGTGCTGACCGAGGAGGGGCAATGAGGGGCTGGCTCGCGATAGCGGCGTGCACCCTGATGATGGCGTGCGGTGGGGTCGAGGATTCGCCATCGCCAGGCGCCGGCATCGGTCTGCAGGCGCCCGACTCGCCTCTGGTCACGCTGCGGGTCATGGTCGAGACCGGTTCGGTCGATGACCCGATGGGACGGAACGGCTTGAACGCTCTGACCGCGCTGATGATCGGTCAGGGCGGCACCAACACCCTGAGCTATGGAGAGCTGACCACCGCGCTGTATCCCTGGGCGGCGTCAATCAGCGCGCAGTATGACAAGGAGGTCACCACCATCGTCGGCGAAGTGCATCGCGACCATCTCGAACCGTTCTACGAGATGTTCCGTGACCTGATCGTGACGCCACGCCTCGACCTGGCCGATTTCGAGCGAAACCGAGACTATCTGACCAACGCGGTCGTCTCGACCCTGCGAGGCAACGACGACGAGGAGCTTGGGAAGCAGACCCTCAACGCGCTGCTCTACGCCGGTCATCCATACGAAGCGACGGAGATGGGCACCGAACAGGGCCTGGCGGCCATCACGATCGATGACGTGCGCGCGTTCCACGCGGCACACTACACCCAGGACAACCTGGTGATCGGAGTGGCGGGGGGATACCCTGACGGGTTCCTTGAACGGGTCGAGGCGGATCTGGCCGCGGGCCTGCCGCCGAGCGAGGTCACCGGTGAGCCGTTGCCGGTCCCACGTGCGCTGGACGGTCTCGAACTGCTGCTCGTGGAGAAGGACGCGATTGCCACCGCGATGTCCATCGGGTTCCCGGTCGAGGTCACCCGTGCCGACGATGACTTCTATCCGCTGATGGTGGCCAACTCCTATTTCGGTGAGCATCGCACGTTCAACGGCCGCCTCATGAATCAGATGCGTGGCCTGCGCGGGTTGAACTACGGAGACTACTCCTACATCGAGAACTTCATTCAAGATGGTGGGTCGACCTTCCCCACGCCCAACACCCCCCGGCGGCAGCAGTTTTTCAGCATCTGGATCCGGCCGGTGCCGCATCACAACGCGGCGTTCGCGCTCCGGCAGGCGGTGCGCGAATTGGCGCTGCTGGTCGAGCAGGGGCTGTCTGAAGCGGACTTCGACGCGACCCGCGAATACCTCATCAACTACTCGAAGCTCTACGTGCAAACTGGCAGCCGGCGTCTCGGGTATGCGGTGGATTCCGCGTTCTACGGCACGGGCTTTTTTGTCGACGAGATTCGCGACCGGCTGTCTGCGATGACGGTGCAGGACGTGAACGCCGCCATCCGACGACACCTGCAGGCCGACAATCTGGGGATCGCCATCGTCACCCGAGAGGCGGAGGCGTTTCGCGACGCGCTGCTGTCGGGCGAGCCCTCCGACGTGACTTACAACACCGAGGTCGCTGGGGATATCCTCAACGAGGACGAGGAGATCAAGACATACCCACTCGCGATCAATCCGGATCGGGTGCGCGTGGTGCCCGTTGAGCAGATGTTTGTTGACGTGTCGTAAACGACCACGCCGCGTCGCGCCGGTTGGGGCCAGGATGGAGAGAGCACTATGACCAAGTGGATGAGATACGGAACAACGGCGGCGGCCACACTCGTTGTCGCCGCGTTGGGAGGCGCCGTCGGCGCCGCGCCCGCGTCGGCCCAGGAACCCGGGTCGGTGGTGGCGCGCGACAGCCGGGTGCAGGGGCGCAGCTATACGTTTCCCGGCACCGGCAAGGAAGTGCCCTATGCGCTCTTCGTGCCTTCAAACTACGACGCTACCCGCGAGTGGCCGCTCATCGTCGCGCTGCACGGGCTTGGGCGTCCCTACGATTGGATGATGGGGTACGACGGCAACATCGATGCGGCCGAGCGCGATGGCTACATCATGGTGGCGCCGCTCGGCTATCACGCGCGGGCGTGGTACGGCAGCCGAGGCCCCGGCGTGCCCAATATGCGGCGAGCCGAGGGTGACACGGAGACGCTTCCAGAGAATCTCGGCGAACTCAGCGAACAGGACGTGATGAACGTCTTCGAACTGGTGCGTAAGGAGTTCAACGTCGACGAAGACCGGATGTATCTGTGGGGGCACTCCATGGGTGGGGCCGGTACCTATCACCTGGCCGAGCAACATCCGAATCTCTGGGCCGCGCTCGGCGTCGCCGCGCCGGCACCCTTGGTCGATCCGGCCCAACTCGAGGCCTTCAAGCACGTGCCGATCATCGTGCTTCAGGGCGACGAGGATCCGCTCGTGACGCGGACGCGAGAGTGGGTCGCCAAGATGAAGGCGATCGGGATGGAGCACGTCTACGTCGAGGTGAAGGGCGGCGACCACTCGCGGTTCATCAACTCGAGCACAGACACGATCGAAAAGATTTTCGCGTTCTTCAACATCGTCCGGAAAGACCAGCGGCCGGAGACAAACTGACGTGGCGCCTCACAGCGCGATGGCGTGGGCCGACGGCGAATGGCGGGTGCCGTCGAGCGCGAGGAGGTCTTCGTTGAGTGCTCCTTGGCGATACCCGCGAGGGTCGACGGTCACGGTTTCGAAGCCGGCTTCGAGAAACTGACCCACCACCTGCCGTCTGATCACTGGCGTACGCAGCCTGGCGATCGCGTCCGCTTCGACCTCAATCCGCGCCATGGTGTCGTGGAATCGCACCCGGCAGATCCGGAAGCCCAGGTCACGGAGAGCGCGTTCGCAGGTGGCGACCCGGGTCAATCGTTCCCGCGTGATCGCAGTGCCGTAGGGAAATCGGCTCGACAGACAGGCCAGAGCCGGTTTGTCCCAGATTGGCAAGCCGCGCCGTTTGGCCGCCTCGCGGA
>Ga0315338_1003278_pt1 | contig 14397 bp, 6 predicted proteins | sample ASW8metaG_FD_204518 | JGI IMG/M metagenome (GOLD analysis project Ga0315338, IMG submission 204518) | Ammonia-oxidizing marine archaeal communities from Monterey Bay, California, United States - ASW #8 | ecosystem: Environmental > Aquatic > Marine > Coastal | place: USA: California | collected... | reverse complement strand
TCCTGGCCGATATCCAGCGAACCGCTCGAACCGTTGCCGATCCGGTAGAGATGAAGGCCGCAGTGATGGAGATGGTCCGTCAGTTCGGCATCGAAGGATTTGCCGATTACCTCGAGCTCTACGGCATTGAGGATACCTTTATCAACACCCTCAAGATGGAGCCGCACTACGGTGGCTGGATGCACGGAAGAACCCACGGTTTTCGGTCGATTGAAGGTGTTGCCATCAATCACGATGTGAACCACCTCACGGTCCTCAGCTGGGATCAGACGCAACCGTTCATGAACGATACGTTCGACTGGCCGCAGTGGCCCGCCCTGGATGTTTCGGACTCCGGTGTCATCGAGTACTTCCAGAGCATGGTCGTGTTGGGTAACCCGGTTGGCGAGAACATGGAGTTTGTGCCCGCACCGACGCAACCTCCGGTAAGCGATCCCGCCGATCCGGTTGATCCCATAACGCCTCCAAGTGATCCAGGCAGCGAACCGTCTATCTCGCTGGCAATCACTGACAGCTGGTACGGAGGTTTTAACGGCGACCTGACGGTTCGCAATAACGGATCCAGTAGCTTCGATGGCTGGATTCTCGAGTTCACCTACACCGAACAGATTGACGCGATCTGGAATGCGTCCATTGTTTCGCAGGAGGGTGATCGGTATGTCATCACCAACGCGGACTGGAATGGCCAGGTCGCTGCTGGCGGTGAGGTGACCTTTGGTTTCACGGTTGTCGGTAGCCAGGACAGTTTACCAACAGACGTCCAGTTTAATGGGGAGGAACTTCTCTCCTGATAAGGAAATTGAAAATCCATCACTTTCACAAAGCCTCATGCGTTGCGTAGCACATCTTGCTATGGACCGTGGGGCTGTGCATTCACTTAACAATTAAACCAACCACATTAATTTTCCAAGTGCGAAAAAGAAGCACAGCATCCGCTTTAATGGATTGAGTCGGGCCTGTTCAATGAAGAGGTCCATTTCGCAGAAGCATGGAATTCGATGATGACGTATCTCTACACAGGACAGAGGCGACCGGATAAGGCGCTATCGCATCGATATCGCTTTCCAGCATCACGCTGGACGGGCCAGCGGTACGGAACGACCGAAGGGCAAAAACGGAACCGAAGAGAAAATCAAAATGGCACCTTGGAAATATATTTTTCAATTATCTCATAAAAGAAGAAGTAAGAAAAAGGAACGTTTAGGTTATACAGATCTTAGAATGGAGACACTTGAGGTCCGATCGCTCCTCGCTGGCGATACCGTAAATCAGGATTCTCTCGATACGATCCTTTCCTCGTCCGCGGGACCGCCCGAGGACACCTCGGCCATCATTCAATCGCTCATCGAAAGTGGTGCGATTGCGGCCTCTCCGTCACCGGGCCTGGCGACACCGGGTGATTTTCAGGGAAATGCGCTACAGCCGATCGTCACTGACAGCTTTTCACAGGCGGTCCCGAGCAACGACTGGTGGTCGTCGGTCCACTTTGCCGAGTATGGAGATTCGTTTTCCGCACCCCTGTTTATCCACCCCATTACCGCGAAGGCAAGCGAAACGGGACTGTCGATTTCCGCCCAGACGATCCAGTCGGCTTTTGAAACCGGGCCGACGTTGCGCGAATATCAGGTGGCCTATGTGGCGGATCTGCACATTGATCTGTTCGGCATGCAGTCCGCTACGCAATTTGCACTCGACTCCTATTCCGACTGGGCGTTCACCGGAAAGTGGAACGGTGTCGATGGTTCTCCCTCTGCCACGATGGCGCAGGGGTCTCCGATGGTCTGGATTGAGGACGCCAACTTAGACGCACTTCAGATTCGCTGGGACGATGGGGCGGGTAGTGTTTCTATCGAGGGCAATACGGCCACCTTTACCGTTGCCGACCGCACGTACGGCCTCTATGCGCCCGAAGGATCTTTGTGGCAAGTTTCAGGGCAAAGCGTCACGCTCGACGACGCGGGCTCGGGTACGGTCGCCGTTGCGCTGCTCCCCGATACCGAAACCGAAACTCTCAGTTCCTTCCGCGAGGCGGCAAACCATCCGATTTCCAGCACACACTTTGGTTATAGCCGGGGTGCCGATCCCTACTCGCTGAAACTCCAATACGATTACAACCTCGGTGGTGGGAGCAGTAGCGGAGAAACCGTCGTCGCACTCTATCCACATCTGGCCCGGCATACGCAAATCGACACACTGTCCTCCTCCGCATACCAAAGTGCACGGGGAAGCATGGTCCCGGTCAAGGCAAGCTCCATCGAAGCTGACCTGGCCGCCCGGGGTGTCTTGCCCGGACTGCCCTCCACACTCGATGCAACACAACGTGAAACCTTACGGCAACTCCTGGTGACCGACGAAGCGGCCACCAATCCGTCCGGTTATTTCAGTCGTTTTACCGATCCCTATTGGTCCGGAAAATCGCTGCTGAAGCTGATGCAGCTTTCACAGGTTGCAGATCTGGTTGGCGAAACCGGTATCCGCGATGACATCCACCAGGCTGTCAAGGATGGGCTCGGCGACTGGTTTCACTTCAACGGCAATGCCAACGATCGGCACTTTGCCTACAACGCCGAGTGGGACACCCTACAGGGATACCCCGATGCATTTTATTCGGGGCAGATGCTCAACGATCATCACTTCCATATGGGCTACCTCATCCACTCGGCAGCGCTGCTCGGAATGAGCGACCCGGCGTGGGCCGCAGAAAACCAGGCCATCATTGATTTGATCATCAAGGACGTGGCGGGCACCGATGCGGGGGATTCTCTGCTACCAAGACTCCGCAACTTCAGCCCGATGGCCGGACACTCTTGGGCCTCGGGACACGGTGCGTTTTCCCGCGGCAACAACCACGAATCCTCTTCTGAGGCGATGAATTTTGCAACTGGTCTGATGCTCTGGGGCGAAGTGACCCGCCAAACCGACACCACACTTCTCGGTCAGACGCTTTATTCGCTCGAGGCTGAAGCGATTGCAGAATACTGGTTCGATAAATACGGCACGACCTATCCCGAAGCGTTCGACGTAGAAAGCGTCGGCATGGTCTGGGGCGATGGAGCGGCGCACGCCACCTGGTTTTCGGCCGAGGTCGAGATGATCAAGGCGATCAACTTTCTTCCCTTCCACGGCGGCTCCCTCTACCTGAGCGAAATGGCCCGCGATGGCGAAGCGGTCATCGACGAAATTACGGAGCTCAACGGTGGCCCGCCCGATGTCTGGCAGAGTCTGATCAGCCAATATGAAGCGCTCGTCAATCCGGTCGAAGCTTGGAACAATTTTTCGCTCGACGGAATTCAGCCGGAAGAGGGACAAAGCCCTGCGTTCACTTACTACTGGATGGCCACGCTCGCCAACCTGGGAACACCCACCTCGGCCATTCGTGGCGATCACCCGCTTTCGGCCGTGTTCCAAAATGGAGAAACGAACACCTACACGGCCCACAACGCCGGAAGCGAAACCATCACGGTCACGTTCAACGATGGTGTCGCCTTTACCGTGGAGCCCGGAACCACCCGGTCAACCACCGGCAGTGCGAGCGATCCGGTCGATCCACCGGCCGATCCTCCGGAGTCTGATCCCGATGACGACCTACCTCTGCCGCCCGTTGCACCTGATCCCGGCGTGGCACCCCCTGCCCTCGAGGATTTGGAGGACGGCCAAACATTAATGCTCGTCGGACAGACGTTCCAGCAGGAGTATACCGACTTCATCGACGGCACCGGGCTCACTCCGGCAGGCTCCTCCCATTATGCCACTTTTTACTTGGGACAAATCGAACAGGGTGACGACAGCCCCGACGCGGCATTTCTGGATTACGTCCGGGACAACGACCTGGGCGACTATGCAATGGTCGCGCTGAGTTTCAAAGACAATACCCCAGCCGGCGGTTATGGCCAAATGATTAACCAGGATGCAGCCGACTATGACTCGAATGCTCTCTGGGAAGCGCTCAATGACATCCGAGGCGGCGTGTGGGATGCACAAATCGACAGCTTTGCCCAAACCATGGCGAACCGTCCGGACACCCAGTTTTTGCTTCGTGTCGGTTACGAGGTCAGCCTGCTCCTCTTCGCCTACAACGGCGACCAATACGTTGTGGACTGGCTCAACGACCAGGCAAGTGCGGGGATCAACGTGTTTGACAATCCTGATGCCGTTCCCGAACTCGATCGCTCCGCCTTCATCGACGCCTACAACCACATCGTCGATCGCATCGAGTCACAGGCCAGCAATGTCGAATTTGGCTACCACCCCGTCCGCGGATACAACGACACCCAATGGCTGTATCCTGGCGAAGAAAACGTCGACTGGGTCGGATTCTCCGTGTTCAATAACGATGTCGGCATGGAGGTCAACGGAACGATCAACGCTCCGGACGAGCGCATCGACCCGAACCTCGCATTGAGCATGGATTTTGCCCGGATGCAGGGACATGAAATTGTGATTGCCGAATCGACCGCACAGAATCCTGCCGCGAGCGATCCAGACCTGTTCATCGAATATCTCGACCGACTGGACGATGTGGTCGAGCAATATGATGTGGCCGCGCTGACCTACATTAATTCCGATTGGCCCGCGCATGGATGGGGTCCCGAATGGGGAGATTCGCGTGTCGAGGTCAACCCGGTCGTAGAAACCTTTTTCCTCGATACCTTCGGAGCAGAGACCCGCTATCTCTACACCGATCTGGCGAGTGACCCCGTCGACCCACCTGCCGATCCGCCCGTCGATTTCGTCCAAATCCTCGACGATGGCGATGCAGGCTTTTCGCAGACCGGCTTCGATTATCTCGCCAATCCGGGACGGCCCGGCTACGGAACGGACTGGCACCGCGTCCGCGCCAATAGTGGCGCAGCAGAAGCACAATGGACGTTTACCGATCTGCCCGACGGCACCTACCGCATCAGTGCCACCTGGCAGGCCAATGGCACACTGGCCCGCACGCTCGATGCACCTTATACGATACGGGATGCCACCGACACGGTACTGACCACCGTCTCGGTCAATCAGCAAATCGTTCCCGGCGATCGCACCGATGCGGGGGCCGACTGGCACGATCTGGCCACGGTCACCGTGAGCGGCGGCACGCTCGTTGTCGGGCTGAACGAATCGCCCACAGGCAGCGGCCAAGTCCTGGCCGATGCGATGCGGGTTGAAAGAGTCGATGCTCCGGCCGATCCGGTCGATCCACCAGCCGATCCGCCGGCCGAAGACGTGACGTACGGATTTGGACTATTGGAACCGGGTGGCCCCGATGCCTATGCAACCACCGGTTTTGATCAGGGTGAATTTCTCTCCAGCATCAATTTCAGCCACCGCGCCACGGCCGATCCGCTGGTCGCGCCGGGTAACCCAAACTTTTGGCACGCCCACGATTTCTTTGTGAATCCGAGCACTGACGCCTACTCCACCATCGAATCCCTGATGGCCGTCGATGGCTCGAGCGCCCTGCCGGCCAACAATGAATCGGTCTACTGGGTGCCGAGCATGATCAACGAGACGACCGGCCAATACGTAACGCCACTCGACAGCTCGATTGCCTACTACCGGATCACGCGACCGTTCGATCCCGGCAAGCTCGAAGCGATGCCGACCGGCCTTTCGGTGATTGCCGGAGCAGCCATGCCAAGTGCGCGGCAATCGATCGGCGTGGTGGCCTGGAACTATATTGGCTCCTCCGAACGTTATGACCATCTGCCGATCGGCGATGAGTGGCAGGACCTGCCTCTGCAGGCGCTGATCTATTTTCCCATGTTCTGGGACGGTGAAAACCTCGACAGTGCCAACCACAAGAGTCATATGGCCTACGCCGACGCAGCCGGCGGTCCCAGTACGCACCCCTATCTGCTTCCGCAACTTGAACTGCAAATCCACTATGGCCGCATCCCACAGGATGCGCAGCTGATGCTTACCAGCGACTATATGACCCAGGACCACCCCGACTTTGCCCCGGGCTGGAGTTTGCACGCCGATCACATCCATCTGCCGTGGCCGGAGTACGATGACGACGGCAACCTCTACGATGGATTCGAACGCCGCGTGACCGACTCGATGCGGTTCCCAATCTTCGCTGGTACCGATGGCAATTCCGTGCGGACCATACCGACCGGGGCGACGCAGCCGTTCACACCCGAACCATTTTATACCTATCCCGTTTTCCCGGGACAGGATAATTCCGATGTACCCGACACTACCGCACCGATCCTCGTCACTGCCAGCCCCACAGACGGCAGCGTCGATGTACCGGTCAATACCGAGATTGTGCTCGTCTTTGATGAGAACGTGGTCGCGGGCGGCGGCATGCTCCACCTGATGACCGGACCGGTCGATGATCCGCTCACCACGCCGGTCGAATCGCACACGAGCGTCGAGATGTTTGCGGCGACCGACCCGCGGGTGCAGATCGACGGCAATCGCGTGCGCGTAGCGCTGCAGAGCACACTCGACCCTGACACCACCTATCATCTCGATATCGGTAGCGGCGGCGATGCCTTTCTCGATCTGGCGGGCAATGGATACCAGCGGGATCATGCCGACTACAATTTTACGACCACCGATGGCGTGGGTGTCGACTTTACGATCACCTGGCCGGGAAGCGACGTATGGATGGGCGTCGGGAACACCTCGACCATCTACGGACAGGTAAATAACGTGACGGACGTGGTCTCGATGAACGGCACGATCCAAAACATTGAGACGGGACTCTATCAGCGGACCGACGGAACCTTCGGAGCGGCGGAAGCATTCGAGATTACCGTCAACACCTACGACGGCCACTGGTTCTTTTTGCACACCCCGGCCGCCGGTGGGACCTATCGCGTTGAAGTCTTTGCGACCGACCGGGCACAGACCGTAACGAGTCGCAGCGCCACCTTCAGCGTGCACGGTGACCTTCCGAGTGGCCCGGCGGACCCGCCCGTGGAAGATCCACCGGTTGAAGATCCACCCGTAACCGATCCGCCGGCAAGTGGTCCTGACCTTGATCTTGTTGCAGAAACGACCAGCGTGAGCCTGCTGGTCGATCCCGAGACGGGGCTGGCCTACGTGCAAGATCTCGATGGCGAGCCAATCCTGATCAGCCGGTCCGACGACTACTGGAGCGGCGATGTTCCGCTCACCCGTGACGGATCTTCACTGCAGGCTGCCGCACGCGACGAACTGGGACGATTGCGTGTACTGGACATTGGCGAGTGGGGCGCGTTTGCCTGGATTCTTGATGAGAGCGGCCTGTTCGTCGGCGAGGAGGGGCCAACCGACTCATCCGTAGAGGCCAAGGAGATTCTCTTTCAGTTCGATTTAAACGGTGACGGGGTGATTGGCCAGACTGAAGAGACCACGCCTCCCGCCACACCTCCGGCAGACCCCGACCCGGGCGGTGATGTGCTGGCCGATGGCGTACAGGTCCGCCTGATGACCTTTAACGTCTACTATGCCTCACTCGGTGCGGCCGAACGGATCGATGGCATCGCCCAGGCGATCGCGGACTACACCCCCGATGTCGCCAGCATCCAGGAGATGTGGGGCGAGAAGGACCAGATCCTCGCCGCGATCGAAGCCAAGACCGGACTCGATTACGCCTTCAGTACCGGCAGCAACACCTGGGATGGCGATATCCTTTACCGCGCCGACCGCTGGCGGATTTTGGACGATGGCGTCATCACTTACGATGGCTCGCGCGGGATGTCGTATGCCACGCTCGAGCACCTGAGTACCGGTGAGAAAATGTCGGTCTATGGCATGCATCCGCTCGCCGGCGTGAGCGAAGATGTCCATCTCCGCAACATCGAAATGGCGACGGAGCACATGGCAGCAAGCGCATACGCCGGCGAGGCCCCCGTGGTCCTGCTCGGCGATATGAACGCGCACGAAAACAGCGAGTCGATGCGACTAATTCGCGACGGCTCGCTCAATGCGTTCGGCCAAAACTGGTCCGCACCAGTCACCTTTGAGGACACATTCCGTGTGGCCAACGGCGATGCGGCCGATGGCAATACCGGATTTGGCGTGAAGATCGACTATGTCTACATCGAGGAGAGTGTCGATCCGGCGTTTCGCGTTGAGGGTGCTTCGATCCGCAATGATGCACCGGGCGGATCGGACCATTTTCCGGTAATGGCCGAGGTGGTGCTCTTGTTTTAGCGCCTCGCGGCAGAACGATCCGATTTGGCGCAAGCGTGCGGGCTGTTAGAATGAACGACCTGTGTCGTTCCGCCCCGGATGATGTCTTTTTTTCGGGTTAATTGTCGGGGGCTGCGGGCAGTGAACCAAGATTTTTAACGGAAAGATTTGCGATGCGGGTACCGGCCGTCTGTGGCATGATGGATCGACGCATTCTGGCGAACTTTCAAATTGATCCGATGGTCATGGCTCGGGTGCTGCCAGATCCGTTCCGTCCCAAACTCGCAAACGGTTATGCCATCGGAGGCATCTGTCTGATTCGCCTCAAAGGCATCCGGCCCAAACGCTTTCCCTTCCCCTGGGGCATCAATTCTGAAAATGCCGCCCATCGCATCGCCGTCGAATGGGAAGTCGAGGGCCAACTCAAAGAGGGTGTATATATTCCGCGACGCGATACCAATTCACGATTTAATACGCTGACTGGCGGCACAATCTTTCCCGGCCTTCACCATCACGCGACCTTCACCGTCAAGGAAACCGGCAACTACTATTCTGTCGCTCTGGAGAGCGACGATGGCGAGACGCATGTTGCCGTTGCCGGCACGGTGAGCAACCGACTGCCAGATGCATCGGTATTCCGCTCGGTGGCAGAGGCCTCCGAATTTTTTCAGGCGGGGGCCCTCGGCTATTCGGAAACCCGCACGACGGGCCGATACGACGGCCTGGAGTTACAGTGCGATCACTGGAAGGTAGAACCGCTCGATGTCGAACAGATCAAATCGAGTTACTTCGAGGATAAATCGCAATTCCCCGAAGGCACAGTCGAATTTGACTGCGGGCTGCTGATGCGCGACATCCCTCACCAATGGCATGGCCGCGAGGACCTTTGCTGCGCCGCAGCGGCCGAAACAGAACGCGCACCATGAACGATCCTAAAACCTCGGTGGCCACTTTTTTATATTCCTGATGACATCCGCTTTAGATTACGCGCACACGTGTGGCGTGTAAGCTTTGGAAAAACGAATCACAATGTCAGATACGGCACCATCGGAACAGCAAAAACCATCAGGGCGCATCGTGATCGCCGGCGGAACGGGCTTTCTCGGTTTGAATCTTGCCCGCACCCTCGACGCCGCTGGCTGCGATGTGATTCTCCTTTCGCGGCGGCAACCGACGGCAGCGTACCCCGGAACGCACGCGATCTGGGACGGCCGCCACGTGAGCGATTGGGCGGCCCACCTCGAAGGCGCGGCGGCCATCGTAAATCTGGCCGGCCGCTCGGTCGATTGCATCAAGACGGCAAACCACTGCGACGAAATCCTTCGCTCGCGGGTGGAGGCCACTGCGGTGCTCGGGCATGCGGTACGGCAGTTGCAGACCCCGCCCCCTGTATGGGTGCAGATGTCGACGGCCCATATCTACGGCGACCCGCCCGAGGTCATCTGCAATGAAGATTCCGCATTCGGGTATGGTTTGGCACCCACGGTGGGACGGGCCTGGGAAGAAACGTTTGCAGAGGCCTTACTCTCCGGGATGCGGAGTGTGGTGCTGCGGACGAGTTTTGTTCTCGGTCGCACCAGCGGAGCACTACCCCGTCTGGCAAAGTTGACCCGCTGGGGTTTGGGTGGGCGTGCCGGTCAGGGGCAGCAGGGCATCAGTTGGCTGCATATCGAAGACATGAACCGTCTGTTCGTGCGGGCGATTGCCAGCGAATCGATGCAGGGTGCCTATCTGGCGACCGCGCCACAACCGGTCTCCAATGCCGAATTCATGCGGCAACTGCGACGGGCGCTGCGAATGCCGATCGGTTTGCCTGCGGCAACATGGATGGTACGCGTGGGTGCCCCCCTGGTGATGCGAACCGACCCGGAACTGGCACTCTACGGTCGCTACTGCATTTCTCGCCGCTTGCAGGAAGAGGGATTTAACTTCCATTTTCCGGATCTGGCCGGTGCGCTGCAGAATCTTTACGCAAAGTGAACACCCTGAGGAAATAAGATCATGTGGTTTCCCAAGATTGCCCTCAGTGTGGGCCTCTTACTTTTCAGTTACCCCGCCGCTGCAGAGCCGCACCTTTTTGTCGCCTCCTACGGCGCGGGAGATCAGGGGGCGATCCACACACTCTCTCTCGATGAGACCACCGGCCGGCTGAGCCCCCGGCACAGTTATGGCGATATCCAATACGCCTATTACCTGGCCCTCGCGGCAGATGGCAAAACCCTCTACGCCACACACGGCGTACCTGGAGAAAACGGCGCCCGCCGCGAGTTTGTTTCGGCCTTCCGTGTCGATCGCACCGGAAAGCTGACCCTGCTCGGGAGCCGACCGGCGCACGGCAGCAGCGCCTGCTTTGTCGATACCAACGGCCACGTGCTGGTGCTGGCCAACTATCAGGGCGGCACGGTCGTCTCCTATCCGCTGGCCGCAGACGGTTCGATCGGTGCGCGCAGCTCGCTGATCGAGCAGCAAGGTTCGAGCGTCAACGCCGAGCGGCAGGAAGGCCCCCACGCGCATGCCGCCCTCTTCGGGCCATCGGGAAAGCGGGTGTTTGTGCCCGACCTGGGTGCCGATCGCATTTTTTCCTATCGCGCCGATTCCAAAACGGGCCGCCTGAAGCCCACAGCCCAAAGGTCGGTCGCCGCACTCGCGGGCGCCGGCCCCCGCCACGTGCGATTTCATCCGAATCATCGCTGGATGTACGGGATCAATGAACTGACCGGATCGATCACGCGCTACGATTTTGACGCCGATTCCGGGGCACTCTCGCGCCGCGAGACGGTCTCGACCCTGCCTGCCGACTTTGAGGGCAAGAGTTGGTGCGCCGACTTGGCGATCACGCCCGACGGCCAGTTTCTCTACGGCACCAACCGCGGTCACGACAGTGTGGCCGCCTACCGGATTGGCGAGGGTGGGGTGCTCGAGCCGATTGCGATCACACCGAGCGGCGGCAAGAGCCCGCAGAATTTGGAGATCACGCCCGACGGGCGATGGCTGCTGGTGGCCAACATGTCGGGGGGCAACGTGGCGGTGTTCCGCATCGACCCCGCAACCGGACAATTGAGTCAAGCGGCGTCTCGATACCCTATCGCGCACCCGGCCTGTGCTATTCTGCGCTAAAACGTTTTTGCGAAATCCTTTTTGGCCTATTCGCAGCCAACCCGCTCATTTTCATTGTTCATTTACTATATAATGCAACAGAGAAAAATGTCTCGGGAGGAAATCTAGCAATGAATATTCCATATCAGGTACCTAGCTTAATATTTTTCTTCACCCTGCCGTTCTTTATGAGTTGTGACAAAACAGCCCCAGCCAACTCCTCGACCGAAAAAGATCCGGCATCCGCTCTGTCAAGTAAGGCAAGTGTGAATCGTTACAACGGCCCGGTCGTTGTGTATCAAGAGGATGGATATGCGAATCTGATTTCTTCGCTTATGCAACCCATCACTGTGAAGATCGACAATCAGTCATTCGATAACGCAATGACAATTATCTCAGGCACCATCGGTATCCCAATCATCCTTGATGAATCTACGTTATCTGACGACCTAGGAATCAATATTGACGACCTTCGCGATCACCCCGTTAAGAATGACTCTGATGAAGATCCCTTTGGCCAGGGCGACTCGTCTTCCCCATTGAGCGACATAATCGAAATTGACGACCTTCGCGATAACCCCTTTGAGAATGACTCTGATGAAGCTCCCTTTGACCAGGGCGACTTATCTTCCCGGTACAGGGTGACCGCTAACTTCAAAAATATTCCGCCTATCAGCGCCCTGAACGTACTGGCAAGACGACTCGATCCAGAGATGACTTTTGCAATTCGCGATCACCACATCGTCATCACGACGAAAGAAGAATCGCGTGAAAACCTTATTACAGGCCTATACCCCGTCAATGACCTTGTGACCTTCACCGACGAGAAGGGCAGCACATTTCGAGACTTTGACTCGTTGATGGAACTCATCACTTCGACGATCCAGCCCGAATCCTGGGACGACATGGGAGGCGAGGGGATGATTGCTCCGTGGGAATTTGATGCCAAGAACCAGGATTTACTTGTCATATCCCATACACTTCCAGTTCACCTGGAAGTGCAGCACCTTCTCACATTGTTTAGACATATGCGCAACGACGAGGAATTCGCCAACGGCCCACGACGAAGAAAACAAATAGAAGGTGGATTCGGCAACGGTGGGCTCGGCAGCTTTTAAGCAACGCACACGCAATTGCCACAAAATCATCCAATGCACAATGGCTGAAACCGCCTAATCTCAATTGACTTGACACGCCAAAGGAAAGGCTAGCAGCATGAAATGTCGCCTTACGCCAGCCACACTTTTTATCCTAGCCCTACTGTCGGCAATGAATTCGAATCACGGGGCCGAACCCACATTTCCCAAAGATACAACTCAGCCTCCGACTTCTGCTTCTTCCACGCAATCTAAGACGGGACATGCCGGCAGGCTAGCTGGGCAGTATATCAACCGCGGGGGCAATCTCGAATTTGCAGAACTTCTTTACCAACCGATCACTGTGGATTTTAAAGAGCAACCTTTGGACATCGCATTGGAGCAGATTGCGGAAGCTGCAGATGCCCCAATCATCCTAGATGAACGCTCCCTGGATAATATAGGGATCGATGGAAATTATTTACTAGCTGCCGCCTATGTATTTGAAGATGCGCCCCTTAAAAGGGTTTTAAATGTACTTTTACAAGCTATCGACGAAGAACTCACATTTGCAATTCGCGATCACCACATCGTTGTCACGACGAAAGACGAAGCGAGGGAAAACCTTATTACAGGCCTATATCCCGTCAATGACCTTGTGACCTTCACCGACGAAAAGGGCAACACATTCCGCGACTTTGACTCGCTGATGGATGCCATCACTAAGATGATCCAGCCCGATTCCTGGGACGACATGGGAGGCGAGGGAAGCATTACTCCATTTGAAGCGACCGGCCTCGATGTACTTGTGATAGTGCAGACCGCTGATGTCCATGAGGAGTGCAGCAGATTTTTCAAGACACTACGCCGTTTACAACCTGACGACTTTCCGAAAATACCTCGAAAACAACCAAAAAGTGATGACAGCAGTATCGGCGGCATGATGGGATTTGGCGGCATGGGGGGTGGCCAGTCGGCCGGCATGGGTGGCATGGGCGGGTCGGGGCCGCAACCCGTTCCACTCGCCATTCCTGGTGTCCAGACAACGGATGAAAATCGGGGCATGAGCGGCGGCATGGGCGGCGGCATGGGCGGCGGCATGGGCGGCGGTGGCGGTGGTGGCGGTATGTTTAGTGACCAACGCCTGAAGACCGATATCGAGCCGATTGGATTGAGCTCTTCCGGGATTACCGTCTACCGGTTTCGCCTCTTAAACAGTGAATCGCACTACCAGGGCGTACTCGCACATGAACTGCTCCAAACACATCCTGAAGCTGTTGTGAGAATGCCGAATGGCTATCTCTGGGTACGCTACGACGAGATCGACGTCGAATTCAAGCAATTAAACGACGACAGGTAAGGTGAGTATTTCAACGCTAATCGCCTCGTCGCCTGCGGCGCCGCAGCAGCGCAAGACCAAAGAACGCCAAGAGGATCGTCGCCGGTTCGGGAACGGCTGCCGGTCGGCAAGCTTCCGGAACATCCGGCCACGTCATCCGTAATACACCCCTCGACTCCCAAAGGAAATCACCATGGGGCATAAAGTCGTTGTAGTAGTACGCATTTTCTAAATCTGTACCATTCAGATTCGCGTTTCTAAAATTTGTTAACGTAATATTGGCACAGGTCAGACACGCGTCTCTCAAGTCTGTACTATTCAGACCAGCCATATCCATGGTGGCATTGATCAGCACAGCCCCTACGAGATCGGCACCATGTAGGTCTAAGGCAGTCATCTGCGCCCCAGTAAAGTCCGCGCCGGAAAAATCCCCGTGGGCCCCGTATGTGTTATCAAAACTGACGCCACTAAAGTCTGCATCCCTCGCAACAACCCCTTCCATATTGACCCAGTCCAACACAGCTCCAAGAAGAACCGCACCGGAGAGATCTGCTTCCACTAAATCGGCATCTGTGAAGTTGGCACCAGACATGTCAGCACCCGCCAAATCGGCTTGATCTAAAGCGGCCATACCCAGATCTGCTCCACGTAGATCTGCAGATGGCCGCAGATCATTACCATCAAAAGGATGATCGCCACCGACAGGCAATCGACTCTGGAGCGGATCGACAATGGTGCCGTCGGTTTTTTGATAGGATGCCGCATCCAGAG
>Ga0315338_1003277_pt1 | contig 14399 bp, 12 predicted proteins | sample ASW8metaG_FD_204518 | JGI IMG/M metagenome (GOLD analysis project Ga0315338, IMG submission 204518) | Ammonia-oxidizing marine archaeal communities from Monterey Bay, California, United States - ASW #8 | ecosystem: Environmental > Aquatic > Marine > Coastal | place: USA: California | collected... | reverse complement strand
GAATCTTGGTGTGTCCATCCCGTTCCTCTGATTAGCAATTTAATCGATGACATGCAAAGTTCCTCCCGCAGTGCCCCTGGGACTTGATCCCTCCTTCGGATTTGGTGACCGCATTGGTCTCGCCACCGCAGGGCATATTGCTTCAATACAACAAGCAGGTAACGGCATTAGCCCGATCTTCGCTCAGCAGTCTATCCGCGAGATGGCTCGCACAGACCGTACGCCAAGTCAGGTCATGACCGATGCTTTTGGCGCGATGCAAGGGGCTAGCTGGGATCGACCCCATGGCGCAGATGCAGATCACTTGAAGACGCCTGAAGATATCGACCGGACAGCTTCAGCAGGATTTACTTTTTTTACGATAGATCCATCCGACCATGTCGATCAGCAAGCCGATCGCTATGACGAAACGACCATCGATAATCGTTTTCGACAAGTGCAGGGGCGTGTGAACTGGACCGACCAGTACCTTGGCAAAACCGTCAAACTATCCAACGGCACCAAGATCGAATTCAACGAACTGGCCGTCAAGCGTGCTGCCGTAAAGTATGGCCTTGCGATTCAAGAAACACTTGCCTTGGCGAAGCATATTCATCAAGTGCAATCCGAAGCAGGCCACAACTACGAGATAGAGTTGAGTGTCGACGAGACCGACCAGCCGACAACTTTGGCTGAGCATTATATCATTGCAGAGCAATGTCTTCAGCACGGCATGAAGTTGGTTTCTCTAGCGCCTCGGTTCATTGGGGATTTTGAAAAAGGGGTTGATTATATTGGCGACCTTACCGCTTTGACCAAATCGCTGGAAAATCATGCCGCGATAGCTAGTCAATTAGGTCCTTATAAACTTAGCCTCCATTCTGGTTCCGATAAAATTTCGATATACGCAGCCTTAGCCCGGGCAACTCAGGGGCGTTTTCATGTTAAAACGGCGGGCACCTCGTACCTGGAAGCATTGCGTGTTGTCGCTATCTACCAGCCAGAATTGTTCCGTGAAATCTGCAATTTCTGCCGAGAACACTACAACACCGATCGCGCAACTTACCACGTGCATGCCACGCTCGAAGGTGTGCCTGCTCCGGCGGATATTTCGGACAACATACAGTTAGAGAAAATCTATCTTGAACGGTGGGAAAACGTTCCCGACGGCCAAGGCTTTACAGCGGCTGGCCGTCAGATTCTACATTGTACATTCGGCTCGGTTTTGACCGATGACCGACTTGGCACACTTGTAAACGACTGCCTTCGCGAACATCAAGCCACCTACACTGAGGTTCTTACTCAGCACTTCTCCAAGCATCTCGATGCTTTAGTTTCTGGCTGCTGAATTTACGCAGGTAAGTATTCCACAACAAGCCCGCCTGCTCCGCGAGCTCGTATCGACAGAGTTGGCTAAGGTATCACGCATTTTACGCGACAGTTCCTATCTATTATGCCAGTACCGTGGCATATTTCACGACCCTAGCCGCGCGTTCTCTGTTTCGAGCTCTGCTATTCGCGCCTTTAGTTCTTCGATCAGCGGAGAAATCTCTTCTTCCGTCCACCGCGGCCTGATGTGCTGAGGGCAATTAACGTCCCAGGCTTCTACATGAAACACAAAGGCCCGCTCAGGTTTGCCGCTATAGTCTGGATCTGTCAGTCGGTTGAGCAGCTCAGGATCTCCTTCTACAACTTTCGCCGTCCCCCAGATTTTTATCCGACGACGGTTTGGGTAATCCATCAAGAAGATATACGCTTTATTGTTTTCATCAAGATTACCAGTCGATATGTATTGAGCATTGCCAATAAAATCAGCGAATGCTAATGTGCGGTCGTCTAGCACTTTCAGAAAACCTCTTGCGCCACCCCGATGCTGAATGTACGGCTGACCATCGGCACTTGCCGTACCCAGATAAAACGAATCTCGTTCGGCAAGGAACTCAGCTAATTCCCCTGTTACCTTGTTCCTCCAGCCACCACGCTGTTCCATCTTTTCATAAGCTTCGCGCGAACCACGCTGCTGTTGTGCTGCTTTAACAGACGGAGTAAAAGCGATATCACTGACGGGTTGATTCATGGTTCTGGCTCCTCTAAAAAATCTGCCACGGTGAAAACCGTACAGCTTCTTTCCCGTTGGCTAATTTCCAGCTACTCGCGTGTTTCTAATCTTCACATGCTTTGCGAGAAAGCTGCGGATATGACCGGCGATCGCGTCCCCATCTTCTTCCAGGGCAAAGTGCCCCGTGTCGAGCAAATGAAACTCGACGTTTTTCAAGTCTCGCTTGTAGGGATAGGCACCATCGGCAGGAAATATTTCATCGTTCTTGCCCCACACAATCAGCGTCGGCGGTTGGTGTCGGCGAAAATAGTCTTGCCAACTTGGGTAGAGCGGAGGATTGCTCCCATAGTCGTAAAACAGTTGAAGTTGAATCTCCGCATTCCCCGGCCGGTCTAGCAAACGTTGAGTAACGTGCCAGTTGTCGGGACTGATCGTCTCGGGGTTACGCACGCCGTTGGTATACTGCCACTGCGTGGCCCCCAAGGTCACGAGGAATCGTAATGCTTCCTCATTCGACATTTTCGGCTTCTTGTAAGCGGCCTTAACGTTCTTCCACCAATTGTTGTCGAGGCCCTGATTAATAGCGTTACGATCTTTCCAGTACTCCTTAATCGGCTCCCAAAAGTTGTTGTCGATACCTTCAACATAGGCGTTGCCATTCTGAATAATCAACGAGTCGACTCGCTCGGGATGCTTAGCTGCCAAGCGGAATCCCACAGGTGCGCCATAGTCCATTAGATAGAGACTGTAATTTTTCAGCCCAAGCTTCACGGTCAGTTTTTCCACGACATCTGCCAAATTGTCGAATGTGTAATCAAACTCATCAACCGAAGGCATCGAGCTGTTGCCGTATCCAGGGTAGTCAGGGGCTACTACGTGGTAACGATCGGCCAACGCAGGAATCAAATTTCGAAACATGTGCGACGACGTCGGAAAACCGTGCAGCAACAACACAGTCGGCGCGTTCTTCAATCCAGCCTCACGATAGAAGATATCGAGCCCGTCAATCTGGATGGATTTATGAAGAACCGTCAGAGGGCTGACTGTGAGGGTGTCGTCATGCGCTGTTTCGGCAGAACTGCTAGGTTGAACAGTTAATACTGTGCCCACTATCGCCATTGCGATTCCAATCGCTAGCGTAAAGGTATTTCGAGTTTTATTTTTCTTGAAGGACATGATTAATTTCCCTTGTTTAAATAGTTTGATTTACGGGTACGAACAAAAGGTTCAGCAGTAAAGACGATGCCGTCAGGCAGCTATCAGACGCAACGCTTGTTCATAGCGTCGTTTCGGTTGCACGCCGACGAACGTCTCGACAACCTTGCCGTCTTTCAGCAAAAGCACTGCTGGTATCGAACTGATCTTGAAATTGCTTGGTGCTTGTGGGTTCTCATCGATGTTCAGCTTGCCCACTTTTATGGTACCTTCATACTCATTTGCCAACTCCTCGATGACTGGTCCGATCGCTCGGCAAGGCCCGCACCAGGCTGCCCAAAAATCGACCAGTACCGGTTGATCGCTGTTGAGTACTTCTGTTTGAAAATTAGCGTCGGTGAATTCATGTAGATTCGACATTGTCTTTTCCTTTCGGTATATTCAGCTTCTATTAAAGTTTTGTAAACTAACGGCAATATTTCATGCCGTAGCAACTTCCGGCACAGTCGGAAAGTCGATGTCTGTTCCAGCCACATGGTTGAAGTAGTTGGCGAACGTCATCCAAGCAACGACAGCGACGATCTCCGCAATTTCGGCATCGCCGTGTCCTGCTCGCCGAACTCGTTCAAGGTCTTCGTCGGCGACCCAGCCACGGTTTTCAACTAGTTGTCGAGCCAAGTGAAGCGCTGCGTCGACCTTGCTATCAGGCGAAGAAGCCTGACGACCATCGGTCAACTCGCTATCGCTCAGCCCGACCGATTTTCCGAAGGCACAGTGGGCCGCCACGCAGTAACCACTACCGTTTGCTTCAGAAACCGTTAGCGAAATTTGTTCGCGTAACTTTGCCGGTAAAACTCCGCCCTCAAGTGCCTCCTCGAACGAGAGAAAACCTTTCAAGGCCGGAGGAGAGTTCGCCAGTGCCCGCGTTAAGTTGGGAACCATGCCAAACTTTTCATTGACAGAATCGAGTAACTCCTTGGCCAGCCCAGTTGCCTGATCAGGTTCAATTGCTTTGAGTCGAGACATTATCATTCTCCTTGAGTGAAGGTCTGTTATTCGAGTGATAAAAGATGAATCACTCATAAGCACACCTCGTGCCAGTGTTTACCTGTAGTCACAAGTCCTTTGTGAGTAATAATTTGCGGAGTATGTAGAAACTCCGCCAGCTAGCGAAATATCGTAATAGCACACTTTTACGTTGGCAATTAACGAAATATCGTATAATAGACTCATGTCTAAACAAGCAAATTGTCCGACCGATGTTGATCTGCTCAAGCTTCTACTGCTCGACATGTCGCAAGAGCGCTGCGTTGAGAATGTGCTGAAACTAATCGTCGATCGAATGGCCAGTCAGTCAGATGTGGCCCTCGCTCGCATTTGGTTAGTTGCACCTGGCGACATCTGCGCTAACTGCCATCTGCGAGACGAATGCCCAGACCAGACTGCCTGCCTTCACTTAGTAGCCAGCGCAGGTAGCTCGCGGCAATCGGGTGAAGAGTGGACAAATCTAGACGGCTTCTTTCGACGGTTTCCGTTTGGTGTTCGCAAAGTTGGCAAGATCGCTTCCACCGGTCAGCCAATCGAAGTTTCGGACATAGCTGATAACCCAAGTTTTCTTGTCCGACCCGACTGGGCCAAGGCAGAAGGTATTCGTGCGGTAGGTGGCCAGCCATTAATTCACCAAGGAGAGGTGCTAGGTGTACTTGCTGTTTTTACCCGTGCTTGCCTGGGCGAAGAAAACCTGACATGGATGCGGATGATTGCCGACCACGCCGCCGCTGCGATCGCCAACGCACGAGCCTTCGAAGAAATTGAGCAATTGAAAGGTCAACTCGAACTAGAGCGAGACTACCTGCGCGACGAATTACTAGATGCACACGAATTCGGCGACATCGTAGGACAAAGCCCGTCGCTGCGGAATGTGCTACAGCAAATCGAATTGGTTGCCCCTACTGATGCAAGTGTTTTGGTCTTCGGTGAATCCGGCACGGGCAAAGAACTGGTTGCGAGAGAAATCCACCGACGTAGCCAGAGAAAAGACCGACCGATGGTCACCGTGAATTGTGCATCAATTCCACGTGAGCTTTACGAAAGCGAATTTTTTGGCCACGTCAAAGGCGCATTTACCGGTGCGGTGTTAGACCGCACTGGCCGATTCGAACTAGCCGATGGCGGCACGCTTTTTTTGGACGAGGTCGGAGAAATACCGCTAGCCCTGCAGAGTAAATTGCTCCGAGTCCTACAAGAAGGCGAATTTGAACGTGTCGGTGACGAGAGGACTCACCATGTTGATGTACGAATCATTGCTGCGACCAACCGAGACTTGAAACAGGAGATCGATGCGAATCGTTTCCGAGAAGACTTATATTACCGTTTGAATGTGTTTCCTGTTGAAATCGCTCCATTACGCCAACGTAAAGAAGACATCGCTGTCTTGGCCTCCCACTTTGCAGACTTGTCAGCCCGAAAACTTAACCGACCCCAGCCACGGCTTACGCAAGCCAACATTCTCAAGCTACAACGCTACGATTGGCCAGGGAATATTCGAGAACTGCAAAACGTTATCGAGCGAGCCGTCATCACCGCCAACTCAGATCGATTAAGTTTCGATGTCCCCACAGATGCACAGCCCAAGAAACCAACTTCTGCAGACAAGTCGCAATCCATAGAGGATCTGTCAATCATCACAGACGACGAAATGCGTCACCGCGAGCGAGAAAATATTCTTGCTGCTTTAAAGCAAACATCATGGAAAGTATCAGGAGAAGATGGAGCAGCAAAACTACTTGAAATCAAACCAACCACGCTGGCTTCTCGAATGAAAAAAATGAGCATTGCAAGACCTACCTAATGAATTTGAAGTTCGTTAACCGGTCAAGAAAAAATTACACCTCGAATTCAGGATAAGTTGACTAGCTTTAGCTTAGTGATCGTTGGTAGATCTTAGCGAGGCTATGTGACAATGTCGTAAGATTCGACGCAGCCTACGGAGTTGTCCGCCCTTGATAAAGCTAATGATTAATCCAATGAGAAAAAACAAAACTCCCCAGACTAGCCACTTCTTTCCTTGCAAGAAGACAAGTTTTAACCCATCTCCCACAAAGTATTCGATCAAGTGACCTGCAGCAACGAGCAGGCATACTAGGATTGATACCAAATCGTGAAACTGCCCGTTACGCTTCCAAAATACAGTTGCAATCGCAGACAAACACAACACATAGCAGGCAAACCACAGGCTGGAAGCGTCGGGAAATAAGTGCCGGTAGGACACCAGAGTTAACATGCCAACAGACGTAAGAATCTTCCCCGCAAAACGACGAAATAGACGGCCTGCCATATCGTCGAAAAATAAGTTCGCCAACAGTACTAAAACAAAAGTCAGATGAATGGAGATAAATCCTCGATTTTCTGTAAACCAGGTTTCCTGTGTTGCGTAGCTGATTGCTGCCATGACGCCCAGCGTCGCGATGCACAAGCGACCAGTGCTTCGATGCAAGGTCGCCGATCCAAACAACAGCAAGATTCCCGCTAGAGCAGGTGTCGGATTCAACTCGGTAAAGGTATTTATGTCGAGAGTCTCGGAATCAACAAACGAAAGAACCCCTAAAGTCGCCAACAATCCCCATTCGGCAGTACGCAGTCCTTTCAGAAGCAAGTAGATGGAATAGAAGATCAATAGCACTGCGGTTATCTGAATCGGCGAACCGATCGAATCTTGCAACAAGTTCAAATATCTGGCTTGGACTACAGATTCTGGCATACCCGGTAACGACAAGGCGAACAGACCAAACGGGACAAGAATGAACCGCCAGCATGGCCTAGAGTTGTTGCGATCAAAACCATTTTCCGCCCACAAAAGTATCCAAGACAGCATTAAAGGAATTAAGAAGTAAGGTTGAATTCCGCTGTTAAAGCCTCGCGTTGGATCGAATGAAAACGTAATTGTTAAAGTACGAATTACGATTCCTATCCCTAGGACAACAAAGATTGTCCACGGATACCAAGGCCAACTCCAGGGGGTGCCATTGTTTTGTAGGACTTGCTCACGTCTTCGCATGGCTGGTAACAATAAAACCATGCTTCCTGCAGCTATCGTTGGAAACCCAAGCACATACCAGGCCAGTTTGGTCAACTGTTTATCCAACGACAGGTGTCCCAACCAGGACGGGTAGCAAAACAGAATCGCCAACTGCAAGTACAACACACTACGATAGGTCCATGGCAGGCGAATCTTTAAGGCAAACAGTAGCGACTCGCAGAGGACGAGACTAAAGGTCAATCCTAAGCCCAAAAATAGCATTCCCATATGGACATTGTCCAGGCAGATGCGGTCGAAACTCACTGAGAGGGCGACCATCATGAGCAGGACTAACAGGAATAGCGATCGTGCATCCTCCCAGACTTGTCCTAATCGAACTACCAACACGCCTGCCCCAGCCAGCATCAGCATATACCCTATGAGTAACTGCAGTTGGAGCCATCCTCGCGTAGGGTCAATGTTATCGCCGAAAGATAGACTTAAACCATAAAGGGTCAATACAGCACTAATAACATAAAAGGGGTTATGAGTAACAAGAATTCCGATCCACGGCTTGAGGTAGTTCGCTTGATGAGTTGACATACTTCCCTGCCTCCTCCCTTACGCATAGCGCACGAAGCCGCACAGCGTGGCCAAGCCAAGTTCTGACGCCGCTGCGCCTTGTGAAGAATTATCAAAGAAAAGCAACAATTGTATCTACGCAACCAAAGAACCAAGGGCGTCCAACGGCAGTCCGTTTTTAACGGATAACCATTTACGAAGGGACTTGTAGTTGCTTAGGCCACATGGAAAATGCACTAAGAAGGTGCAGCAAACCAAGAAAAGTAGCGCATGACGCCCTCCGATCTAAGGATGAGAGATGAGTGTCTAACGACATTCGGAAAAGCGGCCTCGGTGTTCCTTCTACATGTATATACCTATCTATCGCATTGGTCAAGTTTTTAAGAACAAATATTGCAAGCGTTTGAAACAAACGCAGCAGGCTGGGAACGATCTCGACCTTGAACTAAAAGATTTTCAACTCTTTCTTTCAATTTTCTGCAACCCTCTCATGTGCAGCGAACAGTTTCATAGATAGCTTTTCGATATACGCTTTGCCTTGGTGTCGATCTTCCAGGCATTCAATCAAGTGGTGCGGAATCGCAGAGCGGCCTAAGTAGGCACCGCTGATCGCACCGGCCATAGCGCCAATCGTGTCCGTGTCTCCGCCCAACAGTATCGCATTGCCAACCGTCTCTACGTACGAATCGGGTGTCAGGCCGAAAGCAGCCACAGCCGTCACGACGGACGCTGTTGCTTCGATACCGTTCCCAAAGAGTCCCAGATTCCGGACATCGGATAATTGCGCTGCCCTACCCAATGGGCCACTAAATTCCAACGAGCTACACCTTTCCAACAGGCTGGAGAAAAACTTATCACGATCAAGTTCCTCAGTTGTCGATGCCAGCCCAACAGCTAGAGCAAGTACTTGTGCCCCTTCAATTCCTAAAGGATGAACGTGGGTGGGCAAGGCGGAAAGCCTCGCTTGTTTCCAAAGTTGCTTGTAATTATGACGAAACATGAGACCAACCGGCGCGACGCGCATCGCGGCCCCGTTGCCAAAGGACCCCCCCGGAAAATGGTTCTTGGCAAGAGATTTGTGATCGAGGCCCTCTACCATCGCTTCCAACACAATCCTTGCATCCGATCCGTAGCCCCGTCGGGGCCTATAGTTGGCAGCAAATCGTTTGCATAGCTCTCGTTCATTAATTCTGCCACAAGAGACCAACGACGCAGCCACCCCGATCGCCATTTGTGTATCGTCGGTGTACCACAACTCGCCAGGTGGTGGATTCTCGATCAAGTCCTTCGCGTCGCGGTATCGGTCAGTCATGAAGTCGGTCGATTCCCCCTCGAAGGGAGCCCCCAGCGCATCACCAACGGCAAGACCGAGTAAACAGCCTACAAAACGGTCTTCAATCGAGGGTCTTGAGTCATTCATCACTAAGCTCTTGCATCCCTGAGGTAAGTTTTAGCAGCGCATAATCCAGCAAATAATTTCAAATCCGCACTCGCTTAGTTCTCAACAAGCCAAGCCCCATCATTTTCTAACACGACTTCGTGTTTCGTGACATCCTCATTTTCATCAATCTCTCCCTCACCTATTAAACTGGTATAGCTTGCCTAGGTTTAATTTCATCGAAACGCTCTCGTGCTTCTTCAATAGCCGAGGACACGTCCCTGTAAGTCTCAGTGTTTTTCAATTGCGGTATCACTAGTGATCGATTCACTACTGCCGCTAAATCAAAACACCAGCAGAGACTCATTAATGGATTGATCCACAGCGTACTCCCAATAGTCCTCCTCGAATGGTGGTGATCACCAAATTTCCCTTCGATGGCTGAGATGATAGATGTATTGACGATACTCGCGACAGTCACGTTCTGCTCGCAGGCGTACTCCACAGCCTCAAGGTAACGGGAGACATGAGGGCACTCTCTTAGTAGTGCGAATGTTCCGAGGTGGTCTCCGCTTGCTGCTAGGTCCGCGACCGACTCAAGGAAATGCGCATGACATACACCATGAAACGCATCGATGCCAAACCCAACACACATCAATAACTTCTCTATGACTTCTTGTTCATGAACGGCAGCAAGGCTGGCGAGATCTTCTTCAGGTGTGCCCAGTCCGATTTCGTCGCCCCGCATGAGGCTATCAGTGCCACCATCAACAAGGACGATAGCGTCAAGTTGTAACTTTTCACACAGCTTTTGATACGCTTCTGTTAGCGGCCGAACTCCTGTCCTAGGAAACGCATACACAGGTTGCTCAATCGATTCGAGACATAACCACTGCGATAACCATTTCTCCGGAAAGTATTCCTCTGGCCCCTCAGAATCCCCAGTAACTTGCACAGCTTCACCTGGAGTCGCATGCTCAAATCGTGTGAACGACAGATTTGCAAGATGGACTTCCTTGCCAGCATCTCGCAGCGCGAAGAAGAGTGGAAGCCCGCAATAGACGTCAAATCCACCGCCGGCACCTGCAATCAACACACGCCGCGCTTTTTCAAGCCTCTCAATAAACGGATTGGCAATTAGATCAATCATTGAGTTGTCCTCAATAAGATTCTAAATCTCAAAATTAAAACCTTGTTTGGTTAACCGATCGTACTTTCGTTTGTCGAAACGATAAAGCCTGGCAGCACGGTGCGACACATCTTTTTCGATTTCTTTGGTCTCTTTCACGATCTCCATGCCCAATACCTTCTTGCGGAAATTCCGTTTATCAAGTTCGCGGTCGAGAATCATCTCATACAGGTGCTGCATTTGCCGGAGTGTAAACTTTTCGGGCAGCAACTCGAATCCAATAGGTTGGTAGCGGACTTTACCCTTGATTCGCTCGTAAGCAGCCTCAAGTATCATCTCATGGTCGAAGGCCAACTCAGGAAGATCACTCACCGAAAACCACGCTGCATTTCGCGCATCGGTGCTGGCGTGCACGTCGTGTCCCTCCAGGTTGACGAGGGCATAATAAGTAACCGTCACCACCCGCTCGCGCGGATCGCGGTCAAGATCCCCAAACGTATACAGCTGCTCCAGAAAAATATCCTTCAGGCCAGTTTCTTCCTGCAACTCTCGGCGTGCTGCCTTTTCTATAGTTTCGTCAACTCGCACAAAACCTCCCGGCAGCGCCCAATGGCCTTCAAATGGGCCCAAGTCTCGCTGAATAAGCATAACCTGAAGATCTTCCTCATCGAGGGCAAACACGACAATATCTACAGTCAATGCAGGGCGCGAAAATTCGTAGGTATAGGCCATATCGAGCTCCAAATAGCAAGTCGCCTTCTTAGTGTTCTGTTGACACCATAATAGTGTCTTAGGTACACTAAGGCAAGTGATATAGAGATTTCCTTATGAAATATGAGAAAACCGCATTGGCAGTGAAATAGGAGTGAACGTCATCAAGCCACTCCGGATTGATGCCGTGACCCTTGTGGCGATTCATGAAGACCACTTTTCGGTGTCATTTGAAAACGATGGGAATACCTACCATTTGCCCTATCGGAATATCGCTAAAATCATCGAGAACCCCGACGGTGTGACAGTCGGGGGATTTTTCAAACAACACAAGACTTATCCATTCGTCGTGAAGATCGGGTATTTGGTAGAACACATCGGAGTGTAATCGCCATTAGTTACCACGAAAATTCTGGCGAGCCGCGCGACTACGCCGATCGATTAGCCCGTCGTTTTGAGAGCATTACCCTTTTACGTTTGAGACTTCTTGAATCGAACATAACCGGCCCATTATCGATTTTGCGAGGCGGCTGCAGTAACACCTCTGGTGTACTCGAAACGGTAGGTAAGGTTTCCCAGAGTTCATACAACGATTCTTGCTCTCCGCCAATCAGATGCTTGGCAGCCATGGCTAATAGCAAAACATCCGCCGCGCAGTAACGAATCAAGTGCTCACGAGCCGCAGTATCTTGTTGGTCTCGCCACGCTTGCCACAGCAGAATTGCATGCGCTCCGTTCACATCTTGCAAGTCTGCGGGACGCTCAATTCCCATGCGACTGGAAATTTCTTTCAGTCCCCCAGAAAAACCTTGGTGGTAGGTTGTCCAACGTAGATCCAAATGGGCACAGGGGAGTTCCGGAATATGAAACGTACTTAAAACTCGGGGGACATCAAACGTACTTCCATTGAACGAGACAAGAAGTTCAATCTGATCCAGTAATTCCAGAAATTCATCGAGATTCTCATGCTCCACAAAGTTATGAAACTGTTGTTTGTGCCAGCAGACAATAACCGTGATCGGATCATCAAGTTCCAACCCCATTGTTTCTATGTCAAAAAACGTAGCCTGCTGAAAGTACTGTGCTAAGATCCGCCATTTGTCTTTTGGGGCCAAATGATCCACAAAATACTGAATATTACCAACACCCAGTGCCTTCAAACAACGCTGGCTTTCTGCCAGCATGGCCGCACGGCAATGGGAGGGGATTTTCTCCGGAGAATCTAAAACGTGCTGCCAGGTCCGTACGCCAGCCTTGTGCAATGCCGCCAGGCGAACGGGACCAATCCCCGGACAGTGTTGTAAAGCTTCGTGAATCAATGTATTCGTGACCGCTTTTTCTGGAGGATCTCACCGGCTCTGCCAAGTCGTTTCTTGAGCATCTCCTGTTCAGCATCGGGCATGGGCGCTGTCACGCCGCTCAGAACCGCCACTTCGTGAGACTTTATTTCCGGAGGGATGACTTCACCGGTCAGCATTGCGGTTAACAAACTGCGTGTGCACGCAACCGAAGCATTAGACTCAGTTAATAGTTGCTCCAATTCGATTTCTTCAATACCCGGCGGCAACGGCGTTACACACGACGGACAGCCAGCATCGCAAGGACATTCGTCAATGATTGCCTGACAGAGCTCCAAAGCTTCACGGAAGGCTTCGAAGATTTTTTCCGCGTAACCGACGCCCCCTTCGATCGTATCGAACACATAGAGTGCACTCTCCCATTGGCTTTCGGCCAATTCGGTGAGCGAAACATCGGTTTCAATATTCTGTATGTCGCCCAGGCAGAGACTCGGGGCGGTACGTTTCAGGATATAGCTCAAGCCATATAAGGCCGCACCGATATGCCGCTTATCGATCAACGAAATCTGACTCGACCATGGTTCAGGAGGATGCAGACTAAAGCCTGTGGTGTCGTAAATGAATGGCTCCAAGGTAATGGGACCGTAGCCGATGTTCTCCAGACTACGTTCGCGGATTTTTTTATAGAGCTTTGGCTGCCGATTTACGTTCACGTATCCGAAATCAAGCTTCGCCCCATGATGCTCTAGTTGCTCAAGAGACTCGCTCAGGATAATCCTACTTTCCCATACCGCTTCAGTATAATAGTCGACCTCGACCGGTTCGACTCGGCAAAGCTTCTTCTCCAGATCCAACTCCGTCGACATATAGCGATTGCCCAGGTGCTGGTAGATCGCGTCTTTGTACAAAGTGCCCCTAGCACCGATCGGATCCAACTCGCCGATAACTTCCGTACCACAGTAGATCTCCACGTTATAATCCGTCATCCCGCGCAGGTTGACTCCTTTAGCGGGGTAATCACGCAATGCAAAACGATAATTGCCGTGATACTCGACCAGTGTCTGGTCTTCTTTCAGAATTTCCAGCGCCGTCGGGTAGTCTGGCTCAGGAAAGGCTGGTTCTTCTTCCCGCAACGGATGCTCATGGGCAGCACAGGGCAAATGCTGAAGCAAAATATAGGGATTGTCGGCATTCAGCCAGGCTCGCTCGATCGGCGCCGAAGAGACAAATTCAGGATGATTGACAAAGTACTGATCGATGGGCGTATCGCGGGCGACATAAACAATCACGGCACGATTACCCCGACGTCCGACTCGCCCTGCCTGTTGCCAAAAACTGGCCATCGAACCCGGGTGGCCACTAAGGATGCAGAGATCGAGGTCCCCAATATCTATTCCCAATTCCAGTGCATTCGTACTGATAATCGTATTCACGCGGCCGGTTGCCAAATCTCTTTCCAATTGGCGTCGTTCATTGGGCAACAATCCGCCCCGATAGGGTTTTACTTTTTTACGCAGTTCAGGATGCCCGTCGGTGATGGCTCTGCAAAGGCGTTCCACCTGCTGCCGCGCTCGGCAGAAACAGATGGTACGGACTCCCAGTCGTGTTGCTTCGCGGATGAGTGGCACACTGATCGAACCAGGCCCTTTACGGTAAAGACTATGACCTTGGCTCTGTACGACGGGGGGATTGATCATGTACAGATCACGCGTCGGTCGAGGTGCGCCATCTTTGCTAACGACATGGAATGGGCGCTGAAACAGGGCCTCCACATGCTCGCCCGGATTGCCGATCGTTGCCGAGGAGCAGACAAAAGTGGGTCGACTGCCGTGCATTTCACAAACTCTGAGCAATCGACGCATTACGTTAGCCACATGCGAACCAAAAGCACCGCGGTAATTATGCACTTCATCAATTACGATATACCGGAGTCGCGACAGAAAACTGCGCCAGCGCCGATTGTGGTTGGGCAGGATCCCCGAATGCAACATATCGGGATTGGTAATCATAAAGTCCGCTTGCGACTGAATCCGATTCCGTTCTTCCCGCGGGGTGTCTCCGTCGTAAGTGCCCAGGCGTAAGTCGGCCCC